>FLNX01003810.1_pt1 | contig 59830 bp, 49 predicted proteins | sample 1140341 | NCBI WGS metagenome assembly FLNX01 (sample SAMEA3878208, study PRJEB12797) | bioreactor metagenome | biome: Moose rumen | place: Sweden | collected 2011-10
AACCGCCAGCAAGATCAACCTGGGTGTAGACGCCGGCTTCTTCAAGGACCGCCTCCACGCCTATGTAGACTTCTTCTGGGAAGACCGCAAGAACATCCTGGTTTCCAATGCGGCAACCCTGCCCGCCGTCACTTCCCTGCCCTCCAGCTACGTGAACGAAGGCCGGGTGAAGAACCACGGTTACGAGGTAACCCTCAACTGGGAAGACAAGATTGGCAACGTGCGCTATTCCATTTCCCCGAACTTCTCCTTCGCCCGCAACGAGGTGGTGGAGATGCTGGAAGTCACGCCGCTGTATGATTACCTGAGGCATACCGGCCTGCCGGTGGGCCAGCCGTTCGGCTACGACCTCTTCGAATTCTACCAGCCCGGTACGGAAGAGCGTTATCTGGCCACTTACGGCGAGCCTATGCCGGACCAGAATATCGCGCTCAAGTATGGCGACGCCGTCTATGTGGACTTGAACGGCGACGGTGTCATCGACGCCAACGACCAGAAGCCTCTCGGCTATACCACCAACCCGGAAATCACCTATTCCCTGAACGCTTCCATACATTGGAAGGGGTTGGACTTCTCCATGCTGTGGACCGGCGCCGACCACGTGAGCCGTACCCTGAACGGCTATTTCCGCGCCCAGTTCGGTTCCACCAACACCTCTGCCCTTACGCAGTGGGTGGCCGACAACTCCTGGACGGAAGACAATCCCAACGCCATCCTCCCGCGTATTTCCTTCACCAACCAAACCCACAACAACCGCGACTCCCAGGCCTGGATGATCGACTCCAAGTACGTCCGTCTGAAGAACGTGGAGCTTGGCTACACCTTCAACAAGCCCAAAGCCATGCCGTTCTTCAACTACATCCGCCTTTATGTCTCGGGCCAGAATCTGCTCACTTTCTCCGAATTCGACGGAAACGACCCCGAAGCCCCGGGCTCCGGTCTGGACTACGGCGTCCGCTACCCGATGACGCGTGTTGTGAACATTGGTGCGCAGCTTAACTTCTAATGCAGATAAGAATTATGAAAAAGAATTCTACTAAAATATTGATTCTGGGTATCTGCTCTGCCTTCCTCGTCTCGGCCTGCGTGGACAAGTTCGCTGTGGGTGACGCCTTCCTGGAGAAGGCCCCTGGCGTGGATGTGAACATAGATACCGTATTCACGAGTGCAGAATACACCCGTAATTTCCTCTGGAGCGCCTACGGACAGCTCTACTGCACCTACACCGCCGGCAACATGATGAACGGCGCACCCATCGACGTGCTGTCCGATTCCTACCACTGCTATGTGGGTTGGGGTGGTCCCAAGCAGAGTTATTACACCGGTGGCCTTACCGAAGCCGCCCAGGATACCGACAATGGTAATTTCCAGGGCAAATTCTCCTATTCCACCCGTCCCGGAGGACTGGATTCCGACGCGGGCGGCCGCGTATCCATCTATGAGACCGTGCGCAAATGCTGGCAGCTCATAGAGAACATAGACGGCGTGCCGGACATGTCGGATACGGAAAAGAGCCGCCTGAAGGGAGAGGCCTACACCATCATGGCCAGCCGCTATTTCGACGCTTTCCGCAACTTCGGCGGCCTGTGCCTGGTGCGCAAGGCTTATGAAGTGGGCGAAGATTTCACCTCCGGCCGTTCCACCGCTTTCGAAACCGTCGAGTTCATCGACTCGCTCATCAACTGCGCCATCTCGGAGCCCGGCTTCATCTGGGCCGTTCCCAATGCCGACCTGGGCCAGTGGTCCGGGCGCCTTACCCGCGCATCGGCCCGCGCCCTCCGCGCCAAGGTCTGGATGTTCGCCGCCTCTCCGCTGTTCAACAACAGCGAGCCCTATCTGAGGTACACCAGCACCCCCACCGGGTTCGAGAATGACGAGCATGTCTGGTTCGGCAAGGAAGACCCTTCCCTTTGGAGCAGGTGCCTCCAGTACTGCAACGATTTCTTCACGGACAACGCGGCCAACGGCGACTATTACGGCCTCATCCAGCCTGCGACGCAGGATGAAGGCGGCTACCGCATGGCATTCCGCAGGGCCTACCGCTACCGCAACGACGACACCCATCACGAGAAGATCTTCGACGTACATCCCACCCAGTACCTTTCGGACGAAGTGGTGAACGGCTCCAGGGTGTACCACTGGGGTTGGGGCTGGGCAGGCTTCGCCATCGACTGTATGCGTCAGGGCGGCCAAACCCCCACCAACGAGCTCATGGAATGCTTCGGCATGGCCGACGGCCGCAATTTCCCGTATGCAAACATCTACGGCGCAGGCAACAATCCCACCGGAATCGACATGTTCGCAGACCGTGACCCCCGCCTGTACGAGACCATGGTGGTACCCCGCCAGTCCTTCCCGTCTGCAGTTGTGGGAGACTACAACAGCTTCACCTACATAGACACCTGGTATAATGGCGCCATGAAGACCGCCCCCGATCAGTTCGGACAGCAAGGCAGTGACGACGTGGCCTCCGGATACCGGAAGTTCAAATGGATGCTCGACTACTCCAACGACAAGATGAACGACGAGTTTATTGGCGTCGCCTATATCCGCATGGCCGAGCTGTACCTGATCCGTGCAGAGGCCAAGGCCGAAACCGGCGACCTGCAGGGTGCCTGCGACGACCTTAACATTGTCCGCGCACGCGTAGGTCTTGGAAAGATTGAAGCCATGAACCCTCAACTCCAGCTCACCACCAACAAGGCCAACCTGATAGAGGAAATCCTGCGCGAGCGCAACTGCGAAATCGGCGCCGAATGCGGAGACCGTCTCTACGACATGATCCGCCGCAAGCGTCAGGACCTCTTTACCAAGCCCCTCCACGAGATTGTCATCTATCGTCTGGACGACAATGGCAACCGTATGACCGACGGCGATACGAACTGGGATCCCAGTACTCCCTGGCCGAAGTTCGAATACGAAAAGCCTCAGATTGTAAACGGCGCCCGCCGCTGGTGGGAACCCGGCTACTGGACCAACAAGTGGTATCTGGACCCGGTATCCCGCGAAGAGGTACAGAAAGGATATGGCCTGACTCAGAATCCTGGTTGGTAATCATTAGTAGTAACAGTCACAATTATGAAATTACGTAATATACTTATATACAGCCTGTTGGGATTCTGCGCAGTTCCTGTGACAGCCAACGCCCAAGCCGTCCTGAGCGACAAGAACGCCCAGAAGGTGGATTTGGGCTACGGCGTGGAGCAGTCGGAATTCCTGACCACGGCGGCCACCTATACCATTACCGCCGAAGAACTGAGCCACACCTCTGCCATCAGTCTCGCCGATGCCCTCTACGGCAAACTGCTGGGACTCACCGCCACCCAGAACACGGGTTTCAAAGGTGAAGAAGACCGGGGTGCTTCCTTCAATATCCGCGGCGCCCAGACCACCGGCGAGCGGGACATCCTCATTCTGGTGGACGGGTATGAGCGCCCGATAGACCGGATCACCGTGGAAGAAGTGGAGAGCGTCACCGTCCTCCGGGACGCCGCCGCCGTGGCCATGTACGGCCATGAAGGCATCAATGGCGTGCTCCTGGTGAAAACCAAGCGCGGCCAGGCCGACACCGGCTTCCATTTCAAGGCCGGCGCCTCCCACAAGATTCAGTTCGATCCCCAGATGGCCCAGATGGTAAACGCATACGACTATGCCAATGCCCTGAACATCGCCCGCCTGAATGACGGCAACGACCCCGCCTACACGACGGCCGAGCTGCAGTACTTCAAGGACGGGAGCGACCCGTACGTGTATCCCAACGTGGACTGGAAGAACGAAGTGTTCAAGAACAACGCCCATGAAACGGACGCCTTCGTATCCATGTACGGAGGCTCCAACAAGGTGGAATACTATACCATCCTGGACTACACGGACGCCCGCGGCCTCTACAAGAACGCCGACCAGGCCGACTGGACTTCCCAGCTCAAGTATTCCAAGGCCAGCATCCGCACCAACGTGGATTTCCAGGTAACCCAGACCACCCGCGTGAAGACGGACATCTTCGCCCTCTTCATGGAGACCAACGGAGTGCCGAACATCAACTCCAACGACGCCTGGTGGCATCTGTACAAAGTTCCGGCCCTGGCCTTCCCCATCAAGACCCAAAGCGGCGTCTGGGGCGGCAGCCAGACCTTTGGAGACTTCAACCTCGTGGCCAAGTCCCAGGGTACGGGTTACATGAAAACCCACCAGCGGCAGATATGGGCCAACATCACCCTGGAACAGGACCTGGACTTTATCCTGAACGGCCTCAAGTTCTACGCCGGCGGTTCCTATGACAATGCCTCCAACACAATAGAAAACCGCACGAAGGGTTACCAGTACGGCTGGAACTACTACGATACCAACAACGTGCTGCAGGAGGCGGTGATGGGTACGGTGGAAGACAAGCTCGTGTTCAACTACTGGGTGGACAGCCAGTGGCGCGTGGGAACCCTCAACACCGGTCTCAAATATGCCACCCAGTTCGGCAACGGAGACAATTTCTCCACGAATCTCAACTACAACATGAAGAGCGAGATCCGCGACGGACAGAGCAACACCTGGTACCGGCAGAACGTGAACCTGGCCACCCATTACGACCATGCCAACCGCTTCATGGCCGACCTGATTCTGGCCGCCAACGGTTCCAACCGTTCCTACCCTGCCAAGTGGGCCTTCTCTCCCACCCTGGGCCTGGGCTGGATTTATGCCAACAATCCCGAAGCAGGTTTCCTGAACTATGGCAAGTTCCGTGCATCGGCCGGTATCCAGCATACGGACTATGTTCCGGCCAACGGCCTCTGGCTCGCCGCCTGGAACAGCTCCCACGGCCAGTTCTGGTACGGACAGAACTTCCAGAGCTCCTGGGGTGCTTTCCTGACGCAGTTCCCCACCACCGACTTCCAGCAGGAAACCGCCTACAAGGCCAACCTGGGTACCGACATGCGCATTGCCAACGCCCTGGATTTCACCGTTGACGTGTTCTACCAGCAGCGCCGCAACATCCTCGTGAGCGCAGGCGCCCTGAACTCGGCCGTCGTGGGTATCCAGTCCGCTTATGACGACAAGGGCGTCGTGGCAAGCTATGGAGCAGAAGCCGGCCTGCGCTACGCAAAGACCTTCAACAATGGTGTCAACATCAACTTTGCCGGAAACGTTTCCTATGTCAGGAGCCAGATCCTCGAATGGATCGAGGCCCCGGCCTACGAGAACCTCTCCGTCATCGGCACACCGGCCGATGCAGCCACCGGCCTGGTGGCCCTGGGCTTCTTCCAGAGCCAGGAAGAAATAGACAGCAGCCCGCTGCAGCAGTTCGGCCAGGTGAAGGTGGGTGATATCAAGTACAAGGACGTGAACGAAGACGGTGTCATCAACGAGAACGACCTGGTGGCCATGGACTTCGGCTCCGCCTATCCGGCCCTCAACTACGGACTCAGCCTTGGGCTGGAGTACAAGGGCTTCGGCTTTAACGCAACTTTCCAGGGTGCCGCCTGCCAGACCAAGAACCTGCTTTGGATTGACGGTGTCTGGGGTGCGCTTTCCGAAAACCGGAACCTCTCCCAGGAATACTACAATTTCTGTTTCGACGTGGCCGGCAGCCAGGCCAAGTACCCGCGCCTTTCCACCACCAGCGTAGCCAACAACACCCGCAATTCCACCCTCTGGTACCGCAACGTATATTGGTTCAAGCTGCGTGACTGCGAAGTGTACTACAAGCTTCCCGCCTCCCTGCTGCAGCATGTGAAGCTGTCCCAGGCCAAGCTCTACCTCCAGGGACAGAACCTGCTCTCTTACGGCAACATTGCCGGAATGGATGCCGAAAACCTGAACACGGGCTATCCCGTGCTGAAGGCGGTGAATCTGGGTCTTTCCGTCGTCTTCTAATCTGAATGCCTTATGAAATTCAATAAAATCTGCTTATTCCTTCTTGCCTGCGTCTTCGCTGCATCGTGCGCCGACCTCAACTACACGGAGCAGAACACCCGTGACGAGGAATGGACGTACGAGTACTTCGAGAACGGCGTCAAGAACATGGTGTTCGATGTCTATGCGCAGGTATACAACAACGAATTCGGCGACAACAGTGCCTACTTCCTGGCCGGCGCCACCGACGAGGCCCAGTATGCGCTGGAGACCGGTGCCGTGAACAACTATGTGAACGGCGGCTGGAGCCCTGCCAACCCCTATTCCAACATCTGGACGAAGTCCTATACGGCCATCGCCGATGTCTGCATGTACCTGGAGAAGATAGACCAGACCGACCTTACTCCCTGGCAGTATAACTCCAGCTATCCCATCTGGGTACAGCAAATGGAACTCTTCCCCTACGAACTCCGTTTCCTCAGGGCGTACTTCTATTTTGAACTGTTCCGCACCTACGGCGACGTTCCGCTCGTGACCACCACGCTTACCAATGCGCAGGCCAACAGCATCGAACGTACTCCGGCCGACCAGATTGTGAAGTTCATCGTTGACGAACTGGACGAGATTGCCCCCTTCCTGCCGGTGTCCTACACCACGGAAGTGGGATCTGAGGTGGGCCGTGCCACCCGCATCGCCGCCTACGCCCTCAAGGCCCGTACGCTCCTCTATGCCGCTTCTCCGCTGTTCAACCCCTCGAACGACCAGAGCAAGTGGGTGAAGGCCGCCGAAGCCTGCAAGTACATCCTGGACAACGCCTCCACCTGGGGGCTGAAGCTCAGCAGCTACGGCAGCCTGTGGGGCCACGACGCCTTCTTCAACTCCGAACTCATCTTCGGCCTGGGCCGTGGGGAAAGCAACTCCTTCGAGATGGCCAACTACCCCATCGGCGTAGAGAACGGTTCCTCCGGCAACTGCCCCACCCAAAGCCTGGTAGACCAATACGAGTACCAGGACAATGGGGAGACGTTCCTGCAGCGCTACTCCGGCAGCATCAACCTCAATTCCGTGGACCCGTATGAGGGACTGGATCCGCGCTTCGCCCTCACCGTGGTGAAAAACGGTGACGAGTGGCCTTCCAACGGTGCCCAGAAGAAGGTGATTGAAACCTTCGTGGGCGGCTTCAACGCCTCTCCCAAGTATGGGGCGACGCCCACGGGCTACTATCTGCGCAAGTATGTGGACGGTTCCTGCGTAACCACGGCCGACAACCAGACCAGCCGCCGCCACACCTGGATCATCTTCCGCCTGGGCGAGTTCTATCTGGACTATGCCGAAGCCGTGTTCAATGCCACCGGCAGCGCCAATGACGCATCCTTCGGCATGACGGCCAACGAAGCCATCAACGTACTCCGCAACCGCGCCGACATTATGATGCCGGCATTCACCGAAGACGGCGACGCCTGGGTAGAGCGCTACGAGCGTGAACGCCTGGTAGAACTGGCTTTCGAGAACCATCGGTTCTGGGATGTCCGCCGATGGAAGAAAGGTGACAAGTATTTCAAGAGCATCCAGGTTGCCAGCATCAGCAGCTCCCTGCAGTTGACCCGCTCCACCGTAAACCGCGGCTGGGACGACAAGTACTACTTCTATCCCATCCCGCAGACGGAAGTGAAGAAGAACCCCAAACTCGGTCAGAATCCCGGATGGTAGAATCTTAAAAGGAGTTCAATTATGAAGAAAATATTCAAATATTTTGGAATAATCCTGTCCGTTGCGCTGATGGGCGGCCTCACGGCCTGCACCATCCAAGAGGAAACCACATCGGCCGATACAGGACTGGGTATCAAGGTATTCTTCCCCACCAAGGTGGTCCCCGGCCTGCCGATGACCATCAACGGCTCCGGCTTCACCGACGCGCGGGAGATTGTCTTCCCGCAGGGAGTCAGCGTCTCCAACTTCGAGATTGTCTCGAACGACATGATCCGGGTCACCGCCCCTTCCGGAATTTCGGCCGACGGCGGTACCATCCTTGTGCGCACCACCGATGAGGAAGTGGAATCCCGTCTGCCCCTGACACTGGGCAACACCGTAGTTACCGGCTTTTCCAAACAGGAAGGCGAGGAAATCACGGGCGGTGAACAGATTACCGTCTATGGTTCAGACCTCGAATTCATCAACAGCGTGGAACTGCTGGACCCGGACGGAAACCCGCTCATCGTGGAAGACAAAGACTTCTACCGCAAGGGTACCAGCACAGTCATCATCACGCTCCCCAAGAAGATCTTCGAAGGCAGCTATGTGTGCAAGCTTCACACCTACGACGCCAGGGAATTCGCCCTGCCCGAGCTGAGTTACAAGCCTGCTGCCGATGAAGGCCACTGGGAGACGGTGGAGAATGTGGTCTGGACGAACCCGGATCCGGACGGCAACGGTTCCATCAGCTGGAACGGCACCTACCGCTTCGCTCCTGAAAGCAATTCCACGGGTGAGGAAATTTACACCATTCCTCAGGATCTGTGGGACAAGATGAAGAGCGAGAAGTTCTACTTGAACGCGAGAATCGACAACGAAGGCTGGTACAACCTGCGCATCACCACGGGCTGGTGGAGCACCACCTACACGGGCGCCGACATCGGCAAGGGCGACGAGCGGATTATCCTGAACGAGGACGGCACCTTCACCCTCGAGATGGATCTCACCGGCGACCCTATTCTGGATGTCATCGACGCCCAGCACCTGCTCTTCACGGGCGAAGGCTACACGCCGCTCAAGATCTACTTCACGGAAGACGTCTGGGTTGGCGGAGAAGGACACCTGGAGGTGGTCAAGACCTCTGTCTGGAAGAACCCGGATCCGGACGGCAACGGTTCCATCAGCTGGAACGGCACCTACCGCTTCGCTCCTGAAAGCAATTCCACGGGTGAGGAAATTTACACCATTCCTCAGGATCTGTGGGACAAGATGAAGAGCGAGAAGTTCTACCTGAACGCGAGAATCGACAACGATGGCTGGTACAACCTCCGCATCACCACGGGCTGGTGGAGCACCACCTGGACCGGCGCCGACATCGGCAAGGGCGACGAGCGGATTATCCTGAACGAGGACGGCACCTTCACCCTCGAGATGGATCTCACCGGCGATCCTATCCTGGATGTCCTGGATGCCCAGCACCTGCTCTTCACCGGTGAAGGCTACACGCCGCTGGAAATCTACTTCCAGGAGGAAGTATGGGTCGGCGGCGGTGGCGCCCAGGAAGTGGACATCTGGAAGAACAGCGATCCTTCCGGCAACGGCACCATCAGCTGGAACGGCACCTACCGCTTCGCTCCGGAGAGCAATTCCACGGGTGAGGAGATTTACACCATCCCGCAGGATCAGTGGGATAGAATGAAGAGCGGAAAGTTCTTCCTGAACGCCCAGATTGACAATGAGGGCTGGTACAACCTCCGCATCACCACGGGCTGGTGGAGCACCACCTACACGGGCGCCGACATCGGCAAGGGCGACGAACGGATTATCCTGAACGAGGACGGCACCTTCACCCTCGAACTCGACTTCACGGGGGACCCGATCCTGGATGTCCTCGATGCCCAGCACCTGCTCTTCACGGGTGAAGGCTACACCCCGATGAGACTCTACTACGTGGAATAGCAATATCCTCGCCCAAATAAAGGGGGCTGGCCATCACGGTCAGCTCCCTTTTATTGCAGGCAAACGCTCCCACTGTGTCCAATGTCCCCAACTCTGGGACATTGGGAGCAAAATCGTTTCCAAACGCGCCCAATGTCCCGGTTATTGGGACAGTAGGAGCACATATGGCGGAGGAAGGGATATCCTCCAGGGGGACTCCACACCCGGCCACTGCATCGTAAGCGGCCTTGCGGGCGTAATGCTGGTTCCAAAGGCCAATCGGCCCGCCCGTGGGATCATAGCACAGTATTTGTCCCTATAGTTTTGCGGGAGTCTGCCTCAGCAGATTCTCGCAAAATCTTTGTATATTTGTAGACTTTATGACAAAATGACAGGACAAACTATGTTTTCATTTGGATACCGGGACCGGAAATGGCGCATTTTCAAAGACGTTTGCTTCATTATTATAGCCTGTGTACTCATTGCACGCGCCGGCGTTTGGGGCATAATTCTGGGAGCGTTGGCCCTGGCTTGGTATGGGCGGGACCTCTACTACCAGCTAAGGGCCGTAAAATTGGAAAAAGAAGCCTCACGGTCCTCCAAGGCCTCTCAAGGGCAAAGTACCGAAGCTGACGGGAAAATCACCGTCACAGACCTGTCCGACGCCAGGGAAGTGAACTACGAGAAGGAATGATTCCCAGGGAGACAGTAGAGCAAATCCTGGACACCGCCCGCATAGAAGAGGTGGTGGGAGACTTCGTAACGCTCAAGCGCCGCGGAGCCAACTACGTGGCCTGCTGTCCCTTCCACAACGAGAAAACCCCTTCTTTCAATGTGAACCCCGCCCGGGGCATCTACAAGTGCTTCGGCTGCGGAAAAGCCGGCAGCGCCGTGGGTTTCGTGATGGAATACGAGCACATGACCTATCCGGAGGCGCTCCGGTACCTGGCCGGCAAATACCATATAGAAATCCGGGAAGAAGAGGAGACGGCCGAACAGATAGCCGCCAGGCAGCGCAGCGAGAGCCTCCTGGCCGTGTCGGACTTCGCTTTCAAGTTCTTCAAGCAACAGCTGCAGGAGCCGGAAGGGAAAGCCATCGGCCTGCAATACTTCCGCTCGCGGGGGCTCCTTCCGGAAACCATCGAAAAATACGGCCTGGGCTGGGCGCCCAAGTCCAAGACCGCCTTCACCGAAGTGGCCAAAGCGGCGGGATACAAAGACGAATTCCTCACCGAAACCGGCCTCTGTGCCGAATGGGAAAGCGACGGGCAGCTCCACGACCGCTTCTACGACCGGGTGATCTTCCCCATCCATTCCGTGAGCGGACGGGTGATCGCCTTTGGCGGCAGAACCCTCCTCACGGAGAAATCGACCACCATAGCCAAGTACGTAAATTCCAAGGAATCGGAAATTTACGTGAAGTCCCGCTCCCTTTACGGCATCTGGTTCGCCAAGCAGGAGATTGCCAGACAGGACAAATGCTTCCTGCTGGAAGGCTATCTGGACGTGCTCTCCATGCACCAGGCCGGCATCCTTAACTGCGTGGCCTCCAGCGGCACTTCCCTTACGGAGGAGCAAATCCGGATTATCCGGAAGTTCACGGAGAACATCACCATCATGTACGACGGAGACGGGGCCGGCCTTCACGCCGCCATCCGGGCCATCGGCATGATCCTGAAAGAGGGCATGAACCCCCGCGTGGTGTTCCTCCCGGACGGGGACGACCCGGACTCCTACTCCCGCAAGCACAGCCTGGAAGAGATTCGCGCCTTCATAGATTCGCACGAGCAGGACGGCGTAAGCTTCAAGACGGACCTGCTGCTCTCCGAGGCCGGGGAAGACCCGCTGAAAAAGGCCAACCTCATCAACGAGATTGCCGATACGGTGGCCCTGATTCCGGACGCCATCAAGCGCCAGGTATATGTGGACATGGTGGCCAAACGCTTCGGCATAGACAACGACATCATCCAGGACCGGGTAAGGAAAACCCGGGAGAACACTTCCGTGGAAGAACGGAATGCGCGGAGCAGGGAGTTGCGCCAAAGCGCACAGCGGGAGCCTGTGGCGGCGGAAACGGAGCCCCAGCCCCTGGAAAGGCGCCAAAGGAAAGAAAATGAGATTCTGGAGCCTTCGGAGCGGGAGCTGCTGGGCTTCATCCTGCAATACGGCTGCACGCCCCTGCAGTTTGAATCGGACTCGGAATTCTATGCTCCGGAAGGAGCCCAGAGCGTGGCGGAATTCATAGACGCCGCCCTGGCCGGAGACGACATCCACTTTGCCAACAAGGCCTATGACAATACGTACGAGGCCTATTTCCAGCTGTACGACCAGGGGAAGAGCCAGGACGAGATTGTGCTGGCCCTCCTGAACGGGGAAGACCGCACCGTGGCGGGAGTGACCGCAGCCCTTTCCACCCGGAAATACGAGCTAAGCGTGCACAATTTCACGGAGGCCCTTACCACCACGGATTCCTGGCTGGTCACCTTCGTGCCCCGTTCCATCCTTGCCTACCACGACAAGCGGCTGCAGGTGCAGCAGGAGGAACTCAAGGCCAAGCTGGACCAGGCCGGTCCGGAAGACCAGCTGGACATCCTGGCCCGGCTGAGCCGCATCAACGAAATCAAGAAAACCATCAATATCAAATTAGGGAGACTGAAGAAATGACCCACAAGAGAACCCTCGTGACCTGCGCGCTCCCCTATGCCAACGGTCCTGTCCATATCGGCCATCTGGCCGGCGCCTACATTCCCGGAGACATCTATGTCCGCTACCTCCGCATGCGGGGAGAGGACGTGGTTTTCATCTGCGGCTCGGACGAGCACGGCGTTCCCATCACCATCAAGGCCCGGGAACGGGGCGTATCTCCCCAGGACATCGTAGACCAGTACCACAAAGTGATGAAGGACGCTTTCACGGGGCTGGGCATCAACTTCGACATCTATTCCCGCACTTCCTCCAAGGTGCATGAGAAGAACGCCTCCGAGTTCTTCCGCAAGCTCTACGACCAGGACGATTTCATCATCAAGGAGTCTGAACAGCTCTACGATGAAGAGGCGAAGATGTTCCTCACAGACCGCCTAATCGAGGGAATCTGCCCCAAGTGCGGAAATCCGCATGCCTATGGCGACCAGTGCGAAAAGTGCGGCTCCACCCTCTCTCCCGATGAACTGCTGGAGCCGAAGTCCCGCCTCAGCGGTACCGCTCCGGTGAAGAAGAAGACCAAACACTGGTATCTTCCCCTGGACAAGTACGAACCCTGGCTCAGGGAGTGGATCCTGGAGCAGCACAAGGAGTGGAAGACCAATGTGTACGGCCAGTGCAAGAGCTGGCTGGACGGCGGCCTCCTCCCCCGCGCCGTCACCCGGGACCTGGACTGGGGCGTTCCCGTCCCCGTGGAAGGGGCCGAAGGGAAGGTGCTCTACGTGTGGTTCGACGCCCCCATCGGCTATATCTCCAACACCCAGGAACTGCTTCCGGAAAGCTGGGAGAAATGGTGGAAAGACCCGGAGACCCGACTGGTGCATTTCATCGGCAAGGACAACATCGTGTTCCACTGCATCGTATTCCCGTCCATGCTCAAGGCCGAAGGCAGCTACATTCTCCCGGACAACGTGCCGTCCAATGAGTTCCTGAACCTGGAAGGGGACAAGATTTCCACCTCCCGCGGCTGGGCGGTATGGGTGGACGAATACGAGAAGGATTTCCCCGGCGAGGAGGACGTCCTCCGCTATGTCCTCACCGCCAACGCCCCGGAAACCAAGGACAACGACTTCACCTGGAAGGACTTCCAGAGCCGGAACAACAGCGAGCTTGTGGCCGTCTTCGGCAACTTCGTGAACCGGGCCGTGGTGCTCACGCAGAAGTACTTCGGCGGGGCCGTTCCCCAGAACCTTAAACCGGAACCCATTGATGCCGAAACGCTTGCAGCCGTAAAGCCCTGCCGGGAAGCCCTAGAAAAATACATCGGGACCTTCCACTTCCGCGAGGCCCTGAAGGAAGCCATGAACATGGCCCGCATCGGCAACAAATACATCTCCGACATGGAGCCCTGGAAGGTGGCCAAGACAGACCTGGACCGCACTGCCAGCATCCTTTACACCTGCCTCCAGCTTTGTGCCGACCTGGCCATCGCCTTCGAGCCCTTCACCCCGTTCAGCGCCGAGAAACTGCGCGGCATCCTGCGCGTGGACATAGACGCCGGGTGGGACCACCGCGCCGGCGAAGGCACTCCCACCGTGAACTTCTACCGGGCCGGTGAAGGCAAGGCCGTACATACGGTTTCTGTGCACAGCGCAGCAGGAAGGAATGCCTCCTGCTCCGCAAAAAATTTGGCCGATGCTCCGCAGGAGGCACCCCTTCCTGCTGCTACCGGTCATCTATTAATGCTTACCTGGGACATGCTGGGAGCCCATGAACTCCTTCCGGAGGGCCATCAGCTGGGCGAGGCGGTGCTGCTGTTCCGCAAGATAGAGGACGCCGAGATTGACGCCCAGATTGCAAAGCTGGAGGCCATCAAGGCCGCCCGCGAAGCCGCCGAGGCCGCAAAGGCCGCCGAAGAAGCCGCCAAGAAGGTTGAGCCGCAGAAAGCCGAGGTAAGCTTTGAGGCTTTCGGCGCAATGGATATCCGCACGGCCACCGTGCTGGCCGCAGAGCGGGTTCCCAAGACGGACAAGCTGCTGAAACTCACCATCGACACAGGTATCGACCAGAGGACTATCGTATCCGGCATCGCAGAGTACTACAGCCCGGAAGACATGCTGGGAAAGCAGATTTGCATCCTTGCGAACCTTACCCCGCGCGTCATCCGCGGCATCGAGTCCAAGGGCATGATCCTCATGGCAAAACAGGGAGACGGCAAGATGCGCTTCATCACTCCGCAGGAAGTTGTAACCAACGGCGCACAGATAGGATAGAATTGCGGGCTTGCAGCAATACTATTGCTCTTCTTCGGCGCTGTCAATGAGGTATTCCCCCACGGTCATTGTGTCGCGGTCGAACTGGACGCCTACTTTTACCACAGCCCGGCCTTCCGTCTCATACGGCAGCGCGTAGCCGTTGCTGTTAATCTGGTCCAGGGCCTCCCGGGCGGTGCCGTTGACCTTGAGTTCGAAGACGTATGTGGTGTCCGGCATCCGGACGACGAAGTCAATTTTCCCCCCGGCGCACTTGACCTGCGTCTGGGCGTAGATGTTGAGCATATTGAAAATGAGCCAGAAGGTGTACTCGTAAAAGCCTTCGTAGTTCTTAACCTCGGCAAGTTTCTTTTGGAAACCTTCCACATAGGGGATGCCGGCCAGGAAGGCCTTCATCTCCTGCATGGCGCCGTGGATGTCCTTGGTGTACAGCTTCCGCCAGAATCGTACGGCAAAGCCTGCCTGCACTTCAAAGCTCTCCATACCGATGTAAGTGAGCATGACACCCTCCGTAAATCCGACGCGCACCTCGTTGTTGGGTATGGAAAGGGTGTACATCTGGGTAATCTTGTCGAAGTCCTTGATGGTAAGGTATCCGCTCTGGTACAGAAGAGGCAGTGCATTGGTCATCGCTTCAGTGGGGCGGTCGAAGGCCGATGCGGAGACCTCTATCCTATCCATCGTAGTGATGTCCGTCCGGAAAAGCTGCATCTGACGGATCAGGAACGAAGGCGTGCCGCTGTCAAACCAGTAATTGGTTAAATCCCGCTGGTTGAAGCATTTCATCAGACTGAACGGATTGTAGATATCCGGGGAAACCTTCGCGAAGCGATAGCCGTCATACTGCTCTTTGAGTTTCAGGCGCATTTCTTCCGGGGTGCATTCATATTCCTTTGCCAGCATGGCAATATCCGGCGCCATGTCCGTTGCCAACTCCTGCTGCGTGATGCCGCAGATGGCGGCATACTTGGAGTCCATGGAAATGAGGGTAAGGTTGTTGATGGTGGAGAAGATGCTCAGCTGCGAGAACTTGGTTATGCCGGTGATGAAGCAGAAGCGAATCATGGCCTCGCTGGCCTTGAGGGGCTGGTAGAACTCCTGCATCACGCGGCGGAACTCCGGAAGCAGGGCTTCTTCGTGGAGTACGTCCAGGAGCGGGGCGTCGTATTCGTCAATGATAACGGCAACCTGCTTGCCGGTTTGTTCATACGCCCGGCGGATGAGACCGGCGAGCATTCTCCCGGGGCTGGTCTCCTTTTCCCCGCTGCCGTATTCCCTTGTAAGAGGCTCCATGATGAACATAAGCATCTCCTTGAGTTCCTCCGGGGTGGGCTGGCTCTTGGCCATACTCACGTCCAGATGAATCACCGGATAGGAGTTCCACTCCGTTTCCAGAGCCATAATCTTAAGGCCCTCGAAGAGTTCTTTTTGGCCCTTGAAGTATGAATCCAGGGTTGTTGTAAGCAGGCTTTTGCCGAACCTTCTTGGACGGCTCAGAAACACGTACTTCATGCGGGTCATTTCCCACATGAGGTCCGTTTTGTCTATATACACATATCCGCCTTTCCTGATTTCAGAGAAGGTCTGTATTCCGACGGGGTATCTGCGAGTGTTCTCCATGGCACCTTGGCGTTAGTGCCGTAAAAATACAAATAAAACGGACAAGTTGCAAATAGTTGCCGTTTTTCGTAAATGTTTGATACCTATTATTTTACAGAAAACCCCCGCATGAATTCGTGCAGGGGGGGTTCTGTAAGTAATTGATTAATAGCGCGTTGTGAAAAACGTCCGGTGAGAATCCTTAATCCAGACTGTGGATTGCAAGGCCGCTGCGGAGCTTGGGCTCGAACCACGTGGTCTTAGGCGGCATGATGTTGCCGGTATCGGCAATGCGGATGAGCTGGTCCATGGAAACCGGATACAGCGCAAAGGCAACTTTCATTTCACCGGAGTCCACACGGCGGGAGAGTTCTCCAAGGCCGCGGATACCGCCCACGAAGTCTATCCTCTTGTCGGTCCGGAGGTCCTTGATTCCCAGTAATTTATCCAGTACCAGATTGGAGAGGATGGTTACGTCCAGTACGCCGATAGGGTCTTCGTCGTTGTAGCGGCCGGGCTTGGCGGTGAGGCTGTACCACTTCCCGCCCAGGTACATGGAGAAATTGTGCAGGCCCTTGGGAGCAGGCTGCTCGGCCGGGGCTGCAGATACCTCGAAATCCTCTTCCAGCGCCTTCAGCAGGCCTTCCTCCGTATAGCCGTTCAGGTCCTTCACAACGCGGTTGTAGTCAATGATGGCAAGCTGGCTCTGGGGGAAGCACACGGCCATGAAGAAGTTGTATTCCTCGTTCCCGGTGTGGGCGGGGTTCTGAGCCTTCTTCTCCGCACCCACGCGGGCTGCGGCGGCAGTGCGGTGGTGGCCGTCGGCAACGTAGAAGGCATCCACCTGGGTGGTGAAGAGTTCGGTGATGCGGGCGTTCACGGCATCGTCGTCAATCACCCAGAAGGTGTGGGTGAAATTGTTCTCGTCAACGAACTTGTACTCGGGTTCGCCGGAGGCCGCCTCGGCAATGATGGAATTAAGCTCCTCATTGTCCTTGAAGGCAAAGAAAACGGGCTCTATGTTGGCGTTCTGGATGCGCACGTGGACCATGCGGTCGTCCTCCTTGTCCTTGCGGGTGAGCTCATGCTTCTTGATGATGCCGTTTGCATAGTCGTCCGTATGGGCGCAGAGGACGATGCCGTACTGGGTGCGCTTTCCCATGGTCTGGGCGTACACATAGTACTTTTCCCTGTCTTCCCTCACCAGCCAGCCGCGCTCCTTCCAGAGCTTGAAATTCTCGACGGCCTTGTTGTAGGTGCGATCTTCGTGCTCACCGGCAATGGGGGTGAAGTCGATTTCCGGCTTGGTGATGTGCAGGAGGCTCTTTTCGCCTGCCATGGCGCGCGCTTCCTCAGAGTTCAGGACGTCATACGGGGGTGCTGCAACCTCTGTCACGAGGTCTTTGGGCGGCCTTATTGCCGCAAAGGGTTTAACTCTTACCATAATTATTTGTTCACCTGGAATTTACGGTTACCCGTTGCAAAGAAATCCACAATCTGGCGGGCGGCGGCAAGGCCGGCGTTCACGTTGGCTTCTGCCGTCTGGGCGCCCATCTTCTTGGGCGTTGCAAACACGCGGGCACCAAACTTCTCCTGCAGAAGGGCATAGTTGTCCGGCATCACGTCGGCAACGTACTTGAGGTCCGAACGCTCCTCCAGGGCCTTCATGAGGCCTTCCTCGTCAATCACTTCCTTGCGGGCGGTGTTCACAAGCGTAGCCCCCTTGGGCATGCGGGTGATGAGGTCGTAGCCGATGCTCTTGATGGTGGAAGGAAGGGCGGGAATGTGGATGGAGAGGTAATCGGACGCGGCATAGAGTTCCTCTACAGAGTGGACGGGGTCTGCGCCGCCGTCTATAATCTGCTGGTCTGTGAGGAAGGGATCCAGGGCGTGGATCTTCATGCCCAGGGCCTTGGCCTTCTGGCCTACCAGGCGGCCCACATTGCCGTATGCCTGCACGCCAAGGCGCTTTCCCTGAAGTTCGGAGCCCGTTGCGGGAGTGAACTGGGTGCGGGCCATGAAAATCATGAGGCCGAGGGCCAGCTCCGCCACGGCGTTGGAATTCTGGCCAGGGGTGTTCATCACCACGATGCCACGGGCGGTGGCGGCGGCAAGGTCCACGTTGTCGAAACCGGCGCCCGCGCGCACCACGATCTTGAGTTCGGGAGCGGCGGCCATCACTTCCTCCGTGACCTTGTCGGAACGGACGATGAGGGCGTTCACATCTTTGACGGCGGCGACAAGGTCGGCCTGATCGGCATATTTTTCAAGCTTGACCACCTCGTGGCCTGCCTCGGCCAGGATGGAGACGATGCCTTCCACGGCTTTGGCGGCAAAAGGCTTCTGGGTTGCTAACAGGACTTTCATTACTTGTGCAGTTTTTCGAATTCTTTCATGCAGTCTACCAGGGCCTGTACGTCCTCGATGGGGCAGGCATTGTACAAGGAGGCGCGGAAGCCGCCCACGCTGCGGTGGCCCTTGATTCCCACCATGCCGCGCTCCTTTGCAAACGCAAAGAACTCGTCCTGAAGGTCTTCCTTGCCGGGCGCCATTACAAAGCACACGTTCATCAGGGAACGGTCTTCCTTGGCTGCGGTGCCCACGAAGAGGGAGTTACGGTCTATCTCTTCATACAGCAGACCGGCTTTCTTCTTGTTCATTTCATGGATGGCTTCCACGCCGCCGATACCCTTGAGCCACTTGAGCGTCTCGTTCATCACGAAGATGTTGAACACAGGCGGGGTGTTGAACATGGAGAGTTTGTCGATATGGGTCTGGTAGTTGATCATGGTGGGCAGGTGGCGGGTGACGCGGCCCAGGGAACTCTTCCGGATAATGGCGAAGATGACGCCGGCGGGGCCCACGTTCTTCTGCGCGCCGCCGTAGATGAGGTCGTACTTGGACACATCCACCGGACGGGACATGATGTCGGAGGACATGTCGGCAATCAGCGGGCAGGGGCAGTCCATGTCTTCATGGATTTCGGTACCATAGATGGTGTTGTTGGTAGTGATGTGCAGATAGTCCAGATCGGCCGGAATCTCAAAACCCTTGGGGATATAGGTGTAGTTCTTGTCCTTGGAGCAGGCGATGGCATAGGCTTCGCCGATTCCCTGAGCTTCTACCAGGGCCTTGTGCGCCCATACGCCGGTATCCAGATAGGCGGCTTTCTTCTCCAGGTAGTTCATGGCTACATAGAGGAACTGCAGGGAGGCGCCGCCGCCCAGGAACACCACTTCGTGGGTGTCCGGGATATGGAGAAGTTCCTTCCAGAGGGAGCGGCACTCATCCATTACGGCGTCCCACTCCTTGGTCCGGTGGGAAATGGACAGGACGGAAACACCGGTTCCTGCAAAATCGGTGAGGGCTTCTTTGGCTTTCTCGATGGCTACCTGCGGCAGGACACAGGGGCCGGCATTGAAAACATGAACTTTTTTAGACATGGTGTTATGAATAATGTGTTATAATTTTTTATCAAATTGGCCAATAAAGGTACAAACTATAAACAAGAAAACCTAAATTTCTTCCAATTTTACAACGTTTTCCAATTTTTCCCGGAATTCCTCCAGGGCGCTCAGGCGCACCCGCACTTCCAGCGAGCAATCCATCCCCAGGTTCTGCGCCCGCTGGGGCAGGCCCATTTCCTTCAGGACCTTCATCACGGTGTTCATGGCCCCGTAGCCAAAAGACAGGCGCAGCCACACCCCCGCAATCTTTTCCACCACGGTGGCATGGGCCAGGGCATCGGCCGATGAAGTCTTGTAGGCCCGGATGAGCCCGGGAATACCCAGCTTGATGCCCCCGAAATAACGGACCACCACCACCAGCACATCGGAAAGCCCGGCCGAATCGATTTGCCCGAGGATGGGCCGGCCGGCGCTGCCGGAGGGCTCCCCGTCGTCCGACGAACGGAAGACATCCCCTTTATAGCCAAGCCTGTATGCATAACAGTGATGCCTTGCATCGTGGTATTCCTTCCGGAGGGCCGACACGATATCCTTCACCTCCTGCTCCGTCTCCACCGGGTAGGCCAATGCAATAAAGCGGGAACCGTTATCCTTGAAAAGCCCCTGGGAAGGTTCTGCGATGCTGGAATATGCGTCAAAATGTTCCATCTCTACGAATGTAGCGTTTTTTGCAGAAAATTGCAATTGTACCGGAAAAAAGCAGTATCTTTGGGTTCGCAAAACGAACAGCTTATGGTTTTCACTCTAAAAGTCACCCTCAGCGGAATCAAAGGCTTCTACAGAATCTACCTCGTGCACGGGGCCACCACCCTGTACACCCTTCATAAGCAGCTGCGGGCCGATATGGAATTTCCCCAGGACCAGCTCATCATGTTCAAGGCCCTCGGGGCCGACGGCTCCGTGCTGGGCCGCTACGGCCTCTTCGACCTGGGCTCCGGCACCGTAGATGCCGTCTCGCTGGAAAAGACCGTGAAAGCGGGGACGGTTTCCTTCGTCTATTTCTACGACGTCACCAACCGCAAGAGCGTGAACCTTTCCGTGGAAGAAGCTCCCGCCGGCACAAACGCCAACCCGGATTCCCCCGTACTGTCGGAGAGCAAAGGTCCCAACCCCATCGAGTTCGAGAACGGATACGTGGCCTTCGAAGACCTTCCGGACAAGCAGCGCTACTTGCCCGGAGAAGAGCCGGAAGACCTGGATGACGAAGATTTTGACGATGAAGAGGAGGAGGAAGAGGAAGAAGAAGAGGACGGAAAGGAAATCTTTGACGAAAACGAATAGGGGATGGGCCGGCGCCTGGAGATTATACTCGGCCCCACCGGTGTAGGCAAGACGGCCTACGCCATCTCCCGCGCCCTGGAATGCGGATCCCCGGTCATCTCCTGCGACTCCCGCCAGATCTACCGCGAAATGCGTATCGGCACAGCCGTTCCCTCCGACGAGGAACTGGCTGCCGTCAAGCATTATTTTATCCAGGAAATTCCTGTCACCCAAAACTTTACCGCCGGCACCTATGAGGTGGAGGCGCTCCGCCTGATCAACCGTCTCTTTGCCGAGGGGCATGAGACGCTGGTCCTGTGCGGTGGTTCCATGCTATATATAGACGCGCTCTGCTACGGCCTGGACGACTTCCCGGAAGTGCCCCTGCAGCTGAGGGAGCACCTGATTGAATGCCTCAAGGACGAGGGGGTAGAAGTCCTGGCCAGCCAGCTCAAGGACCTGGATCCCGTCACTTACGAAGAAATAGACCTCTCCAACGGCCGACGGGTAATCCGCGCGCTGGAGGTGTGCCTCTACACCGGAAAGCCCTTCTCTTCCTTCAAGACCCGGACTTTCAAGGAAAGGGACTTCGAAATCCGGAAAATCGGCCTGGCACGGCCCCGGGAAGAGCTGTATGAGCGCCTGGACGCCCGGGTGCTCAAGATGATGGAAGACGGGCTGGAGGAGGAAGTCCGCAGCCTGCTCCCCTACCGGAACCTTACGGCCCTGCAGACGGTGGGATACCGGGAACTCTTTGAATATATGGACGGAACATGCACCCTGGACGAGGCAGTCCGCCACATTCAGGTGAACACGAGGCATTATGCCAAGCGCCAGCTCACCTGGTGGCGGCGGGACCCTGCCATTGAGTGGGTGAAACTCTGAAGCGTCATGGCAAGCGGGTTACCCCCCAGAGCACTACGCCGATGCTCACGGAAACGTTGAGCGAATGTTTGGTGCCCTGCTGGGGAATTTCCAAGGCGAAATCGGCCGCGTCCACCACACTCTGCTGCACGCCTTCCACCTCGTTGCCGAAGATGAGGGCATATTTCCTGCCGGGCTCCCGGCGGAACGCATCCAGCTTTACGGAATGGACGGTCTGCTCCACCGCCACCACCGTGTAGCCGCTCCCCTGCAGTTGCTTCACCAGGGCCACCACATCGGCCACCTGCTCGAAAGGGACCACTTCTTCGGCGCCGAGGGCCACCTTCCGGAGCTCCGGCGAGGGCGGAACGGGACAGATGCCCCCGAGATAGATTTTGTCCACGCCAAAGGCGTCGGCCGTCCGGAAGGCGCTTCCCACGTTGTGGGCGCTGCGGATGTTGTCCAGTACCAGCACAATACCACTCTCCGCTTTCTGCCGATAGGCTTCGGCCGACAGCCGGCCCAGCTCGATGTTCAGAAGTTTTCTATCTTTCATGCCTGCAAAGATAGTGTTTAACGGGAAAAAAGCTTATATTTGCGGATACAAATTTATTCTTTATGAAACAGGATCTTCAGGTTTTTGACCTTATCAAGAAAGAGCAGGAACGCCAGTCTTCCGGACTGGAACTGATTGCCTCCGAGAACTATGTGTCCAAGCAGGTGCTGGAGGCCATGGGCTCCATCTGCACCAACAAATATGCCGAAGGTTACCCCGGCAAGCGCTATTATGGCGGCTGCGAGGTGGTGGACCAGATCGAGCAGCTGGCCATCGACCGCCTTTGCGCCCTGTATGATGCAGAATACGCCAACGTGCAGCCGCATTCCGGCGCCCAGGCCAACATGGCCGTTACCATGGCCATCCTCAAGCCCGGCGATACGTTCATGGGCCTGGATCTTTCCATGGGCGGTCACCTTACCCACGGCTCTCCCGTGAACGCTTCCGGTATCCTCTACCATCCGGTGGCTTACGGACTCAATCCGGAAACCGGCCGGGTAGACTACGACGAGATGGAAAGGAAGGCCCGGGAATGCAAGCCCAAGCTCATCATCGGCGGGGCATCGGCCTATTCCCGCGAATGGGACTATGAGCGCATGAGGAAGATTGCCGACGAGGTGGGGGCCATCCTCTGGATCGATATGGCCCACACGGCCGGCCTCATTGCCGCAGGCCTGCTCAAGAATCCTGTGAAATACGCCCACATCGTCACCTCCACCACCCACAAGACCCTCCGCGGGCCGCGCGGCGGCATCATCCTCATGGGCAAGGACTTCGACAATCCCTGGGGCCTCACTACGCCCAAGGGAGAAATCAAGAAGATGAGCGCCATCCTCAATTCCAGCGTGTTCCCGGGCATCCAGGGAGGTCCGCTGGAGCATGTGATCGCCGCCAAGGCAGTGGCCTTCTTCGAGGCCGCCCAGCCGGAATACAAGGAATATCAGAAGCAGGTGACAACCAACGCCGCCACCATGTGCAAGGAATTCATTTCCAGGGGCTACAAGATTATTTCCGGCGGTACGGACAACCACCTCATGCTCATAGACCTCCGCACCAAATTCCCGGATCTCACGGGCCGCATGGCAGAGAAGGAGCTGGGCAGGGCCGACATTACCGTGAACAAGAACATGGTGCCCTTCGACAGTCGCAGCGCCTTCGCCACCAGCGGGCTCAGGATTGGCACGCCGGCCATCACCTCCCGTGGCTTTGAAGAAAAGGACATGCTCTTTATCGTGGACCTCATAGACCAGGTGCTCACATCGGCCAACAGCCACGCCGCCGCCCTCTCCGCCAAGGAGCCGGACGAGAAGCAGACCGCGGAACGGATTGCCCACAAACTGGTGCTGGACGAGGTAAAGCGTAAGGTGCACATGATGACGGCAGGCCGTCCCCTCAACCGGTACTAAGCTAAATTCAGATAATTTCGATATCCCGGGAGGGCAGCCAGCCCTGCCGGCCGTCGGCCAGTTCGATGTTGGTATAGCCGGAAACGCTGTCCAGCAGTTTCACGCGGGTACCCTCGTGCAGGATGAAGAGGTCCTTGGCGGAATCGGCCGAAGGGGAACTCTTGACGGAGGAGACGGGGCGCATGACAATGGCCATGTCCTGCCGTTCGGCCTCCGTTTTCTGCCACTGCGCAAAATCCCAGCCCAGCAGCGTCAGAAGCAGGGTGACAATGCCCGCAAAGAAGCCCAGCCGGCGCTTGCCGCTGGTGGAACCCAGCAGGAACAGCAGCGCAAGAGCCACGGTCAGCGCCAGGAAAACCAGGGACAGGACGGCCCAGGTATCGGACGGGAGCAGGTAGCACACCTTGTGCCCCCACTGCTCGAAGAAGATTTCCGGAACCTCGTCTATGCGGTCCTGCGTCTGGGAGCGGGCATATTCCAGGTTATGGCGGACATCCCCGTCGGAAGGGTCCAGCCGGAGCGCCCTTTCGTACCAGAGGATGGCCGGAGCGATTTCGCCGTTCTTGAAATAGGCATTGCCCAGGTTGTAATACAGTTCCCGGGACATGAGCCCGGCCGAACGCACTTCTTCCCAGTCTTTCAGGGCCGATGCATAATCCCCGGCCGTATAGGCCTCCACGCCCGCTTTCCAGAGCGAGTCGGGATAGGACTCGGCCGCCTGTGCGGCCAGCGGGGACGCCAAAAGCAACAGGGCGGTCACAGCGGATACCATGCCGGTATGGACAGGAGTCTTTTTCATGGAGGAATCGATGGCGGTAATAAGGGACACGGCCTTCTCGTAATGCGCATTCATGGCATCGTGCCCTGCGTCGGGGGCGTAACGGGCAAACTCGCAGGCGTCCAGAAGGGCCGTAAACTCGTCGGCCGTAGCCTCGGGCACGCCGCCTTCCTTGAGGGCGGCGGCAATGTTCTCCTTGTTCTGCTCGGCCATGTCCATGGACAGTTTGTCGCCCACAAAGCCCAGCAGGGAACGGTGCAGTTCCTCGTAGAAGGCCGTATAGAGGTTCTTCTGCAGGAAGTCACGGGCCTGTGACAGGCGCTTCAGGGCCATCCGGGTGGCTTTTCGGTTGCGGGTGCCGGCCACATCGGCCTTCCGGGCGGCTATCTTGCGGAAACCCAGCCAGAAGCCCAGCCCGGCCAGCAGCAATACGGCCACCAGGCCCCACCAGAGCGGGGAATACACCAAGAAACCCTTCGCTGCGCCCAGGCTGGTCCGCGTGCGGATGAAGCGGATGTCGTCACCCAGGTTCTTCACGCCCTTGCGGTCTACCACCAGCGAGGAGCCGCTGTCCTGCACCGCAGCGCCAGAACCCGCGACACGGGCCACCTTCAAGTGCAGGGAATCCGTGGCCGATGTCTGGTACCGGCGGGCGGAAACATCATAATATCCGTACTTTACAGGGTCGATGGTAAAGTCTCCGGGGCTTCTGGGAATGAAGGGGTATTCGAAGGTCTTGGAGCCGGAGGTGCCGCTCTTGTCGGCATTGACGGTGGTGCGCACGTCGTAGACTTCAAAGTCCGGCGGGAAATTCACCTTGGGGGCCTCCAGGAGGGCGATGTTGCCCTTTCCGGAAACCGTCACCAGCAACGAAGCCGCATCGTGCGTCTTCAGGGAATCCTTGCTCAGGCGAGCCTGGACGGTGAAATCCCCAACTCCCCCGCCGAAGGAAGCCGGAGCGCCGGCAGGCAGGGCCGAAACATGCAGGGTGGGCGAGGAAGTATAAACCCGCTGGCGGGTGGTAACGTAGTCGCTCTCGAAGAAATCGTCGAAGATGGAACCCGTGCTGCGGCGGCGCTGCTGGTTCACCAGGCACACAATCTCCGCCGGCTCGATGGTTTGGTCGCCCGACTTCTGGGGGATGATCACCCAGCGCCTGAGCACGGCGGCGTTGTACATCTTTCCGTTCACCTGCTCCCGCTGGAACTCGATGTTGGAAGGAGATTCCACTTCCTGGCTCCAGAAGCCGTTGAAGGAAGGGAAACGGGCGTTCTCAAAGCCCACCAGATTGGTCCGGTGGTAGATTTTGAGCGTGGCCGTAACCGGCTCTCCCACCACCACGGAAGAGCGGCTCAGGGACAGGCGCATGAAAATGTCGGCCTCTGAACTCTGGCTTTCCTGCTCCTGCGACTCCCCTTCGGAAGAGGCCCCCTGCTGGGAAGAACGGGAGCCGTTGTCCACCACCTGGATGCTTACGGCGCGGGACTGGATGGTGTTGCCCTTCACTTTGGCCGATGCGGCCGGAAGGGTGAAGGTGCCGGTCTTGCGGGCCTGAAGGATATAAGTATAGGAAGTCTGCGAGCTCTTGGTGGTTTTGCCATTCACCATCTGGATGCTGGTGGAAGTGCCTTTCTGGGGACCCCACACTATGGTGAAGTCCTCCCCTGCATTCCATTCAAAGTCCGAGGGCGCATGTTCCCCCTCCACCACGAACACCACGTTAAAACGTTCCGACAATTCCACGATATTGTGCACCTCCACCTTGATGGTGGACTGTGCCCACAGCGGAAAGGCCATGAGCACGGCTGCACAGATTGAGAGCAAGCGTTTCATAAACTTCTACCAATTCTTTTCCTTTTGGCGGGACTTCAGGGCCGCGGCCTTTTTCTCGTCCACCTTTTCCTGGGTTTCCTTTTCTTTCTGCTGGATGGCCTGCAGCATCTGCTGGGCCTGCTGGGGAGAAATCTGGGGCTCCTGCCGGTTCTGGTCCTGATCGTTATCCCCCTGCTGATCCTGATCCTGATTCTGGTTCTGATCCTGGTTCTGTTGGTTCTGGTCCTGGTTCTGCTGGTTCTGGTCCTGGTTGTTGTTCCCGTCACCCTGCTGGTCCTGGTTCTGCTGTTCCTGCAGCTTGTTCCTGGCGTAGATGTAATTCTCCTTGGCCTTTAGGTCGTCGGGGGTCCTGAGCAGACACTGCTTGAAGGCGTCCACGGCCGCCTGCCAGTCTTCCTGGGCAATGGCCACATCGCCCAGATTGAAGTAATAGTCCGGGGCAAAAGCCTCCCCGGGGGCCGTTTCCTTCACCCCGTCCAGGAGTTTCCGGGCATTCTCCATGTCCTTTTCCCGGTACAGGGTATTGGCCAGGTTATAGGTTCCCGCCACGGAGGTGGAATCCTGCATCAGGGCCTTCCTGTAGCTGATATCGGCCTTGGCAAACTCCCCTTTCCGGAACTGGCGGTTGCCCCGGCGCAGGTCTCCCTTCTGCGCGAAGGCACTCACGCAGCAGCAGAGGGAGAGGATGATAATCAAGCACTTTCTCATAGCTCAAACAGTTTCCGGCGGGGTTTTCGCTCGCCGATGAGCATTTCTGTCACAAAGAGCAGCAGGGCTATCCCGAAGAAGTACATGTACTGCTCGTCGTACTCCTCGAACACGATGCTGCCGAACTCTTCGTCTTCCAGGCGGCGGATGTCCTGCACGATGGGGTTCAGGCCGAATTCCTCGTTCCCGGCGTGGATGTAGGCCCCGTTGCCGGCCCGGGCGATGTCCCGGAGGGTTTTCTCGTCCAGTTTGGTTACCACTATATTGCCGTCCTTGTCCCGCAGCAGGCTCCCGTCCACCGGGATGGGCTGTCCTTCGGCCGATCCTACACCGATGGTATACACCTTGATGCCAATCTCGGCCGCCTGTTTGGCCGCCTCCACGGGATCGTCTTCGTGGTTCTCTCCGTCGGAGATGACAATGATTACGCGGCTCTTTTCGCTCTGGGCACTGAAGCTCTTGATACTAAGCCGGATAGCATCCCCGATGGCCGTACCCTGCACCGGGATGGACCCCGTGTCGATGGAGCCCAGGAACATCTTGGCGCTCACATAGTCGGTGGTTACGGGAAGCTGCACGAAGGAAGTCCCGGCAAAAATCACCAGGCCGATCCGGTCCTCCTGCAGGAGGTCCGTAAGCCGGGAAATGGCCAGTTTGGCCCGTTCCAGCCGGTTGGGGGAATAGTCTTCGGCCAGCATGGAGTTGGAAACGTCCAGGGCTACGATGATTTCGGCCCCTTTGGTGGTGCGCTCGGAGAGCTTGGCGCCGGTCTGCGGCCGGGCCAGGCCTAACACGAAGAAGAGGAAGCCCAGGCAGAAGAGAACCATCCGCACCCAGCCCTTGGAGCGGGAACGGGAAGGCATCAGCGCCTCCACCAGCTCCTTGTCGCCGAAGGCTTCCACCCGGCGGCGGCGGAAATGGCGCAGCAGGGCATAGCCCAGCAGGAACACCGGGATCAGGAGCAGCAGGTACAAAAACTTGTAGTCGGCAAACATCAACATCACGGCATCCTCCTTAACAAAGCGCCAATCAGCAGCTCCAGCAGAAGGCAGAGGAGCGCAGCCAGCGCATATCCTTTATACAAATCCTTATACACGGGGAAGGAGTCCACCGTGGTGCGGGTTTTTTCCATCTGGCCGATTTCGGCATAAATCTCGCTCAGCTTGGTATTGTCCGTGGCGCGGAAATACCGCCCGCCGGTATTGTCGGCAATGTTTTTCAGGAGCGGTTCGTCTATCTCCACCGGGATGTTCCGGATTTCCATGCCCCAGGGCGTCTGCACCGGATAGGGGGCTTCTCCGTTGGCGCCCACGCCTATCGTATAAACCCTTATCCCATAGGTCTTGGCAATGTCGGAAGCCATTCCGGGGTCTATCTCCCCCATGTTGTTCACGCCGTCGGTGAGTAGGATCACCACCCGGCTCTTGGCGTCCGAATCCTTCATCCGGGCCACCGCCGTGGCCAGGCCGTTGCCAATGGCGGTGCCGTCCTCAATCAGGTCGGTCTGCACTTCCTTCATCAGGTTGATGAGGGTGGCCCTGTCTGTAGTAAGGGGGCACTGGGTATAGCTTTCCCCGGCAAAGACCACGATTCCCATCCGGTCCGTGGGCCGCTGGGCGATGAACTCAATGGCGATATCCTTGGCAGCGCTCAGGCGGTCTGGCTGGAAGTCCCTGGCCAGCATACTGGTAGAGACATCCATGGCGAACACGATGTCTATGCCTTCCGTGTCCACCCTTTCCATCTGGGTGGAGCTCCGGGGACGAGCGATGGCCACTATAATCAGGGAAAGGGCCGCTATCCGGAGGATGAACGGCAGGTGGCGGATCCAGGAGAGGACCGTACCGCCGCCGGCCTTCCAGCCGTCCAGGGCCGACACCCTCAGGTGCGGCTTGCGGTCCGTAAGCTCCAGATAAAGGTACCGGCCCACCAGAAGGAGCGGTATGGCCAGCAGCCAAAGCAGATGCGAATACTCAAAAAACATCGCTTACTCCTCCTCCCCTTTTTGCTCGGCCTCCAGCTGGCTCTGGTAGGTGGTGGTCACGAAGCGGACCGCCCCGGGCAGCACGCCGGCGTTTTCCTTTTCAGAGGCCGTGAACTTGGCGAATTTCACGAAATCGGCCCGTTCGAAGAGGTCTTTCATCTCCCCGTAAAGGTCTTCCGGGATGTCTTTTTCGTCCTTCAGGGCCTGGAAGATTTCGGCTGTGGTCATTTCCTGTGCGCCGATGCCGAAGCGGGTGGCCATGTACTCCCGCAGGGTGTCCGTCACCCCGGAGTAGAAGGTTTTCTGCTTTTCGGGGGCCCAGAACTTGTCGGAGCGGAAGGCTTCCAGCTTGCGAAGGGCCCTGATATGGGCGGGCTCGGCCTTCTCTTTTTCCACGGCGGCCTTCTTCCGGCCTTGCAGCCAGCGCACCAGCAGGAACACCAGGGCGGCCAGCGCCAGTACGCCCAGCACCCAGGGGAACACTTCCCCGAAAGTATAGGGGAACTTCACCTGCGGCTTGATGTCGTTGGGCTGGAAGCTTTCCATATCTATCGGCAGTTCAGTTACTTCCAGAGGAGCAACAGCCCTGTACACCAAGGTGTCCCCGTCCAGGAGCACCGGGATGTCCGGCAGTTCGTAGGTGCCGCCAATGAAAGCGGCCAGCACCAGCGAGGCCCGGATATCGTAACGGGCGGGGGTCTCTTTCCGGCCGCTCACCCGGGTGGAATCCAGCTGCCACGAGCCCACTATTTCCAGCGGGCTGTCTTTCTCCGGAGTAAACTCCGGCAGGGCCAGCGGCGTTCCGTCCTTCACATCCTGCAGCACCACGCCGTAACGAAGCTGGTCGGCCACCAGCACGGAATCCCTTTTCTGGAGCGGTTCCAGAAAGGCGTCTCCCGCATCGATGCGCCTCCCCCCGGCATACATCACCGCCGGGAGCAGCAGGGCCGATATAATCAGTTTCAATTTCATCTTCTGTGGAATAAAGCCATCAGGCTGCGGACGTAATCTTCCTGCGTGCCGATATCCACCCGGTCTACCTGATAGCGGAGCAGGAGCCGGTCGGCCTGAAGGGTTACACTCTGGAACCAGGCCCCGTAGGCATTCCGGATGCTCCGGGAGGCGGTATTCACCCAGCGCGAGGCGCCCGTTTCGGCATCCTTGGCATGCACCAGGCCCACGTTCGGAAGCTGTTTCTCCCTAGGGTCGCTCACCCGGATTACGGAAACGTCGTGCCGGTTCACCGCCACCTTGAGCGCTTCCTCATAGCGGGGCGCGCCGTCCGGGGTTACATCCAGCATGTCGCTCAGGATGAAGGCCGTACACTTTTTCTTGATGGCGTTGGTAAGGAAGCGGAGGGCTTCCCCTATATTGGTTCCGTTGTTACGGGGCTCATACTCAAGGATTTCCCGCACTATATGCAGGAAATGGGTACGGCCTTTTGCCGGAGGGATGAACTTTTCCACCCGGTCGCTGAACAGGATACAGCCCACCTTGTCGTTGTTCAGGATGGCCGAAAAAGCCAGCGTGGCGGCAATTTCGGCAATCTGCTCCCGCTTGGTCTTCACCTGCGTGCCGAACAGCCCGGAACGGGAGATGTCCACCAGCAGCACCACCGTGAGCTCGCGCTCCTCTTCGAACACCTTCACGTAAGGGGCGTTCATGCGGGCGGTCACATTCCAGTCCATGTTGCGCACATCGTCTCCCCACTGGTACTCCCGCACCTCGCTGAAGGCCATGCCGCGTCCCTTGAACGCGGAATGGTACTCCCCGGCGAAGATCTGGTGGCTCAGCGCCTTGGTCTTGATCTCGATCTTCCGGACCTTCTTTATTAATTCTTCCGGCGTCATTACGGAACGTTTACCGCATTAATCACCTTCTCAATAATCTGTTCGGGAGTGACGTTCTCCGCCTCCGCCTCATAGGTGAGGCCAATCCGGTGACGGAGCACCTCGTTGCAGACGGCCCTCACATCTTCCGGAATCACGTAGCCGCGCCGCTTGATGAAGGCATAGGCCTTGGAGGCCAGCGAGAGGGAGATGCTGGCACGCGGGGACGCCCCGTAGGAAATGAAGTTCTTGACTTCCTGCAAACCATATTCTTCCGGAGTACGGGTGGCATACACGATGTCCACGATGTAACGCTCTATCTTCTCGTCCATGTACACGTCGCGCACCACTTCCCGGGCGCGGATGATGTCTTCCGGCTTCACCACGGCCTGGGCCCTGGGGAACTCTCCGGCATTGTTCATCCGGATAATCAGCTTCTCTTCCTCCTTCTTGGGATAGGAGACCACCACCTTGAGCATGAAACGGTCTACCTGGGCCTCCGGGAGCGGATAAGTGCCTTCCTGCTCGATGGGGTTCTGGGTGGCCATCACCAGGAAAGGCTCCGGCAGTTTATAGGTGTTCTCGCCGATGGTAACCTGCTTTTCCTGCATGGCTTCCAGCAGGGCGCTCTGCACCTTTGCCGGGGAACGGTTGATTTCGTCGGCCAGCACGAAGTTGGCGAAGATGGGGCCTTTGTGCACCTCGAATTCCTCCCTCTTCTGGGAATAGACCAGCGTGCCCACCACGTCGGCCGGAAGCAGGTCCGGGGTGAACTGGATGCGGCTGAATTTGGCATCTACCGCCTGTGCCAGGGTATTGATGGCCAAGGTCTTGGCCAGGCCGGGAACGCCTTCCAGAAGAATGTGGCCGCCGGAAAGCAGGCCAATGAGAAGGTTGTCCACCAAATGTTTCTGCCCTACAATCACTTTGCCCATTTCCAGGCTCAGCAGGTCTACGAAGGAACTCTCTTTCTGGATTCGCTCGTTGAGTTCGCGAATATTTACACTTTCCATATAAATTGTTACATTTGCATATGCGTTATTTCCTTTGCCTCTCATACGACGGATCCGCCTTCTGCGGCTGGCAGATCCAACCCAACGCCCCCTCCGTGCAGGAAAGCCTGGAGGCTACGCTCTCCCGTCTGCTGAACCGTCCCGTGCAGGTTACCGGGGCCGGCCGGACGGATGCTTCCGTGAACGCCGTGGGCTACGTAGCCCACTTCGACCTGGACGGGAACCTTCCCTTCGAGGCATCGGACTTTTCCTACAAATTAAATGCCATGTTACCCCGCGGAATCGCGGTCCAATCGGTCTCCCCGGTGGCCGATGACCTGCACGCCCGCTTCAGCGCAAAACGCCGGGAATATACCTATTTCATCCACAGGCAGAAAGACCCTTTCGTGGCCGCCTACTCCTGGCAGTGCGGCTATCCGGAACTGGATTTCGATGCCATGAACCAGGCCTGTCAGCACCTCCTGGGCACCCACGACTTCTCCTGCTTCGAAAAGACCGGAGGAGACAACAAAACCTCCGTCTGCACCGTTGCCGACGCCTTCTGGAAACCCTATGTTCCCTCCCACGTCCAGATCATGGGGGCGGCAACTACCGGCAGCTACTGGTATTTCCGCATTGCGGCCGACCGCTTCCTACGGAACATGGTCCGGGCCACCGTGGGATCCCTCATCGAAGTGGGCCGCGGCAAGCACTCCCCGGAGTGGATTGCCGGGCTCATCGAAAGCGGCACCCGCTCCGACGCCGGCGAATCCGTCCCCGGCCACGCCCTCTTCCTGAACAAAGTGCTGTATTGAAGCATCGGCCCCTCTTGTTTACTATTTTTTGCGGGTTTTTTTGTATCTTTGCAGGTTGAATTGAATATAAACAAAATTAGAACGATATGATTTCCCTTCTTCTTCAGTCCGACACGCTGGGAGCTGCCCTCCAGGAGGTTTCCCAGGCGGCCCAGACCGCCGCTCCCGCCGTCCAGCCCACCCAGATGAACGAGAGCCTTTTCTCCATGTTCAAAATGGGCGGCCCGCTGATGTGGGTCCTGCTGGCCCTCTCCATCCTGGCCATCTACATCATCGGCCGCAAGTGGTGGATGATAGACCATGCCTCCAAGATAGACCCCAACTTCATGAACGACATCAGGGACTACATGAACGACGGAAAAACAAAGAGCGCCATCACCCTCTGCCGCAAGTTCGACAACCCGGTGGCCCGCATGATCGAGACAGGCATCCACCGCATGGGACGCCCCATGGCCGACATCCAGAGCGCCATCGAGAACATCGGCAATGTAGAAGTGGCCCGCCTGGAAAAGGGACTTCCCATCCTGGCCACCATCGCCGGCGGCGCCCCCATGATCGGTTTCCTGGGTACGGTAATGGGTATGGTGCAGGCCTTCTTCAACATGTCCAAGGCCGGGAACAACATTGACATAACCCTCCTTAGCGACGGCATTTACACCGCCATGCTCACCACCGTGGGCGGCCTTATCGTGGGCATCATCGCCTACTTTGGCTACAACTGGCTCACCTCCAAGGTTTCCAACCTGGTGTACAAGATGGAAAGCTCCACCATGGAGTTCATCGACATTGTCCTTAACGAACCCGGCGAAGAATAGCGGCTTATGGCACTCAAGCGAAACACCAAGGTGGACTCGTCGTTCTCGGTATCCAGCATGACGGATATCGTGTTCCTGCTGCTGATCTTCTTCCTGGTAACCTCCACGCTCATCAATCCCAACGCCCTCAAGCTCCTGCTGCCCAAGAGCACCGGACAGGTGAACGCCAAGGCCACCGTGAGCGTGAGCATCAAGGACTGGGGCGACGACACCTACACCTACCATGTGAACGGGGACCAGAACCCGCTCCCCTACGACGAAGTGGAAGACCAGCTCATCGGCCTTCTCTCGCAGGAAGAAGACCCCACTTTCTCCATTTATTCCGACGAAAGCGTCCCGGTGGGAGAAGTGGTACAAATTATGAATATAGCCAAACGGAACCATTACAAGGTAATTTTGGCCACCCAGCCCGAATAGTTTATGCAGCCTTACCAGCGAACCAGAGAAGAGCGTGACAAGAACGCCAACGTGACCGGCATCGTGGCCACGCTGGCGGTGCATGCCCTGGCGCTGGTCATCTGCCTTACCAGCGGGCTCACTTACCTGGATCCTCCCCCGCCGGAGCGCACTTCCCTGGTGATTGAATTCGAGGAGGAAGTGGTTCCTGAAAAACCCATCCCCGCCCAGGTGGGCCGGGAGCCCCAGTCGCAGGAAGTGGACCTCACCCGTCCTGTGGAACTTGTGCAGAAGGCCGAGTCCCCCACGGTGAGCGACAGGCCCAACACCACTCCGGCCACCAAGCCGGACAGCCACGGGGACGTGGAAGTGCCCACGCCCACGCAGGAAGAGCCCAAGCTGGACCCCAGGGCTTCCTTCCCGGGCATGAGCAGCCAGGACAACACCTCCACCACCCCGCACAGCGCGGCCGAAGCCACGGAAGGGTTCAAGGCCGGCCAGCCCGACGGCAATGCCGAAGCCGGAAAGACGGAAGGCAGCGCCAATGCCCATCTGCAAGGCCGGTCCGTGCTGGGCACCCTGCCCAAGCCTTCCTATTCGGCCCAGGTGGAAGGCCGCGTGGTGGTCCAGATCAAAGTGAACCAATACGGAGAGGTGACCGACGCCATCCCGGGCGTGGAAGGCACCACCGTAACCGACAAGAACCTTTGGAACGCGGCCCGGAACGCCGCCCTCAAAGCCCATTTCAACCAGAAAGCGGACGCCCCGGCCGTGCAGCTGGGCACCATCACTTACATATTCAAACTCAAATAACGACGAGAGTCGCAGGTTTTATTAACAAGCCCGTGAGGGTCAAATTCTTATGGAAGACAGTAAAAAAGGTACCAGAAAGCGTATCGTTAGAAGGGCCGCAGAAGGCCATGCAGAAAAAGTAGATTACAGCACCAGCCGCAGTTTCGACTCAGAAGAGCGGCCGGCACACCGTACATACACTCCCCGTCCGGAAGGCGGCTACCGTCCGCGCCGGAGCAACACCGAAGGCGGCTATCGCAAGGAAGGCGGATATCATAAAGAAGGTGGCTACCATAAAGAAAGTGGCTACCACAAAGATGGCGGCTATCACAAAGCGGGCGGCTACCGCCAGGACGGTGGCTACCGCAAGCCGAACACCGCCAAGGGCGGAAAGCCCTACGCCAAGCGCAGCCAGGCCGACGAAGGCATGAGCGCCATGCTCCGCCGCAAGCCCCAGGTGAACGGCCGCTACAGCAACGACGAAACCGCAAAGACCGAAATCCAAGAGGTGGTGCGTCTGAACAAGTTCATCGCCAATTCCGGAGTGTGCTCCCGCAGGGAGGCCGACACGTTCATCCAGAGCGGGGTTGTAACCGTTAACGGGGAAGTGGTCACCGAACTGGGCACCAAGGTGAATGTGCTCACCGACGACGTCCGTTTCAACGGACAACGCCTCAAGGGAGAGGAAAAAGTGTACATCGTGATGAACAAGCCCAAGGGCTACGTTACCACCGCCAGCGATCCGCATGCGGAAAAGACGGTGATGGACCTCCTGAAGGGCTGCCCCACCCGTGTGTTCCCGGTGGGCCGGCTGGACAAGAATACCACCGGCGTGCTCATGTTCACCAACGACGGGGAAATGGCCGAGCGCCTCACCCACCCCTCCTACAACAAGAAAAAGATTTACCAGGTGGTGCTGGACGCTCCCCTCTCGGAGGAGGACAAGGCCAAGATCCTGGAAGGCGTGGAGCTCAACGACGGCATAGTTTCCGCCGACGAGCTGGAGTACATCGACGCCCACGACCACAGGCAGCTGGGCATAGAAATCCATTCCGGCAAGAACCGTATAGTCCGGCGCATCTTCGAGTCTCTGGGCTACGAAGTCCGCGCCCTGGACCGGGTGTACTTCGCCGGCCTTACCAAGAAAGGGCTCAAGAAGAGCGACTGGCGCTACCTCACGGAAGGGGAAGTGAACATCCTTAAGATGGGGGCGTACGTATAATGGCACACAGGGCAGGTTTCGTCAATATCATCGGCAATCCGAACGTGGGCAAATCCACGCTCATGAACGCCCTGGTGGGGGAAAAGCTTTCCATCGTAACCGCCAAGGCGCAGACCACCCGGCACCGGATCATGGGCATCGTCAGCGGGGAGGACTACCAGATTGTGTATTCCGACACCCCCGGCATCCTCAAGCCCAACTACCGGCTCCAGCAGAATATGCTCAACTTCGTGGACACCGCCATCGGCGATGCCGACATTATCCTGTATGTGACGGACACGGTGGAAAAAGGGGACAAGAACGAGGCCTACATAGCCAAGCTCCAGAATCTGGACTGCCCCGTGATCCTGGTCATCAACAAGATAGACATCTCCACCCAGGAAAAGGTGGTGGAACTGATGGCCTGGTGGAAGGGGCAGCTGCCGAAGGCGGAGATCATCCCCGCATCGGCCCAGGAGAAATTCAACCTGGAAAGCATCCTGGAGGCGGTTTCCAGCCGGCTTCCGGAAGCGCCGGCCTGGTTTGACAAAGACCAGTTCACAGACAAGAACCTCCGCTTCTTCGCCTCGGAAATCCTGCGGGAGAAGATCTTCCTCAACTACAGCGAGGAAATCCCCTACAGCTGCCAGGTGGAGATTGAGGCTTTCCACGAAGGCGAGGACCGCTACGAGATCAGCGCCGTCATTTACGTGATGCGGGAGTCCCAGAAGGGCATCCTCATCGGCAAGGGAGGCAGGATGCTCAAGAAAGTGGGCACCGAGGCCCGGGCCGACATGGAAGACTTCTTCCAGAAAAAAGTGTTCCTGTCCACTTTCGTGAAGGTGGACCCGGATTGGCGCGAGAGCCGGAAAGAGCTCCGGCGCTTTGGATATGAATTTTGACTTGTCATTCTGAGCGAAGCGAAGAATCTAATAATCAATTGGTTTTATGGCAGAAGATTGGGACGATATCGAGAAAAACTCTCCCGAGGAGGAACCCGAGGAGGAATTGGGCGAAGACGCAGTTGCATCGGGGAAATTCGACCGGCTTTTGAGCAGTGACGCCCGCAAGTACAAGCTTTCCGGCATGTTCAGGGACTGGTATCTGGACTACGCGTCCTACACCATCCTGGACCGGGCCGTTCCGCATATCGTGGACGGCTTCAAGCCGGTGCAGCGCCGTGTGCTGCACACCATGTTCACCATGGACGACGGCCGGTACACCAAGGTGGCCAATATCGTGGGACAGGCCATGCAGTACCATCCCCACGGCGACGCCTCCATCCTGGGCGCCCTGGTCACGCTGGGCCAGAAGGGCCTCCTGATAGACTGCCAGGGAAACTGGGGAAACATCCTCACCGGAGACTCCAACGCCGCTCCCCGTTACATCGAGGCCCGGCTTTCCAAGTTTGCCAAGGAGGTGGTCTTCGACCCCAAGGTAACGCCCTGGATGACCTCCTACGACGGCCGCAACCAGGAACCTACGGAACTCCCCGTGCGCTTCCCGCTGCTGCTGGCACAGGGCACGGAGGGCATTGCTGCAGGCCTTTCCTCCAAAATCCTGCCCCATAATTTCAACGAGCTCATAGACGCTTCCATCGCCATCCTGCGGGGAGAGCCCTACGAGCTGCTGCCGGACTTCCCCACGGGCGGCATCGCGGACTGCTCCAAGTATAACCAGGGCAAGCGCGGCGGCATGGTGAAGGTGCGCGCCCGCATCAACAAGGTGGACAAGTCCACCATCACCATCACGGAAATCCCCTACGGGAAAACCTCCCACGCCATCATTGACAGCATCCTCAAGGCCAAGGACAAGAAGAAAATCAACATCAAGAAGATAGAGGACATGACCACCGACAGGGTGGAAATTGTGATCCACCTTCCGGCCGATGTTTCCCCGGACAAGACCATCGACGCGCTGTACGCCTGCACGGAATGCGAGACCAAGATAGCTCCCAACGCCTGCGTAATCCGGGAGAACAAGCCGGTGTTCCTTACCGTGAACGAAATCCTGGAATACGACACCTTCCACACCCGGGACATCCTGGAGGCCGAACTGCAGGTGAAACTGGGCGAGCTGGAGGCCGACTGGCACTACAGTTCGCTGGAGCGCATCTTCTTCGAGAACCGCATTTACAAGGTCCTGGAACAGAACCAGCTCACCTGGGAGGAACAGTTGGAGGACGTGCTTAACCAGATGCTCCAGTACCAGGACCTGCTGCACAGGCCCATCGTCATGGAAGACATCCTGAAACTGGTGGAAAAGCCGGTGCGGAAAATCTCCAAGTTCGACACAAAGGCCCTGGACGAGAAAATCTACGCCATCGAAGACCAGATGAAGGACATCCGGGACAAACTCTCCCGCATGACGGAAGTTACCATCGACTGGTTCAAGGGCCTCAAGAAGAAATACGGGAAAGCCTGGCCGCGGCTCACGGAAATCTCTTCCCTGGAGAACATTACGGTTACCAAGGTGGTTTCCAACAACGCCAAGCTCTATGCCAACCTGGCCGAAGGCTTCGTGGGAATCGGCCTCAAGCGGGACGACGGAGGAGAGTTCGTGAGCGAGTGCTCGGACCTCAGCGAGATTATCGTCATCGGCAAGGACGGAAAATACCGCGTTACCAAGGTGAGCGACAAGGCTTTCTTCGGCAAGGACCTCATTTACGCAGGGGTGTTCAACCGCGGGGACGAGCGCACCATCTACAACGTGATTTACCGGGATGGCAAGGGCCCTGCCCACTATGCCAAACGCTTCGCCATCACCTCCATTACGCGTGACAAGGAATATGACATCACCACCGGGGCCGAAGGCTCCAAGATCCTTTGGTTCACGGTGAACCACAACGGAGAGGCGGAGACGGTGCGCATCGGCCTGCGTCCCAAGAAGGGGCTCAAGAAGGCGCAGCTGGAATGGGATTTCGCCAACCTGGCCATCAAGGGCCGGTCTTCGCGCGGCAATCTGGTTACCAAGAACCCCATCGCGCGCATCCAGCTCAAGTCCAAGGGCGTCACCACCCTGGAAGGCAAGGACATCTGGTACGACCCCGATATCCAGCGCCTGAACGAGGACGGCCGGGGAGACCACCTGGGCAAGTTCTCCGGGCAGGACCGCGTGCTGGCCATCTTTGCCGACGGCAGTTTCTACACCACCACCTACGAGCTGGTGAACAAGTACCAGGGCGATGTGGTGCGCATCGAGAAATGGGACCCTTCCCGCGTGTATACGGTCCTGTATTGGGACAATGCCGCCAAGGCTTTCTATGTGAAGCGTTTCTGCTTCCCGGAAAGCAACAACACCCCGCTGCTTTTCATCTCGGACACCCGGGGGTCCAAGCTGGTGGACATTTCTTCTGACCTTCACCCGCAGGTGGTGCTCACCTTCGGCGGAAAATTCGAACACAGGGAAGCGGAATTGCTTGATGCCGAGGAGTTCATCGCCAGGAAAGGCATCACGGCCAAGGGCAAGAAGTGCTCCCCTTACGACCTCAAGTCCGTCGAGTTCGGCGAGCCGCTCCTCAAGCCGGAGGACGATGCAGAACCGGACGCGGAACCCCAGCCGGTGGATTTCACGGATTGGGAACCGACGCTGTTCTAAACCCTCGTTTCGGCAAGCCGTCGGCCTTACCCCAAGGGCCGGGCCACCTCATTACGCATTTTGGGCCGATTTTGCGTAACGCCCTGTACCCACGGTACATTTTGCTACGCGTTTTGAGCCTTTTTTGCGTAACGCGAAATCCCGGCGTGCGGGAAAGCCTTGTCCGGAAGGAGAGTTTGGCGTATCTTTGCACCAATCAAAGCACACAGCTATGCTCATTGCACTGACAGGATTCATGGGAAGCGGCAAGACCACGGTGGGACAGATCGTGGCCGATGCGCTGGGCTGTCCTTTCATAGACTTGGACGAAGTTGTGGTGAAAGCCGCCGGACGAAGCATTCCGGAAATCTTTGAGCAGGGCGGGGAACGGGAATTCCGCCGGCTGGAAAAACAAGCCTTGGAAAAAACCGTGGGGAAATATGCCGAAACCACTGCGGTGCTGGCGCTGGGCGGCGGCACGGTCACCGTGCCCGGCGCCATCGGCCTGCTGCAGGAAAAAACGCTCTGCATCTATCTGCACGCCACTTTGGACACCTTGCTCAAAAACCTGGAAGGCAGGACTGCGGGCCGGCCGCTGGCCGATTCCCACCTTGCTGAACGCCTGCAGGAGCGGGACCCGCTCTACCGGAAAGCCGCCCACGTGGTCCTGGACACCGACGGGCTGGAATGGGACCAGATTGCCGACGAAATCATCATCGGCTGCCTCTAAACAGGCGTGGCTGTGGCCCATTTGTTTTTTCGGCCCAATATTGTTAACTTTGTACGATTATGGGCATTTCGGACAGGCAATGGTTGGTGAAGCCCGCTGCGGATCCGGAAAAAGCGGCGCAGCTGGCTACGGAACTCGGAATAGACCGGGTTCTTGCCAATTTGTTGGTCCAGAGGGGAGTGGAAACTTTTGAGCAGGCCCGCAGCTTCTTCCGCCCGCGCTTGGAAGACCTTCACGATCCGTTCCTGATGGCCGATATGGACAAGGCCGTGGAACGGGTGCACGAAGCCATCACGAAGGGGCAGAAAATCCTGGTTTACGGAGACTACGACGTAGACGGCACCACGGCCGTGGCCCTGGTGTATTCGTTCATCCGCCGGTTCACCCAGCAGGTAGATTTCTATATTCCGGACCGTTACGACGAGGGTTACGGCCTTTCTTACAAGGGGCTGGACTGGGCCTCGGACAACGGCGTGCAGCTGGTGATTACCCTGGACTGCGGCATCAAGGCCATCGACAAAGTGGAATATGCCCGGGGCAAGGGAATTGAAGTGATCATCTGCGACCACCACCTCCCGGAGAACGAACTTCCGGCCGCCGTGGCCGTTCTGGACCCCAAGCGGGAAGACTGCCATTATCCTTTCGACGACTTGTGCGGCTGCGGGGTGGGGTTCAAACTGGCCCAGGGCTATGTGAAAAAATACGACCTGGATCCGGAACTGCTTTCTCCGCTGCTGGACCTGCAGGTGGTGTCCATCGCTTCGGACCTGGTTTCCATGACGGGAGAAAACCGCATCCTGGCCCACTTCGGCCTCAAGCGCCTGAACGAGAATCCCCGGAAGGGCCTGCTGGCCATGATCAACCTGGCCAAGCTGGAGCCCGGGCACATCAATATCGACGACATAGTTTTCAAGATAGGCCCGCGCATCAATGCTGCAGGGCGCATGGAAAGCGGCCGCCTGGCCGTGGAACTGCTCACCGCAACGGACGACCAGACGGCCTTCCGGATCGGCGAGCAAATCAACGACAGCAACAACGAGCGAAAGTCTATCGACCGGGAAATCACCCAGGAGGCGCTGGAGATGGTTCGCACCGGGAAAGCGCTTGAAACAGAGAATGTTACTATAGTCTATAATCCCACCTGGAACAAAGGCGTCGTGGGCATTGTGGCCTCCCGGCTGGTGGAAGCCTATTACAAGCCCACCGTGGTCCTAACCAAGAGCAACGGCTTCGTGACCGGCAGCGCCCGCAGCGTGCAGGGCTTCGACCTTTACGCTGCCATAGAAAGTTGTGCCGATCTTCTGGAAAACTTCGGCGGCCATGTCTATGCGGCCGGCCTCACCATGAAGGAAGAGAACCTGCAGGAGTTCTGCCAGCGGATGAACCGCTTCGTGTCCGGCAACATCACCCGGGAGGAACTCACGCCCGTGGTGGAGATAGACGGCTACCTGGACTTCTCCCAGATTACGCCCAAATTCACTCGTATCCTCAAGCAGTTCCAGCCTTTCGGCCCGGGGAACAGCAATCCCGTTTTCCTCACGGAAGATGTCTATGATGCAGGGAACGGCCGCAAGGTGGGTGCCGGCGGCGTACACCTGAAACTGGACCTGATGCAGGAGAGCCAGCCTTATCGGCAAATAGCCACCATCGGCTTCAACATGGCCGAATACTTCGACTACATCAAGGCCGGAAACCCCATCGACGTCTGCTATTCCATCGTGGAGAATTTCTATCGCGGTTCCTCCACCATCCAGCTCCGCCTCAAAGACATCCGCGAGCGGGAAGACCTCATTTAAGCATGGCCTCTGCCGTATCCAGGTTCCCCTTATTACGCAAAAAAGGCTCAAAACGCGTAGCAAAATGTACCGTGGGTACAGGGCATTACGCAAAATCGGCCCAAAATGCGTAGTCCGCCGTTCCTGCCCCCAATACAAGTAATGGCGGAGTGGAGGGAGATAAGCCCGTGTATTACATTCAGAAAAAACATCACATCGGTAAAAACGAAAAAATAAACGTTTTCTTTTTTATTAAATCTTGTTTAGCATTCCGGAATGATGTATGTTTGACGCCGATGTAAGCAGCACAGGAATGAAAAAGATCAGAAAAGAAAGACAGGAATACTGCGGATGGAAAAAAGGGTATTACCACATGAGTACCGATGGTTGGAAGGATGGACTCCTGTTCAATACCGTTGCCCAATTGGCCTATGGCATGATTGTGATTGGACTGCTGACACTCCGTTTTCATGTCAAGATTTATTCCTTTTCACTGATGTCCAACCATATTCACATTCTGCTCACATTCTGCTCAGCGGGACAGGACGCGAATGCGTAAAAGCTTTTGATTACCTGCGGAGAAAGCTGTCAGCCCGCTTGGCTCATGACGGGTATCCCCCGTTGCCCGAAGACTATTGGTTTAAATTGGTGTACATAAAAACTCCAGAACAGATGCGGAACCTCTTCATCTATATAGACCGGAATGCTTATGAAAAGCTGATTTGTGTCCCTACGGCCTACCCTTGGAGTTCTTCGTATTTGCATTTTTCCTTGTTGGGAGAGATGATTACAGGGAAACGGGCCGACAGTTTTTCCAACCGCGAAATGGAGCGTATAACGGGTACGCGCACTCCCATCCCGGCGCATTGGCAGTTTCATCCCACACTCGGCCTACTTCCTGTTTCTTTTGTCGATAACAGTCTTTTTACCAGACTGTTTGACAACCCCAAAGACTACGAAATACACCTGGTGAAAGATTACGAATCCTATGTGAAGATTGCCGCATCACTGGATGAGGTCCCCGAATTCTCCCCGGAAGAGATAAAAGATATCGTCGATAAGCTTGTACGCACTCATTTCCAGGGAAAGGAGATCAGGCAGTTGTCAAACGAAGAGAAGGGCTTGCTGGCTGTCCGCCTGGTAACGGACTATCTGTTCTCTACGAGCCAAGCGGCTTCCATTATATCTCAGCCGGAGTATATCGTCAAGCAATTTCTCCGTTCAAAAGACTATGGGCATCGATAAGGGTACGCGGCAATCCGCAAAAAAGGCCCAAATCGTGTAGCAAACTGTACCGGGGGTACAGGGCGTTACGCAAATAAGGCCCAAAACGCGTAGCAAAATGTACCGGGAGGGAGCCTGTGGCTAGATAATGCCTTGGACGGGGATGCCGTCCTGGTTCCACCAGTCTCCATCCGGCTCGTTGAAGGGCTGCAGGAAGGGATTGGTCTGCGCCTCGCGGGCGATGCTGGTAGGCTGTCCGTGGCCGGGAATCACGTCGGTGTCTCCGGGCAGAGTCATCACCTTCTTGAGCAGGGAGTCCATCAGCACGTCATAGTCCCCTCCCACCAGATCGGACCGGCCGATGCTGCCGGCGAACAGCGTGTCTCCGCTCAGGAGAAGGCTGTTTTCCTGCGACCAGAAACACACACCGCCCGGGGTATGGCCGGGCGTATGGATCACCTTCCAGGAGGCTCCCCCCGCCGATACACTGTCCCCGTCCTGAATGTCTGCAGTGGGGAAATTGTGCTTGAGCGCCTTGAACGACTGCATGCCTTTGAACACGGAGGCGCCGTCCAGCATGATCTGTTTGTCGGCCGGATGCATATACACCGGCACATCGTACAACCTGAGCAGGGCTTCCACGCCCCATACATGGTCGAAATGGCCGTGGGTAAGCAGGATGGCCTCCGGGGTCAGATGATTGCTCTTCAGGAAGTCCGCCATGTCCTTTACCCCTTCTTCGGAAGACATGCCGGGGTCTGCTATGCCGCATGAGGGCCCTTCGCCCTCCCAGAACACGATGCAGTTCGTGCCCAGCGGATTAAATTGGAAAATGCGGGTATGGAGCATAATCGGAGTCAAATTCAGATTGCAAATTTACAATTATTTTCCCAACTTTGTAGAATCAACCACAGTTTGCATGCACATAGGTATCGCAGGTAATATCGGCAGCGGAAAAACGACGCTAACAACCATGCTCGCCCGCCATTACGGATGGACCCCGAAGTTCGAGTCCGTCACTTACAATCCCTACCTGGCCGACTATTACAAAGACATCAAACGCTGGTCTTTCGCCCTGGAGATGTACTTCCTGCAGCAGCGCCTGCACGACGTGCTGGAAATTTCCAAATCCAAGGACGTGATTATCCAGGACCGTACCCTATTTGAAGGCGTGCACATTTTCGTGGCCAACAACTACGCCCAGGGCAACCTCTCGGAGCGGGACTACAACACCTACATGGACACCTTCAACGTGATGATGTCGGTGGTGAAGGAGCCGGACCTCATGATTTACCTCCGCTCCAGCATCGAGCATCTGGTGTACCAGATCCAGAAACGCGGAAGGGACTACGAGCAGTCCATCTCCATCGAGTACCTTTCCGGCCTCAACGAGCGGTACGAGAAATGGATAGCGGGATACAAGGGACGGCTCATCACCGTGGAAGCCGACGAACTGGACTTCCTCAACCGGCCGGAAGACTTCGCCGCCATCACGGACCGGATAGACGCAGAATTATACGGATTATTCTAAATTGACCATATTATGCATATCGCAATCGCAGGAAACATCGGCAGTGGAAAAACCACGCTCACCAAGATGCTCGCAGCGCATTACAGCTGGACGCCCAAGTTTGAATCGGTGGATTTCAATCCCTATCTGGCCGATTTCTACGAAGACATGGAGCGCTGGTCGTTCAACCTCCAAATCTACTTCCTGAACAAGCGTTTCCAGGACGTGGTGGAGATTGCCAAACACGAGGATGTCATCATCCAGGACCGCACCATCTACGAAGACGCCCGCATCTTCGCTCCCAACCTGCACGCCATGGGGCTCATGTCCACGCGGGATTTCGAGAACTACAGCGACCTCTTCGACCTGATGATGTCGCTGGTGAATCCGCCGGACCTCATGATTTACCTCCGCAGTTCCATCCCCAACCTCATCGCCCAGATCCAAAAACGTGGCAGGGAGTACGAGCGTTCCATCCGCATCGACTACATCACCGGCCTCAACCAGCGCTACGAAGACTGGATTTCCGGCTATAAGGCACGCCTTTTGATTGTAGATGTGGACAAAATCAAATTCGAGAACAAACCGGAAGATTTTCAATACATTACAGATAAAATAGACGCCGAACTGTACGGCTTATTCCCCTCGGAACAGTAATCGCAAAAAATATGGAAAGACCTACCATCATCGACTTTGTAGAGAAGTACACCCACCAGTTTGCCAAGAATGTTTACTTGCGGGAGAAAGTAAACGGCGAGTGGAGAGTAATCACCCAGGAAGAGACCCGCTACGAAGCCTATCGGATAGGCGCAGGCCTGATGTCGCTGGGAGTAAAGAAAGGGGACAAGATAGCCCTGCTCTCGGAGAGTCGCGCCATGTGGATCCTGGCCGAACTGGGCGCCATGTACGCCGGCGCCACGGACGTTCCCCTGTCGGTGAACCTGGGAGAAGGCAAAGACCTCGTTTTCCGCATCAACCACTCGGAATCCAAATGGATTCTGGTGTCCGGGAACCACCTGCCCAAGATCCGCGCCATCCTGCCGGAGTGCCCGGACGTAGAGAAAGTGATCGTATTTGACGACACGGCCTTCGACTACGACAAACTGGAGCCCAAGGAAATCCGCATGTCGGAAATCCAGAAGATGGGAGACGAGTTCCTCAACGCCCACCGGGCCGAATTCGAAGCCCGCTACAAGAGCGTCGGCCCGGACGACTATGCCAACATTTCCTACACCTCCGGCACAACGGCCGATCCCAAAGGCATCCTCCTCACGCACCGCAACTACACGGCCAACGTGGCGCAGGGCAACTCCGTCATTACCATCAACGAAGGGGATGTCATGCTCATCATCCTGCCGCTGGACCACTGCTTCGCCCACGTGGCCGGCATGTATACCATGATGTACTACGGCGGATCCATCGCCTTTGTTCCCATCGGCAAGAATGCCCTGGCCACCCTCAGGAACGTGCCCGTCGCCATCAGCGAGGTCCGTCCGCACGTGATGCTCTCCGTCCCGGCCCTGGCCCGCAACTTCAAGAAAAACATAGAAGGCGCCATCAAGAAGAAGGGCGGTTTCACGGAGAAACTGTTCTACTTCGCCCTGGGCAACGCCATCAAATACAACAAGGAATACTACAACCGGGGCACCGGCGGCACCTTCTGGAGGAAGCCCCTGGTGAGCCTCTTCGACAAGCTGGTCTTCTCCAAGGTCCGGGAAAGCTTCGGCGGCCGCATGCGCTTCTTCGTGGGCGGCGGCGCCCTGCTGGACATCGAACTGCAGCGCTTCTTCTGCGCCGTGGGCATGCCCATGTTCCAGGGCTATGGCCTTACGGAAGCCACCCCCATCATCTGCGCCAATTCGGCGGGCCATGCCCGCTTCGGCTCCTCCGGCCGCATAGTGAAACCTATGGACTGTGTGATCCTGGATGCCGAAGGGAAGGAAGTGCCCCACGGCACCCGCGGAGAGATTGTCGTTCGCGGAGAGAACGTGATGGCCGGCTATTGGAAGAACCCCAAGGCCACGGCCGACACCGTGATAGACGGCTGGCTCCACACCGGAGACATGGGATACATCTGCCCGGAAGACCCGGATTTCCTGTATGTGGTGGGCCGGTTCAAGAGCCTCCTCATCTCCTCCGACGGAGAAAAGTATTCCCCGGAAGGCTTCGAGGACAACATCACGGAAACCTCCAAGTGGATCAACGCCTGCGTGCTGCACAACAATCAGAAGCCTTATTGCGTAGCCTTGTTCGTCCCGGACAAGACCGCCCTGGCCGAAGCGGCCCGGCAGCACGGATTGGATCCTGCCACGGAAGAAGGCAAACGCTACATGCTGGACCTCATCCAGGCCGATGTAGACTCCTACAAGAAGGGCGGCGCGCATGAAGGCACGTTCCCGGAGCGCTGGCTGCCTTCGGCCATCGGCATCTGCGACGAGGAATTCACCATTGCCAACAAGATGATGAACTCTACCATGAAGATTGTCCGCGGCAAGGTGGAAGAACACTATGCCTCCCTGCTGGACTACCTTTACACCACGGAAGGGAAAGACATCCACAACGCCAGCAACCTGGCAGCGCTGTAGCCTCTCCTGCGGCTTATAAGACTTCCTTCAGGAAGGGTCCCGTTACGGACTTCGGGTCCAGCGCGAGATCTTCCGGCGTGCCCTGGGCCACGATCTGCCCGCCGCGCCGGCCACCTTCCGGCCCCATGTCAAAGAGGTAGTCTACGCTCTTGAGTACGTCCAGGTTGTGCTCGATGATGATGACCGTATTGCCGGCGTCCACCAGGCGCTGCAGCACGCCCAGGAGCACTTTTATGTCTTCAAAGTGCAGGCCGGTAGTGGGCTCGTCCAGGATGTACAGCGTGCTGCCGGTGGAAGGCCGGGAGAGTTCCGCGGCCAATTTCATGCGCTGGCTTTCCCCGCCGGAAAGCGTCACTGCGCTCTGCCCCAGGCGGATGTAACCCAGGCCCACGTCCACCATCGTCTTCAGCTTCACGGCTATTTTGGGGATGGGCTTGAAGAACTCGTAGGCATCGGCAATGGACATTTCCAGCACGTCGTTGATGTTCTTGCCCTTGTACTTCACGGCCAGCGTTTCCTCATTGTACCGTTTCCCGCCACAGGCTTCGCAGGCAACGTGAACGGAAGGGAGGAAGTTCATCTCAATGACCTTGATGCCGGCACCCTTGCACTCCTCGCAGCGGCCGCCGGAGCGGTCGGCGGGCACGTTGAAGGAGAACCTTCCGGCCTTGAATCCGCGCACCTTGGCATCCCGGGTTTCTTCAAACAGGGTCCGGATATCCCCGAAAACGCCCGTGAAGGTGGCCGGGTTGGAACGCGGCGTACGGCCGATGGGTCCCTGGTCTATCTCTATCAGCTTGTCTATATGCCCGATGCCGCCGATGGAATCGTACGGCAGCGGACGTTCCTTGGAGCGGTAGAACTTCTGTTTGAGGATGGGCATGAGGGTCTCGTTCACCAGCGAGCTCTTGCCGCTGCCGCTCAGGCCAGCCACGCCTATGAGGCAGCCCAGCGGGAAATTCACGTCCACCCTTTTCAGGTTGTTCCCGCGGGCGCCCTTCAGGCTTAGGAAGAATCCGTTCCCCTTCCGGCGCATTCCGGGAACGGGGATATGCTTTTCTCCCTTTAGGTATTCCAGGGTGACGGAAGGGCCCAAAACGGCGTGGGGGGCCGTATCGGCATCCATTTCCCGGCCTTCCAGGAGGGTTTCCAGCGGGGCGCTCAGGCAGATGCGTCCCCCCTGCTCCCCGGCACCGGGCCCGACGTCCACCAGCCAGTCGGCATTGAGCATGGTCTCTGCGTCATGCTCCACCACCATCACGGAATTGCCCTCGTCCCTCAGCGTCTTGAGCGAGCCTATAAGCTTGCGGTTGTCTTTCTGGTGCAGGCCGATGGAAGGCTCATCCAGGATATAGAGCACGTTCACCAGCTTGGAGCCAATCTGGGTGGCCAGGCGGATGCGCTGGCTTTCCCCGCCCGACAGGGAGCCGGTGGGACGGTCCAGCGACAGGTAGTCCAGGCCCACGTCCAGCATGAACTGCACCCTCTCCCGGAGCTCCTTGAGGATATCCCGGGCCACATTCCGCTCCCGCTGGTTGAACCCCTCCGGAATTGCGTCCAGCCATTCGCGCAGCTCCGTCATTTCCATGGCGGCCACCTCGGGAATGGTCTTTCCGTCTACCCGGAAGCACAGCGCCTCGCGGTTCAGCCGGGTTCCCCCGCACACAGGGCAGGTGACCGTATCTTCTATATTGTCTATGACTCCGCCCCAGGAGGCCATCTCGGACAGGTTGCCTTCCCCTACGCGGAAAAGGTCTTCCGAGCCGAAGACCAGCAGGCTCACCGCTTCGTCCGGCAGGGCGGCGATGGGGTCGTACAGGCTGAAGCCGTACTTCCTGGCGATGGAGCGGACGATGTCGAACTTCCTGTTCTCCCGCACTTTGCCCAGCGGAACAATACCGCCGTCGGCCACCGACTTGCTGCGGTCCGGGATGATGGTGTCCATGTTTACATCTACGATGGTGCCCAGTCCCTTGCAGTGCGGGCAGTAGCCCTGGGGGGAATTGAAGGAGAAACTGTGCGGCTGGGGTTCCTGCAGGGAAAGTCCGCTGTCCGGGTCTACCAGATGCTTGGAGAAGTGGGCCAGCCGACCGTCTTCCACATCCAGGATGGCCACCGAGCCTTTGCCGATGTTCAGCGCCCGCGCCACGGAATCCCGGATGCGTTTGTCGTCTCCGGTTTCGGGTTTCAGGCGGTCCACTACCAGCTCTATGAAATGGGGCTTGTAGCGGTCTAGGGCGGTAACCACTTGCAGTTCAAAGATTTCCCCGTCTATCCGGACTTCCGTATAGCCCCGCTTGCGCATTTGGTCGAAGAGTTCGCGGTAATGGCCTTTGCGTCCCCTCACGAGCGGAGCCAGCAGGTAGCATTTGCGCCCGCCGTAGCGGGTCATGATCAGGTCTACGATTTGTTCATCGGTGTACCGCACCATTTCCCGGCCGGTTTCCGGGGAGAAGGACCTGGAGCCCTTGGCGTACAGCAGGCGCAGGAAGTCGTAGATTTCCGTGATGGTGCCCACCGTGGAACGGGGGTTGTTGCCGGTGGTCTTCTGCTCGATGGCGATGATGGGGCTCAGGCCCTTGATTTCCTCCACTTCCGGCTTTTCCAGGATGCCCATGAAGTGCTTGGCGTAAGTGGAAAGGGTGTCCATGTAGCGGCGTTGCCCTTCGGCATAGATGGTGTCGAAGGCAAGCGAGCTTTTCCCGCTGCCGCTGAGCCCGGTTACAACTACGAATTCCCCCCGGGGAATATCCACGTTCGCGTTTTGCAGGTTGTTCGCCCGCGCACCCCGCACCTGAATGTACTCCTTCTTTGCCATAGATTGCAAAGATACGAAGAAAATAAGAATCTTTGCCGATGCCCTTGCGGGAAAAGGGCTTCCTTGCCGCTTTCCTCGCGGCTTCCGTGCCGCTCCCCTGCCGCGTTTGCGCCAAATGTGCCTTCTACGGCCTTCCAGTTGCAGACGCGGCAGGGAAAAATGCCCTTTCGGCCGAAAACACGGCCACGTGTGCACACAGAATGCACCTACGGCCGATTTTGTGCATACGCGGCAGGGGATCCCAGCACCAGGCAGCGACGGATCTGGTGCTCCGGCAAGTGAAAGTCGTAGTACAAACTCCGGAATATGCGTTGCTTTTGAGATGTCGACAACTGATAGACCGACGAAACGCCGCAGGAAGGGAGCATGTCTTTGTCTATCAGTCGGCACACGTCCATGTCCTGCATTCTCGTCTTGTTGAAGTTCCGGCCGTTTTCGTTATTGAGCATCTGGGCGATGGACTTACTGTCGACAGGTTCGATGTCTGCTAACGTTATCGGCTTTCCGGTTGCATCATTGAGTTGATCTGTTTTCCAGCTTTCATCCGTAAGGCGGTTCATTTGAAAGAGGTAATTCCGGGGAGTGACATAAACCTGCTCGGCCCGGCGGATTTCCATGAAGCTGCTTCGGACAAAAACGCCCTTTGCACTCATCTGATACTGGTCTGGGAACTCGGAGTTGCGGGGAAGGTAGGATGCAATCTCCGATCGGCTCATCGAAACTGGAATTTCTTTATTGAGGCCGATATCTTCGGCAAACAACTCTCTTGCAGCACAAAAAGGATATCCGAATGCGGTTGGGGCCGCGCCATGGTGCAACCCGTTCCTCAGTACGTAATTTTGCAGAACCATCTGGTGATTAAAGCCATCCACCTTCAGAACAAAGGTGTATTTTTCACCAAACCTTCCACTCCTGCCGTATTTTTTGTTAAAATACTTTGTATAAGACATTCGCAACTGTCCGCTATATTGTATGGGAGCCCGTGAGAAAACATTAAGATGAGCATGGGTGGACATTTCTGCATCAACTATCAATTCCGTACCTGAGGCGAATCCGCGAACGGCCATCAGATTGACAAACATTCCATGGTCTTCACCATCCCGGAACATTACCTCGTCGTGCGAAGTAAAACATATATGGTACGATTCCTTCATGGCTGCAAGATAGACCTCTACAGCAAGACTACCAAGAATCGGTTGATTTTATTTCTGTTTTTTACGATTTATTTTACGTTTTACACGATTTCTCTGTTTTTTGATATGCTTGCCGCGTCTGCACGAAATCGGCCACTGATGCGTTTTGTGTGCACACGCGGCAACGTTTTCGGCCAAAATGGCCTTTTTTCCTGCCGCGTTTGCGCCAAATGTGCCTTCTACGGCCTTCCAGTTGCAGACGCGGCAGGAAAAGCCACGGCAGAAGGCCAGCGAACCACCGTTGGCGAACCGCCGTTTGCTCTTTTTGGGTTTTTGTGCTATCTTTACAATCCAGGCTAACCCATAACACGCCATGATTGATATTTTTTGCGTAAACGACGGGCGGCACTATCCGGTGGAAGAAGGATACATGATAGCCGCCCTGGCCCCCGAAACAGTGAAAGATGCCAAGACCGGGAAGGAATACCCTGTTCTGGCTGCATTGATAGACCACAAGCTGAAGTCCCTCTCCACCCGGATGTACGAACCGCATCAGGTGGAATTCGTGGGCTACAACCACCCGGAAGGGCGCAGGACATACCTTCGTTCCCTGAGCTTCCTGGCCCAGCGTGCGGTCCGCAACCTGTTTCCGGACAAGATTTTCAAGATTAACCACTCCCTGCCCAGCGGCATGTATTGCAAGTTCCGGGGCTGCCGGATTTCGGACGAAGAAATTCTCCGCCTGAGGGAGGAAATGCGCCGGTTGGTGGCTGCAGACCTGCCCTTCAGCAGCACCCAGATGCTGGCTTCGGATGCCGAAGCCCTCTTCAAGGCGCAGGGCCAGCCCCTGAAAGCGGCCTTGCAGCACTCCCTGGGCCGATACTACTGTACGGTTTATTATCTGGACGGGGTAGCCGATTCCTTCCATGGCCCCCTGGTGCCCTCCACCGGCTGCCTCAAAGTCTTCGACCTGATGCCCTTCCACCACGGATTCTGCCTCCAGTATCCGTCCGACGACGATATCTCGCGCACCATCCCCCGGCAGAAGCAGATCAAGCTCACCAACACCCTCAAGGACTACGGCTACTGGTGCAAGACCACGGGCATCGTGAGCGTGGGCGCCCTGAACCACCGGCTCCGGGAAGGGCGGGCCGTGGAGCTGATCAACCTTTGCGAAGCCCGTCAAGAGCGCAAGTACGCCGAGGTGGCCGACAAGATTTTCGCCGAAAAGGAGAGGCTCCGCATCGTGTTCATCGCCGGGCCTTCCTCCAGCGGGAAGACTTCCTCTTCCCTGCGGATAGCGCAGCAGCTCAAGGTGCTGGGAATGAACCCCAAGGTAATCGAGCTGGACAACTATTTCGTAGAGCGGGAGCGCACCCCCCTGGATGAAGACGGCAACTATGACTTCGAGGCCCTGGAAGCCATGGACCTGGAACTGCTGGGGCAACACCTGAATACGCTCCTGGCCGGAGAAGAAATAGAGATCCCCCGCTACGACTTCAAGCAGGGAAGACCTTTCTTCGAGGGAAACAGGATGCGCCTGGAAGAGAACGACATTCTGTTGATGGAGGGCATCCACGCCCTGGATCCAGCCATGGTCCCTTCCGTGGACCAAAGCCGCATCTATCGCGTTTACGCATCGGCCCTTACTTCCCTGAAACTGGACGAGAATTGCTGCATTTCCACCACGGACAACCGCCTGCTGCGCCGCATGGTGCGGGACAACCGCGTACGGGGCATCACGCCGGAAGAAACCATCCTCCGCTGGCCCTCAGTGCGCCGCGGGGAGAACCGCTACATCTTCCCCTTCCAGGAGAATGCCGATGTCCAGTTCAACAGCGCCCTATTGTACGAACTGCCCCTGTTGAGGTACTACGCAGAGCCGCTGCTCCGCCGCATCCGCCCGGACTCCACCGCCTATTCCGAAGCCCGCAGGCTCCTGAAGTTCCTGGGCTACATCGTGGCCCTGCAGCCGGCCGAAATAGCCGCCATTCCGCCCACCTCCATCCTGCGGGAGTTCATCGGCGGACAAACGCTATAGACCGCCCAGGCGGGGAAACGCCAAAAGTCGGCATGGGTTATCCGCAGAATTTTGCTATCTTTGCACTTTGTTGAAAAATAGCAGGAATATGGCATATTACGAATTGAACGAGCAGGAGCTCGGAAGGAGGGAATCGTTGAACAAACTGCGGGAACTGGGCATCAACCCCTACCCGGCACCTTTGTATCCGGTGAACACCACTGCGGCCGAAATAGCCGCAGGCTTCAAGCCGGAGGAAGGCAATTTTGCCGACGTGTGCATTGCCGGCCGCATCATGAGCCGCCGCATCATGGGCGCAGCCTCCTTCATGGAGCTGCAGGACCACACCGGCCGCATCCAGGTGTATGTGAAACGGGACGAGATTTGCTCCGGAGAAGACAAGACCCTCTACAACACCGTGTTCAAGAAACTGCTGGACATCGGCGACATCGTGGGCATCAAGGGCTTTGCCTTCTTCACCCAGACCGGCCAGCTTTCCGTCCACGCCCGGGAGCTCACCGTCCTGAGCAAGTCCCTCCGCGTGCTCCCCATCGTAAAAACAGATGCCGACGGCACCGTGCACGACAGCTTCGAGGATCCGGAGCTGCGCTACCGCCAGCGCTATGTAGACCTGGTGGTGAACCCGCAGGTGAAGGACGTCTTCATCAAGCGGACGCTCATCATCGACACCATGCGGGCGTGCTTCAACCAGGCCGGATGTCTGGAGGTGGAAACGCCCATCCTGCAGGCCATTCCCGGCGGAGCCACAGCGCGTCCCTTCGTCACGCACCTCAACGCCCTGGACGTGGACATGTACATGCGCATTGCCGACGAGCTCTACCTCAAGCGCCTCATCGTGGGCGGTTTTCCCGGCGTGTTCGAGTTCTCCCGGAACTTCCGCAACGAGGGAATGGACAAAACCCACAACCCGGAATTCACCTGCGTAGAAATGTACATTGCCTACAAGGACTACCTGTGGATGATGGACTTCACGGAGAAGATGCTCCAACGGGTGGCCGAGGCCACCGGCGGGGTGGTGAAGAACATCGGCGGCAACGAGATTTCCTTCGAGGGGCCGTTCCGCAGGCTGCGCATCCTGGATGCCATCCGGGAGTATGCAGGGGTGGATGTAAAGGGAATGGACGAGGAGCAGCTCCGCCTCGTGTGCAAGCAGCTGAATGTGGAGGTGACACCGGAAATGGGTGTAGGGAAGCTCATCGACGCCATCGTGGGAGAATACGTAGAGAAGAACCTGGTGCAGCCCACCTTCCTCATAGACTACCCCGTGGAAATGTCTCCCCTCACCAAGCGCTGCCGCTACGACGACAGCCTCACGGAGCGCTTCGAACTCTTTGTGAACGGCAAGGAACTGGCCAATGCCTACTCCGAGCTCAACGACCCGGTGGACCAGTTGGAACGCTTCGAAGAGCAGGCCGCCCTCAAGAGCAAGGGCGACGACGAGGCCATGTACATAGACTATGACTTTGTCCGCGCCCTGGAATACGGCATGCCGCCCACCAGCGGTATCGGCATCGGCATAGACCGCCTTACAATGTTCATGACGGGGGCCGAGAGCATCCAGGATGTGCTGTTCTTCCCCATGATGAGACCCGAAAAATTCTGATGGAAACCATCACCTCGGCACAGAATCCGCGGATCAAGAATCTTCTCCTGCTGCAGGAAAAATCCAAGGCCCGGCGGGAGCAGGGGCTTTTTGTGGTGGAGGGCAGGCGGGAACTGGAACACTGTCTGGCGGCCGACTTCACGGTCCGCACCCTTTTTGTATGTCCTGAGATTGCCGATGGCTTGACGGAGGAGGGTGTCGTGTCGCAAATCGGCTCCGCAGTCAAGCCTTCAGTTATTGAAATCCCGGAGCAGCTGTACCGGAAGGTGGCCTACCGGGAAAGCACCGAAGGCGTCATCGCCGAAGTAGAACACAAGAGCCTGTCTCTGAAGGATTTGCAGCTTTCGGAAAACCCGCTTGTCATGGTGCTGGAGGCGGTGGAGAAGCCCGGCAACCTGGGCGCCGTCCTGCGGAGTGCCGATGCAGCGGGGGCCGATGCGGTGATTGTCTGCGACCCGCTCACAGACCTTTACAACCCCAACCTGATCCGGGCGTCCATCGGCGCAGTCTTTACCGTCCCCACGGTTACCTGCAGCTCAGAGGAAGCTATTGCCTTCCTGCAAGCACATGACATTCAAATCCTTACAGCACAGCTGCAGGATTCTTCCTTCTATTACGACGTGGACATGCGCCGGGGAACCGCCCTGGTTATGGGTACCGAGTCAAGCGGCCTCACGCCGCTTTGGCGCAAGGCAGCATCGGCCCATATCCGCATTCCCATGCTGGGACGGCTGGACAGCCTGAACGTCTCCGTCTCGGCCGCCATCCTTCTTTTCGAAGCCGTCCGCCAGCGCCACGGACTATTTTACAAGGGAAATGGCGCCGAAGACGCCCAGTGAGGCGGCGAGCATGATGGCTCCGGCCAGCAGGACTCCCAGCAGTACGTAAAGGACGCTTTTCTTGAAATCCATATTCAGGATGCTTGCAGCCAGGGTGCCGGTCCATGCGCCGGTGCCGGGCAGCGGTATGCCCACAAAGAGCAGCAGGGCCCAGTAGAGCCCCTTTCCGGCCTTGGCTTCCAGCTTCCGGCCGCCCTTCTCTCCCTTCTGCAGACACCAGGTGAAAAAGCCGCCGATGTACTTTTTGTCCTTCCCCCATTCCAGGATTCGGCGGGCAAAGAGGAAAATGAACGGAACGGGAACCATGTTCCCAATCACGGAGACGATGATGGACGGGACGATGGGCAGGCCGAAGCCCACGGCATAGGGAATGGCTCCGCGCAGTTCGATGAGCGGAACCATGGAAATCAGGAAAACAATCAGGTATTTTTTCATACGACGGTCTCCAGCAGTTTGGTGATTTCGAGGAAGGCCTCCTCCTGGGAAAGCCGCTTGTCGGCAGGGTCTTTCAACACCAGGTCGAAGAGGCCGTCGGCCAGCTGTTCCCTACCCACCTTGAAGCGTGCGGTGGAGCAGCGGACCATGTATTCCAGGGGGAAATCGGCCTTGGGAAGCAGGGAAATGAGCAGGTCCGGATTCCCTTCCAGCATAATCCTGGCCTTTTCGCGGGAAGGCCGGCCGTACCAGTTGAGGTCTTTTCTGAGCACGGTGGTGTTGATGCTGGTAATGAGCCGCTCTCCCTTGTCTATCTTCCGGAAGTCGAAGAAAAAGATGTCCACTTTAATCCCCCGGTTCCGGAAATAGGCCATGATGGCGTTCTTGCAGGCGTCGAAGGAGGTGTCCTCCACGTCGATGAAGGCCACGGCCGAACGGACCGCCGAAAGCGGCAGCAGCCCTGTAGGCTCTTTGGAGGCCGATTTTTTCAGGCTCTGCCTGCGGAAGAATTCTTTGATCATACCTCGCTGCTGCTAGCCGCAATCAGGGCCCGGATTTCTTCCTTGGCCGCCCTCCAGCGGGGAATGTCAATCTTGGTGCCGATAACTTCCACCACCTTGGCGGCGATGATGGACCCCACCTCTCCGCACACTTTCAGGGGCATTCCCAGCGAGTGGGCATACAGGAAACCGGCCGCGTAGGTGTCTCCCGCACCGGTGGCGTCTATCGGCTGGGCAGGCCAGGGGGCAATGTCGTAGAATTCATCCCCGCTCTTGACCAGGGAGCCCTCCTTGCCGATTTTGATTACGGCAATCTTGCAGTGGCGGGCCAGTTCGTCAATGGCCTCGCGGGGCTCCATCTTGGTGAAGGCCTTGGCCTCCGACTCGTTGGCAAAGACAATGTCTACGTAGTTTTCCACCAGGTTGTGGAAGAAGGCGTCGTTGGATTCCACCACATTGTAGGAAGCCATGTCGATGGAAATGATGCAGCCGGCTTCCTTGGCCAGCCGGGCCGCCTTGGCAATGAGTTCCTGGTTCTGGACCAGATAGCCTTCGATGTGGAAGTAGTCGTAGCCCTCGAAGAAGGAAGGGTCCAGGTCGTCCGGGCCCAGTTCCAGGGTGGCGCCCATGTAGTCGGCGAAGGTGCGCTCCGCGTTGGCTCCGGTGATGAACACCATGCATCGGCCCGAAGATTTCTTGCTGTAAAGCATCTGGGCGCGTACTCCGTACTGCTCCATGGTGCTCTTGAAGAGATTCCCCAGGTCGTCGTTGCCGATTTTCCCCAGGAAGCCGGACTCCATCCCGAAGATGGCCGTGCAGGTGATGGTGTTGGCCGCACTGCCGCCGGGGACATACTTTACCCCGTACTCCTTGAGCGCGTCCCAGATGCGGTCTCCGGTTTCCATGTCTACATGCTGCATGCTGCCCAGGGGCAGGTGGTACTTCTGCAGGAGGCTGTCGTCCGGGAGAACCGCCAGGATGTCTGTAAGGGCATTGCCGATGCCAAGGATGGATTTCATAGTGGATCTGGTGTTTAATAACTTGCAAAAATAACCATAATTTGCCGATTTTCCATTATCTTTGCCCCCGATGGACAAGAAAACAAAGAATATCCTGCAGTATGTCTTCTGGGTTGCAGTTGCTGCAGTGCTGGTGTATTTCTGCCTCAGAAGCATCGACTGGGAGCAGTTTGCCCAGGCCCTCAAGCAGTGCCGGTGGGAGTATGTGCTCCTGTCCATGGTGCTGGGAACTCTGGTGTTCTATGTCAGAGGCAACCGCTGGCGCATGCTGCTGCTGCCCTTCGATCCCTCCACCTCCCGGATTTCCACCTTCAATGCCTATAACATCTGCATGGCCGTGAACCTGGCCCTTCCCCGTGCCGGGGAGGTGGTGAGGCTGGGCTATGTGGTCAAGCATTCGGCCCAGGACCAGGACGGGAAGCGGCTGCTCACCTTCGACAAAGCGCTGGGAACGCTGCTGATAGAAAGGGCCTGGGACGCGCTTGTAACCCTGTCGATGGCGGCGGTGCTGCTGGCCGTGATGTGGGAGAGCTTCGGCGGTTACCTGATGGAGAGCCTCTCCGGCATCGGGGGAAGCACAACCCTCTGGTGGATCCTGGGCGGGGCTATAGTACTGGCGGCGCTGCTGGTGTACCTGGCCTATGTCTTCCGGGAAAGGGGAGGCGTCTTCGGAAAAATCTGGGGCTTCCTCTCCGGCATCGGCAACGGGCTGTCCTCTTTTATGCACATGAAGCGGGCGTGGCTTTTCTTCGCCTATACCGCCCTGGTCTGGATTATCTACTGGCTCATGAGCGCCTGCATCGTTTGGGCCCTGCAGGATATCCCGGCCTTCTCTGCGCTCACCATGACTGACGCATTCTTCCTGATGATTGCCGGCAGCATCAGTTCCGTTGTGCCCGTTCCCGGCGGCTTCGGCGCCTATCACGGCGTAGTGGCCGGCGCTCTCCTGAGCATCTGGAACATCCCCATAGGCACCGGCATGATCTTCGCCACCCTCAACCACGAGTCCCAGGTGCTTACCCAGGCGCTTTGCGGCCTGGCTTCTTATATCCACGAGAGCTTCATCCGCAAGAAATGAAGCATTTCGCCCTCATAGGGAATCCGGTTTCCGGCTCGTTCAGCCCCCGCCTTTTCCAGGCCGCCTATGGGGGCCGGTACGCCTACGACCTGCTGGAGGAACCTTCCTTCGAAAAGGCCTGGGAGCGTTTTCTGGCCGGTTATGACGGTATCAATGTAACGGCGCCTTTCAAGCAGGAAGCCTTTGCCCGGGCAGACAGCCTTTCGGCCGATGCCCGGCTTTGCGGCGCCGTGAACCTGGTGCTCCGCACGCCGGAGGGAACGGCTGGATACAACACGGATGTAGACGGGGTTGTGGGAGCCGTACAGTCCTGCGGCTCAGGCGTTTCCGAAGCCCTGATTGTGGGGGCCGGGGGCGCTGCCCGCGCTGCCATTGTGGCTGCCGGCAAACTGGGCTGCCGCGTCACGGTGACCAACCGGACGCTTTCCAAAGCCGAAGCCCTGGCCAATCTCTTTGGCTGTGAGGCGCTTCCGCTGGAGGAGATCGGCCGTCTGTCTCCGGACCTCATCGTCTATACCCTTCCTGGCAGCGCCCCGGTTCCGGAAGGCCTGCCTTTTTCCGACGCCCTTGTCCTGGAGGCGGAATACAAGCATCCCGCCTTGGCAGGAGTCCCGTGCAAAACCTATGTCGGCGGCCTGGAATGGCTGCTCTGGCAGGGCGTGGCCGGTTACGGGCTCTTTACGGGAGAGGAACCGGACATCCGGCAGATGTCGGCCTTCTTGCGGGATTTAAAATAAATCCGTAACTTGCAGTCGCGAGTACAGGATACCGCGCAATTTAAATCATAGTATTATGTCACTGAACAAAGTCATGTTAATCGGTAACGTTGGAAAAGACCCGGATGTCCGTTACCTTGAATCCAATCCCCAGAACCCCGGGGGCAATGCCAAAGTTGCCTCCTTCCCCCTTGCCACATCGGAGCGCTATCGCGACAGGAACGGCGAGCTGCGGGAGAACACAGAATGGCACAATATCGTGGCCTGGCGGAATTCGGCCGATGTGGCCGAAAAGTTCATCCGCAAGGGTACCCAGATCTTTGTGGAAGGCAGGCTCCGTACCCGCCAGTGGACAGACCAGTCCGGCAACAAGCGTTATACTACGGAAGTAGTTGTGGATAATCTCCAACTCCTGGGCAAACGCCCGGACGGCCAGGACAACAACCAGGGCCAGCAGCAGTATGGTTACCAAGGCGGCTATTCCCAGCAGCCTGCCGCCTTCCAACAGGCTGCCGCACCCCAGCCAGCTGCAGGCCAGTTTGCCCAGTCCCAGCCTGCCGCCGCCC
>FLNX01002707.1_pt1 | contig 59521 bp, 43 predicted proteins | sample 1140341 | NCBI WGS metagenome assembly FLNX01 (sample SAMEA3878208, study PRJEB12797) | bioreactor metagenome | biome: Moose rumen | place: Sweden | collected 2011-10
GGGCCAAACAAGGGTGGAGAGAGGCTTGCGTTAGGGTGTAGTTTGGTGCAAACCACGGCTCTCTGCAGTTCTCCACCAATCTTTCGCAGCCAAAAACGCAGGGAAAAACTCTTTCTACTCTGCGGCTCAGCGCGAGACAAGACTACATTACCTCTATAAATTTTTTATTCGTTGCAACAATGCCACCTTTGCAACAGTCGCTGACAATCAGCCTGTTACGCGTGGCATTATGGTGACAAAAGTGGCAAAGTACAGGTGATTTTAACACTTTTCATGTCATTTTTGGAGCCAAAATGCTGTTTTTTCATCGTTTTCTTTTCGGTTAAGGTGCCTTCTCGCTCCTGTAAAAGTGCCTTCTCGCTCCCTTGAAGGCGCCTTCTCGCTATCCGCTCCATGGGGTGGAACTATTAGTTCCATGGGGTGGAGCAATCCGCTCCACCACATGGAGCAACAAGAGAAACGGCACTTCTCTCAGGTAGTTATATTTGACCTGCGCTCGAATTATTTGTCACGACTCAACAAAGAAAATGCAAGCATTTTTGTATTCGCTGTTTCAAAATTTGGAAGTTTGATGAGAAATACCTATCTTTGCAAATGAAATGATTAATAGAGCTGAATGCATACATAAATTAGAAACCTGTAAGAACGTGGTTGCTGATAAGTTCGGCGTTCGTTCCATGAGGTTGTTTGGGTCGGTAGCCCGTAATGAGCAAAAAATATCAAGAGAAACTTGTTGCAGTCATGGAGAAAAAAGGACCTATTTACATCATAGATGAGGCGCGCCTGCGCAGTAATCTGGAGCTCATCAGCCAAGTGGCACGCCGCACGCAGGCGGAGTGGATTCTGGCCTTCAAGGCCTTCGCCCTGTGGAAGACGTTCCCCATTTTCCGCGAGTATATCAACAGTACTACGGCCAGTTCGCTGAGCGAGGCACGGCTGGCGCTGGAGGAGTTCGGGGCCAAGTGCCACACGTTTTCACCCGCCTATACGGACTACGAGATTGACGAGATAGCCCGTTGCTCGAGCCACCTGACGTTTAACTCGCTCACGCAGTATGAGCGCTACCACGAGCGGGTGGGGGAGTGCTCCATAGGGCTTCGTGTGAACCCCGAGTATTCTGAGGTGGGCACGGCACTCTATAACCCCTGCGCGCCCGGCACCCGTTTCGGCATTACGGCCGACAAGCTGCCCCAAGTGCTGCCCTCGGACGTGGAGGGGTTCCATTGTCATTGCCATTGTGAGAGCGGAGCCGATGTCTTCGCGCGTACCTTAATATATATAGAGAAGAAGTTCTCGCCCTGGTTCTCGCAGCTGAAGTGGATTAACTTCGGCGGCGGTCACCTGGTGACACGCAAGGACTACGATATAGAGCTGCTGGTGAAGCTGATGGAGGGTTTCCACAGCCGTTATCCGCACCTGAAGGTCATCTTTGAACCGGGTAGTGCCTTTGCCTGGCAGACGGGTCCGCTGGTGTCGCATGTGGTGGATGTGGTGGAGGACAAGGGCATCCGCACGGCCATTCTCGACGTGAGCTTCACCTGCCACATGCCCGACTGCCTGGAAATGCCCTATATGCCGGAAGTGAGGGGAGCGGTTGTCAACGATAACGTTAACGCTAACCCTAACCCTAACCCTAACGTTAACGCTAACGCTCAACCCTCCACCCTCCACGCTCCACGCTATCGTCTCGGCGGCAACAGCTGTCTGGCTGGTGACTTTATGGGTGACTGGCTGTTTGACCACGAGCTGCAGGTGGGCGATGAAGTAATTTTCGAGGACATGATACACTACACGACGGTAAAGACCAACACCTTTAACGGCATTTCGCACCCCGCTATTGGCATGCTTCATACTGACGGAACGCTCGAAATATTGCGTGAATATGGGTATGAAGACTACCGAAATAGGATGGATTGAAAATTTTTTCGCAAAAAAATGCCCGAAAAGTTTGTCAGTTCCGAAAAAAGCATTACCTTTGCATCCGCAATCGAGAGAGATGCTCCTCTTCAAGAGGATAAACAAGCGGAAATAGCTCAGTTGGTAGAGCACAACCTTGCCAAGGTTGGGGTCGCGGGTCCGAGTCCCGTTTTCCGCTCCACATGTTGAACAAAAAAGAGCGTCAGGGAATGGCCCTGATGAATTAAAATGCCCAGGTGGCGGAATTGGTAGACGCGCACGTTTCAGGTGCGTGTGCCGCAAGGCGTGCAGGTTCGAGTCCTGTTCTGGGCACTCTTTTTTATTCAAGATGTTTACATGTTGGAGAGGTGGCGGAATTGGTAGACGCGCTACTTTGAGGGGGTAGTGTCAATTGCGACGTGGGAGTTCGAGTCTCCTCCTCTTCACCATTCTGGTTTGTTTGAAATGAATGCGGAAATAGCTCAGTTGGTAGAGCACAACCTTGCCAAGGTTGGGGTCGCGGGTCCGAGTCCCGTTTTCCGCTCTTTTTTATTTAAGGAAAACATCTAAATAAATGAATTTATACTTACGTTATTTTGATAGTGAAGCATTAGTGTCTAATGTTGACGATGCTATTGCATTTCTTGCTAATATAGACGAAATAGGCATGGACCCCGATTTGGAGGAGGACATCAGGGAATATGTGGCAAGCGACGTTTATTATCCGAAGCGCTACAAGATACGTCCGCGCGTCTATTTCATTATTATTAAGACCGAGGCAGCCACCATGCAGGACTTCAAGGAAAAGAAGGCGCTGCACGCCGCTCCCGAGTCGCGCGAGAAGGTGCCGACGCCGTCGGTAATGCGTCTGAATGAGGAAATGCCGGGCTGGTACGAAGGCGTGCTTGACTTCAAGCGCGTGCTGTTGGTGCCCGGAACGGGTAAGTTCCAGTATCGTGACACACATTTCGTAGCTCGTTGCAAAGCCATGTCGGGTCTTGACTGTTACAACCGCATTGTTGACCACCTGCGTTCGAGGGTTGACAACCGCAGCCAGTTCCCTTCGGCAAAGGGAAAGAATTTCAAGTTCCGTTATCTGGGCATGTCAAAAGAATCTTGAGCCATGAACAAGGTGATGTTGATAGGAAACGTGGGTACCGAGCCTGAAGTGCGCTATGTGGATGCAGGTGTTGCCGTTGCACGCTTCCGTTTTGCCACTACAGAGAAGGGCTACACACTCCAGAACGGTACGCAGGTCCCCGACCGTACCGACTGGCATAACGTCTTGCTTTGGCGCAGGCTGGCCGAGGTTGTTGAAAAGTATGTGCACAAGGGCGACAAGCTCTATCTGGAGGGCCGGCTGCGCTACACCACTTACGACGACAAGCAGGGCAAGCGCCACGACGTTACCGAGATATGGGCAGAGAACATGGAGATGCTCACTCCGCGTAGTACCCCAGCTTCTGAATAACCGGCAGTCATGGATTATCTTCAACCGTTTCTTAGCGAAGTTCAGTTCTATGCACCTTCCACAGGTGCGGTTATTGCTATTGTCTTAGCCTGTCTGCTGTTAGTGGTGTCGGGCTTTGCCTCCGGTTCGGAAATAGCTTTCTTCTCGCTCTCGCCAACCGACTTGAATGAGGTGGAGGAAAGCAAGGACGAGCGTGACCAGCGCATCATGCAATTGCGTGAGGACTCTGAGCGTACGCTGGCCACCATCCTGATAACCAACAACCTGGTGAACGTCACCATCATCATGCTCTGTAACTACTTCTTTGCCAACGTGGTGAACTTCGGGAATGCCTATTGGCTGCAGTTCCTTTGTATCACGGTACTGCTCACCTTCCTGCTGCTGCTCTTTGGCGAGATTATGCCCAAGGTGTATTGCGGTCAGCATGCGCTGGCTTTTTGCCGTAGGGTGTCAGGCGGCATCTTGTTTTGCCGTAAGTTGTTCTATCCGTTCGAGACGGTACTCATGCGTTCTGGCGTTCTGGCAGAGAAAGTGGTGCCCCAGGAGAACCGCGTGCTGAGCGTTGACGACCTGGAACAGGCGTTGGAGCTGACCGACAAGGAGGACATCAAGGAAGAGCAACGCATACTGGAGGGCATCGTCCGCTTTGGTGACGAGACAGCAAAAGAGATCATGACGAGCCGCCAGGACGTGGTTGACCTTGACATTACCTCGACGTTTGCCGACGTGCTGAAATGTATTGTTGAGAATAACTACTCGCGCATTCCCGTCTATCAGGACAGCGTTGACAACATTCGGGGCATTCTCTACATCAAAGACCTGCTGCCCCACCTGAACAAACCGGCTAACTTCCGCTGGCAGACGCTGATAAGGGCGCCTTATTTCGTTCCTGAAACAAAGAAGATTGACGACCTGCTGCGCGAGTTCCAGGAGAACAAGGTGCACATTGCCGTGGTGGTCGATGAGTTTGGCGGAACCAGCGGCATCGTTACCTTAGAGGATGTGCTGGAGGAGATAGTGGGAGAAATCAATGACGAATACGACGAGGACGAGAAGAACTACGTACGCGTTAACAGCAACACCTTCATCTTTGAGGGAAAGACGCTGTTGAGCGATTTCTACAAGATTCTGAAGCTGGACGATGAGCAGTTCGAGGAAGTGGAAGGCGACGCCGACACAGTAGCCGGCCTGCTGCTTGAGATAAAGGGTGACTTCCCCGAGCTGCACGAAAAAATAAAATTCCAGAACTTCACTTTCGAAGTTCTGGAAATGGATGAGCGACGCATTGTAAAAGTCAAGGTCGTCATTCACCAGCCGTAGCTGTCCCAATTGACAACCCAGTACCATTGCATCTTCGAGTAGGCAGGGTTGAAGTTCTTACTATAGCTGAAATTGTCATAAGACTTACGGGGAACATGCATGGATATGCCGCCATATTTCTCGTCGGTACTCGTGAAGTTTGTGAACTCCACGTGACCGTTGCTTTGCCAATACGGGGCATTCTTCTTGTAGATGACAGCGCGGTCGAGCGACTGCTTCCATTGTGCGTACTCGTCGGCCGGAGCATTCTGTAGCAGAAAGTCGTTCATGTCGTAAAGACAGCGAAGATTAAGTGACCTTGACCCGTCGTAGTACATGAGCCCGTTCAGGTCCAGCAATTTGTCGGCAGTGGGCTCAATGGTCTGAAGGATAACGCGTGTGGCATTGGCCAGTTGGGACATTTCGCTCATCTTGATGATGGAGAGTGGCAGATGGCCGTCATAGTCTTTATGGTAGGTGTCAACTATTTCCTGACAGCCGCTGAGCACGTTACTGTTGAAAAAGCTCTGCATAATCAGGTCGTAGGGGGCACCAAACCCCGGAATCTCTGCGGGCGACCCCACCAGGTAGTCGGTGACATCCCTGAGCTCGTAGGCTGTTTCGGCATTGGCCATGTTGCAACAGTCGCAGAAGATGAAGTCGAACTTGGTGTTCAGCCGTTTCAGCATTTTGGCCATCGTCGGAATGTTTATCCATTTACCCACGTTGTTGGGATTCCTGCTGTTGTTGCCGGTATCTCGTCCGTAGGCACGACGCGGGCTGTTGTCTCTGGTCGTTTCTACGGAATCGTTCTCAATACACCATCCGCTGGCGTGCCCCCAGAGTGCAAGGGCATAGCTCTGGGCTGGGTAGTCGCTAATGACTCCGCTTATTATTTCGTACACCTTCTCCGGGTCACAATTAAGGAAGTCTGCCTCGTATTCCTTGAGCAGAATCCTTTTGCCGCCTTCAAATTTCCAGAGAGAGGGGACGGCATTTTCGGCCTTGTCCAGGAAGACGATAAAGTTACAGTTTTCGGCCAGCGTCTTCGTGCCCTTCACCATTTCGCTGGTGTCCGGGTCAGCTAACGCAGAAAGATTATTCTCTGCTGACATATACATAATAACGGTACGAAAGGCCTTTCCGTCAGGGTTTGTTGGTGCCGGGTCGTCGTCCTTGCATGCCACAAAGAGGAGTCCTACGCTAAGCAGAAAAAGAAAGAAATGTTTCATATTTAATCAAATTTTGCGGCAAAGTTAAAAAATAATTGTGAATTATGAATTATGAATTATGAATTATTTTGTACCTTTGCCGAAAATTTTTGATAAACTGAAGAATAATGGCTATTATAAAGTGTCCCGAGTGTGGTCATCAGGTTAGCGACCATGCAAGAACTTGTCCGAGTTGTGGTATTGATATTGCAGGAAATATTGTGCGTTGTCCTGAGTGTGGTGAGCTGGCATTTGCCTTTCAGGAGATGTGTCCGAATTGTCATCATGCCCTGAAGGCTCCTGTTGTGGTAGAGCCCAAGCAGGTGCGTTATGAGAGTGAACGGCAGGAAAAGACAGCCCGTCCGCAGCAGTTCGTAGCACAACAGCCTGAAAAGGCACCTGAAAGCACCAAGAAGGACCGCCATCCTGTTGCTATAGCCTTCGTTGTGGCGATGGTGGCATCATTGGCTATCGTCTTTTTAGGCATCTACCTGATGGACAAGATGGACGAACAGAACGAGGTGGAGGCTTACGAGCGTGCCATCAGCAGTAATGAGATGCTTATCATGCAGGACTATCTGCTTCGCTATCAGACGGCTCCCCGTGAGCGTCGCGACAGCGTGGAGGCCGTACTGCATCGCCTGCAGAAGATTGAAGCTGACTGGCAGGCAGCCATTGACTCGAAGGACCGCGCGAAGATTATGACCTTTGTGAATAACAACCCGCAGAGCAAGCATGTGAAGGAAGCCCGCCTGACGGTTGACTCGCTCGACTGGATTAAGGCTTGCGAGGGCAACAGCATAGCTTCTTACGAGGCTTATCTCAAGGAATATGCCAATCAGGGCGAACATTCAGACGAGGCTACCATGAAGATGGAAGAGATAAAAGCACGTCAGGAAGCAGCCGAGAAAGCCCGTAAGGACAGCATCGCTGCCGAAGAGGCCAAGCGTAACGCCGAACAGGCAAAGCCTGTAGAGAACAAGAAGCCGGAAACTAAGAAGCCGGAAACTAAGAAGCCAGAGACCAAGAAACCTGAAACCAAGAAACCGGAAACCAAGAAACCTGAGAACAAGAAGCCAGAGACGAAGAAGAAATAGTCCAATGGTCAAATAGTCTAATTGTTAAGTGGCCCGGTCCCCTCATTCTTCAATGTGCGTCAGCGAGTTGGCGAAGCTCTTGAAGAAATTTGTGACAGCCTCTGAGGGATAGAGCCCGGAGTAACGGGCCGAATGACTGACGTGCCACATCATGGCGCGTGAGTTGTGTGTCCGCACAAATATCTGGTCATCTTTCTGCGTGAAGTACCATTCGTCAGTTGACAGCTCTGAGGCGTTGAAGAGTTCCTCCGTCAGTTGTAGGGCTGTCTTTTCCAGGCTCTTGTTCATAAATGGTACTTCCTCCTCCCTGAATGCTAAAAGAATGCAGAGCAGCGAACCTTGAAGGTCGGCCATTGGCTGGACGTGCAGCTTGCCAATCCACATCTTCAGCTTCTCAAAGTCTATGTTGTTATTAGGCATTCGCAACATTTGTGCCAGTTCAATGAGTAGCGTCAATGAGATGCCTTCGTTCAGAATGTTGCGGGCGTGTTGCACAATGTTCAGCAGCATGAGCCGTGAGGGCGTCTCCTCCTTGGCACTCTCCTCGTCGATGATAGCCTGCAGCTTACGGTCCAGAAGTGGGTTGGTCAGACAGGCGGCTTCCTCTTCGCTTTCTTCTTCTTCAATGACGACAGGCTTGCTCCATTTCTCCATCAGGTCTTTGGATATGAGCGTCACGTAATAGTCGTCGCTGCACGTTTGCAGCCCCTGCCAGATGTAGTTCTTCACTTCCAGCATATGCGACAGCTGGTATAGGCGGCGCCACTTCCAGGGAGAAAGCGGCTCAAGCGGTTCGGTTACGTTGAAAAGACCGGCACGCAGCAGGCGGAAGAAATTGCGTTCTATTACGTTCATGAGTATCTTTTTGGGTATCTGATCAGAATGGATAACAAGGTAGCAAGGCCGAGCGCCATGGGATAATATAAATAAGGAGTAATACTAACAGGATTGATTTGTGCAAGCCCTGCCGCCATCAGCATCTGCGCACCATAGGGAATGAGGCCTTGCATGACGCACGAGCTGGTGTCAAGAATCGATGCGCACTTACGGTTGTCAACTCCGTACCTGTCGCCTATCTGCTTGGCTATGCCCCCTACGGTAATGATGGCTACCGTATTGTTGGCCGTACAGACATCGACAATGGCTACAAGCGAGCCTATTGACAGTTCTGCGCCTCGTTTGCTCCGAATGTGGCGCGTCATGTGACTGATGATGTAGTCGATGCCGCCGTTATGCTTAATGAGCTCCAGCAGGCCTCCTGCCATCATGGTTATAATAATGAGCTCACCCATGCCGGTAATGCCTTCACCCATGGACGAGAACCAGCCGAAGACATCGAAGGCTCCCACGATGATGCCGATGACACCCGTCAGCAGCAGCCCTACGGTAAGTACCGCCATCACGTTCATGCCGAAGATGGCCGTTACCAACACCACCAGATAGGGAATGATTTTCACGTACTCCACGTCGGCCACGTGTTGTGGTGACTCTATGCCGTTACCCATTATAAAATAGGTAATAAGGATGACTAAGGCAACAGGCATCACGATAAAAGAGTTCACCCGGAACTTATCGCTCAGCCGGCATCCCTGGGTGGAAGTGGCCACTATCGTCGTGTCGCTAATGAATGAGAGGTTGTCGCCAAAGAACGACCCTCCGACAACGACAGCGGTCATCAGGGGAATGCTCGTTCCTGTCTGTTCCGCTATTCCTGCGGCTATGGGGGTTAGGGCGACTATGGTTCCCACGCTGGTGCCGATGCTGAGGGAAATGAAGCAGGCCGCAAGGAACAAGCCTGCCAGCAGCATGTTTCCGGGAAGTAGTGTCAGGGCGAGGTTGACCGTAGCGTCAATGGAGCCCATCACCTTGGCGGAGTTGGCAAAGGCTCCGGCTAAGACGAAAATCCAGAACATCAGCATCATCTGCCCTGTGCCGGCGCCGCGGCTGAAGACGTCGATGCGCTTCTTCAGCGGCACCCCGCCTGTGGTAATGACAGCGTAGATGGAGGCTGCCATAAAGGCCACGGTAATGGGCACCTTGTAGAAGTCACCAGCGATGATGCTGGTGACTAAGTACAAGATGATGAACACCGCCAAGGGTGATAATGCCAATAGTCCCTTTTTCAATTGAAAAATTAATTATTTATTGTCCGTTACTATAGCGTTACGCCGTTCTTGAAGATGGATATTTCGCGATAGCCGTTCTCCTCGTTACGGGCAAGCTCTCCGCTGGCCACACGCAGAATCTTGTCGATAAACTCAGGCAAGAGTTCCTGCATGGTGCGGCCCTCCACCAACTGTCCTGCCGAGAAGTCTATCCAGTTAGGCTTGCGGGCAGCAAGGGTGGGGTTGGTGGCTATCTTCATGGTGGGTACGAAGGTGCCGAAGGGCGTGCCGCGACCCGTAGTGAAGAGCACCAGCTGACAGCCGGCGGAGGCCAGCGCCGTAGCTGCTACGAGGTCGTTACCGGGAGCCGAGAGCAGGTTCAGACCGTTCACCTGCAGGCGGTCGCCGTATTCCAGTACGCCACTCACAGGAGCTCGTCCGCACTTCTGCGTACAGCCCAAGGCCTTGTCCTCAAGGGTCGAGATGCCGCCAGCCTTGTTGCCCGGGCTTGGGTTCTCGCCCACAGGCTCCCCGTGGCTGAGGAAATACTCCTTGAAGTTATTGATTAAGGAAACGGTCTGCTCAAACAATTCAGGAGTCTTGCAACGGTTCATGAGGATGGTCTCAGCTCCGAACATCTCGGGAACTTCGGTCAGAATGCTGGTGCCGCCCTGGGCAACAAGCCAGTCGCTGAACTCGCCTACGAGTGGGTTGGCTGTGATGCCCGAGAAGCCGTCAGAGCCTCCGCACTTCAGACCAACGCGCAGCTTGTTGACGCTGACTTCCTCACGATGGTCCTGCGAGGCTACGTCGTACAGTTCACGCAGCAGTTTCATGCCTTCCTCTACTTCGTCGCCTTCCACCTTCTGCGTGACAAGCAGCTTGATGCGGTTCTTGTCGTAGTCGCCCAGCATCTCCATGAACTGGTCGGGCTGGTTGTTCTCACACCCCAGACTGAGCACCAGCACGCCGCCGGCATTGGGGTGCAGGCAGATGTCGCGCAGCACCTTGCGAGTATTCTCGTGGTCGCCCGACAGCTGTGAGCAGCCATAGTTGTGGTGCCAGGCATAGACGGCATCAATGTCCTTGCATGCTGTCTCCTTGCGAAGCTGGTCGGCCAGTCGCTCGGCAACGCCGTTGACGCAACCCACGGTAGGCACAATCCATATTTCGTTTCTCACGCCCACTTCCCCGTTCTTACGGACATAGCCGCGGAAGGTGCGCTTCTCGTCCTTGATGTTCAGCTCTTCGTTGACCGGCTGGTAGGTATATTCCAGCGTGCCCGACAAGTTGGTCTTCAGGTTGTTTTCGTTGACCCATTCGCCTGCCTTCAGGTCTTTGCGGGCATGGCCGATGGGATAGCCGTACTTGATGATGTCCTCACCTTCCTTCTTGTCGCTGATGAGCACTTTGTGGCCGGCAGGGGTATCCTGCAGTACTGTGACTTGCTTGCCGTCAATGTCGATGACGTCGCCTTTCTTCTTCGGCTGCAGGCATACAACGACCGAGTCAGCCGGATTGATTTTTAAATACGTAGTTTGTTTCATTGTTTGTTGTTTATTTGTTTAGCCTATATTCTTCTTCTGTAGAAATCGAGGTTCTCTTTGGAGAGCAGCTCTATGGGCATGTAGTTGACAGGATTAACCTCGCGCTTCAGCACGATGGCATCGAAGAGCGTCTCCACACACTCGTAGCCCTGCATGTAGGCATGCTGCGCAATGAGGAACGAGATGCTGCCCTGACGGAGGCACTCGGCATTCTTCTCCACCATGTCGTAACCCATAATCTGGATGTTGCGCAGGTTGGAGCGCTGCAGGAATTCACCCACCAGATGAGCCTTTGAGTTGAACGTGATGCAATGGTGTACCTGCGGATGACGCTTGAAGAACTTTTCCAGCAAGTTGTCGTATTGGTCGCGGTCTTCATCGAGTGGCAGGTCAAGTTCGCTGATGACTACTTGCGGGTTGTGGTCGTGCATGTAATGGCGGAATCCTGTTTCGCGGTTCTCCTGCTGTTTTGATGCTACGTTACCGTCACGCATCTGCTTCATGAGCATAATCTCCTTTTCCTTCGGAGCAATCAGCATCAGCATTCGTGCAGCAAAGTATCCGCTCTGGAACGAGTCCTGACCGAAGAACGACAGCGGACGAAGGTCGGGCATGTAGGAGTCCAGCAGAATGAACGGTACCTGCTGTTCGTGCAGCTGGTCGGTGAACTTTCGTGTCAGTTCCAGCGTCGAGGGCACCACAATCACGCCGTCGGGCTTTTGCTTCAGCACCTCGTTGGTGGCCCTGACAAAGGTCTCTGGCTGGAAACGCTTATAGTAAATCATCTTTACAGAGATGCCGAAGTCGCTGCGCCGCTCACAGGCAGCATCGGCTCCTTCCTCTATCTCCTCCCAGTAAGCCTCGCTGGCGTGCTTTGGAATAATGCAATAGAACGTATAACGCTTGTTGTATGCCAGGGCCGAGGCATACATGTTGGGCTTATAGTCCATCTCTTCGAGTGCTTTGTTCACCTTCTCGAGCGATTTCGGACTGACGTTGGGCCGTTTGTGTAGCACGCGGTCAACGGTGCCTACGCTGACGCCTGCGCGCTTAGCTATATCCTTTATTCTAATCTTATCGTTTGCCATAATGGGTACAAAGTTACGAATAAGTGAGCAAACCACCAAAAATTTTCCATTTATTCTTTTTCTTTATTTCTTACATGAAACGTTTACGTAAGTAAATGAAGATTTTTCTTGGAGATATTTTGTTATTCCAAAAAAAGGTGGTATCTTTGCCGAAGTGAATTTACAAACCTATTATAAAACAAACGAACAGAACAAATGGCTAAAATCGTAACATTAGGCGAGATTATGCTTCGCCTTTCGCCTCAGGGCAACGACCGTTTCATTCAGAGTGAATCATTCCGCATCATCCCCGGTGGTGGTGAGGCTAATGTGGCTATCTCGGTGGCTAACTATGGTCACGAAGCTTATTTCGTATCAAAACTACCCAAGCATGAAATCGGCCAGATTGCCGTCAACGCATTGCGCCGTTATGGTGTTAACACTCAGTTTGTTGCCCGTGGTGGCGACCGTGTAGGACTGTACTATGCCGAGACTGGTGCTTCCATGCGTCCCTCGAAGGTTATCTATGACCGTGCGCACAGCTCAATTGCTGAGGCTGACCCCTCTGACTTCGACTTTGATAAGATTATGGAAGGTGCTGCCTGGTTCCATTGGAGCGGCATTACCCCCGCCATCAGCGACAAGGCTGCTGAGCTGACCCGTCTGGCTTGTGAGGCTGCCAAGCGTCACGGCGTGACTGTCAGCGTTGACCTGAACTTCCGCAAGAAGCTGTGGACTTCTGAGAAGGCTATCAGCATTATGCGTCCCCTGATGAAGTATGTGGATGTTTGCATTGGCAACGAGGAAGACGCAGAGCTCTGCCTCGGCTTCAAGCCCGATGCTGACGTGGAGGGTGGTCAGACCGATGCTGCCGGCTACGAGGGCATCTTCAAGCAGATGCGCGAGGAGTTTGGCTTCAAGTATGTGGTTTCTACTCTGCGTGAGTCGTTCTCTGCAACGTTCAACGGCTGGAAGGCCCTGATCTACGACGGTAAGGAGTTCTATCAGTCAAAGCGTTACGAAATCAATCCTATCATTGACCGTGTAGGTGGTGGTGACTCCTTCTCCGGTGGTCTGATTCATGGTCTGCTCACCAAACCGACCCAGGGCGAGGCCCTTGAGTTTGCCGTAGCTGCCAGCGCCCTGAAGCACACCATCAACGGCGACTTCAACCTGGTAAGTGTTGACGAAGTGGAATCGCTCGCCGGTGGTAATGCTAACGGTCGCGTCCAGCGCTAATAAAATAGAAAATCGAAATTCAGTAAATCGTAAATAAAAGAAAAGTGGCAAAGTTTGATAAGATAGCCGTACTGAAGAAAATCGGCGATACGGGCATGGTTCCTGTATTCTATCACAAAGATTTAGAGACCTGTAAGAACGTCGTGAAGGCCTGCTACGAAGGTGGCGTTCGTGCTTTTGAGTTTACCAACCGTGGCGACTTCGCCCAGGAAGTGTTTGGCGAGCTCGTCAAGTGGGCTGACAAGGAGTGCCCCGAGCTGGCTCTGGGTATTGGCTCAGTAGTTGATGCCCCCACGGCAGCCCTCTACATTCAGCTGGGTGCTAACTTCGTGGTTGGCCCGCTGTTCAACCCCGAGATTGCTCCCGTCTGCAACCGCCGCCTGGTTCCCTACTGCCCGGGCTGCATGACCGTCAGCGAGATTGGTAAGGCTCAGGAGCTGGGCTGCGACCTGACGAAGGTATTCCCTGGCGACGTGGTCGGTCCTAACATGATCAAGGGGCTGAAGGCTCCCATGCCTTGGTCGAAGATTATGGTGACCGGTGGCGTTGCTCCTGAGGAGGAGAACCTGAAGTCTTGGTTCAAGGCAGGTGTTTTCTGCGTTGGCATGGGCTCCAAGCTGTTCCCGAAGGACAAGGTGCAGGCAGGCGACTGGCAGTATGTAACCGACAAGTGCAAGGAGGCACTCGGTTATGTGGCTAAGGCTCGCGCTTAACAGCCTCGCCGCGTTACTCGTTTTCTCAGCTTGTTCATCGCCTGATAGGCAAGCGGTGGACAAGCTGAATTCTATTTCCTATGCCTATCATTACCGTAATTTAGACTCTACCGAGTACTATGCGCGCCAGGCTCTTGATGCCTCTGCGCATTATGCTGACGGACGTGCTGAGGCCTTGAACAACATGGCTTTCGTCAGCATGATGCGTATGAACTACGACGAAGCCAAACAACAGCTCGACGAGGCCGCGTCATCTACCGATAACCAGATAGAGCTGCTCATTGCGGACATTCAGCAGATGAGGCTCTGCCAGCGCAGGTCGGCCAATCGTGAGTTCTATGACTATCGCGAACAGGCAGCCCAACGACTGAAGCGCATCAACGAGGAGCGCTTCGCTTTGTCTGAGCGGTTGCAGTTGCGGCTGCTCTATGCGGAGAGTGAAATGGCCATCGTTGAGAGTGCCTACTATTATTATGTAGGACTGGAGCGACAGTCCATCGATGCGTTGTCGTCGCTTTACCATCATGTTGACATTGAACGAGATACGACTCAAATGCTCAACTATCTCTATAATGTCGGCGCAGGCGGAATCATTACCGAGGGGACGCAGGCCGACATCAATCAGGAGGAGTTCGATTTCCTCATGCGCTGCCTGCTGCTGGCCCGTCAGTATGACTATCCGTATTTCGAGGCCAACTCACTCGAAGCACTTTCCGAACACCTTATGTACCGTGACTCACGCCAGCAGCTGGTTGAGGATAATCTCTCGGCCATGAAGTTCCTGAACCCTGACGGCGTAACCGACGAGGAGCTTGCCGTCTATCTGGCTGAGCAGGCGCTACAGCTGTTCCGACGCTATGGCGATGTCTATCAGATAGCCGGTGCCTACCGTACGCTGGCCTCTTGCTATCACGCTATGAATAACGAAGCCCTGGCACTTGAAAACCTGAACCTGGCACTCTCGAACAAGAAGATTGACCAGGCTCCCGACCTCGTGGCCAGCATACGCGAACAGCTCTCGGTGGCTTATTCGGCGGTTAACGACAAGGCGGGCAGCGACTATAACCGTAACATCTACATTGACCTGCAGCAGCAGACGCGGCAGGACCGGCAGTTGCAGGCCCGTGCCGACATGTACGACCATACCGCCCGCCAGCAGTACATCATGATGATTGTCGTCGTGGTGGCCATCGTGCTGCTGGTCTTCATGCTCTGGCTCTTCAACCATCTGAACCAAAGGCAGAAGAACCAGACCAACAACGAGCTGGACGACCTGATGGAGCAGCGGCGCGAAGAGCTGGCACTGGCACGTCTGCACATTGAGAAGAACGAGCGCCAGAACCTGGAGAACCGCGCCAAAGTGTCGCTGGTCAACACCACGCTGCCCTTCATTGACCGCATTCTCTATACCATTCATCACCCAACGCCCAACGCTAACGATAACCCTAACGATAACGTACAACGCTCCACGCTCCACACTCCACCCTCAACGCTCCACACCCAGCAACAGTTAGACTATATCCGCGAGCTGACCGATAAGATTAATGAGCAGAACGACGTGCTGACCCATTGGATTCAGTTGCGCCAGGGCCAGCTGAACCTGCGCATAGAGAGTTTCGCGCTTCAGCCCCTGTTCGACATGGTGGCCCGTGGCAGGATGTCGTTCCAGCTGAAGGGCATCCGTCTTGTCGTAGAGCCCACCGAAACCGTGGTGAAGGCCGACCGTGTGCTGACGCTCTTCATGCTGAACACGCTGTCTGACAATGCCCGCAAGTTTACCGACAAGGGTGGGGAAGTGCGTATCAGCGCACAGGAAACCGACAGTTACGTGGAGGTGAGCGTCAGCGACACCGGCATCGGTATGAGCGAAGAGCAGCTGGCTCATCTTTTCGACCATAAGGTGATTAACGATACAAGGAAGGCCCCCCTTTCCGTACCCCCGAAGGTGGAAACCGCTGCGCCAAAAGCCTCCCCTCGGGGAGGTTGGGAGGGGGCTCAACCCTCCCACGGCTTCGGCCTCATGAACTGCCGCGGCATTATTGAGAAGTACCGCAAGATAAGCAGCATCTTCAACGTCTGCACCATAGCAGCCGAAAGCGAAGAGGGTAGGGGTAGCCGCCTCTATTTCCGTCTGCCCAAGGGTGTGGTGAAGCTTACGGGTGCCGGCTGTTGGCTGTTAGCTGTAGGTGTTGGGCTTTTAAGTCTTGGCCAACCCACAACGCTCCACGCTCAACGCTCCACACTCAACGTTCCACGCTCAACGCTCAACGCTCCACGCTCCACCCTCAACACCCCCCTCGACCGGGCCTACATCTTCTCTGACAGCGCCTACTTCTGCAATGTCAACGGCCAGTACGAACGTACACTTGAGTTTGCCGACTCCTGCCGCAAGTACCTCAACGAGTTCTACCTGCAGCAGCACCCCAACGGCAAGCTGCTCATGCTGCGCGAAGGCGACACCTCGCTGCCCGTGCCCGAAATACAATGGTACTACGACAGCCTGAAGACCAACTATAAGGTCATCCTCGACATTCGCAATGAGTCGGCTGTGGCAGCACTCGCCCTTCACGAGTGGACGCTCTACGCCTATAATAATAAGGTATATACGCAGCTGTTTCGTGAGATGTCGGCCGACAACACGCTCGAAGAGTACTGCCGCATGATGCAGCAGTCGCAGACCAACCGCACCATTGCCATCATTCTGCTGCTGCTGGTACTTGCAACCATCTTGCCCGCCTACTATCTGCTGTACTATCGTCACAGGCTCGAGCGGCGCGTCAGGCTCGAACGGCAGCAGCAGGACAGTGCCGAGGTGCTGGCCGACGAGTGCCGGCGTGCAGAGCTGGAGAACAATAACCTGCACGTTGCCAACAGCGTGCTCGACAACTGCCTCTCAACCCTGAAGCATGAGACCATGTACTACCCCTCGCGCATTCGGCAGCTGGTTGACAGTCCCGAGGTGAACATGCAGGCCATCGACGAGGTGGTCACCTACTATCGTGACATCTACGTGCTGCTGAGCCGCCAGGCCATGCACCAGGTCAGTCAGGTCAAGCTGCATCTTGCTGCCGTCGAACTCTATGGGCAGACGGTACTTGGCGACAAGACGCTGCTGCGCTATTTGTTTGAGATACTCACCAAGCAGAAGAAGGACATCAGCGCAGAGGCGAAGGACGACAAGTACGTGCTCTTCACCGTCCGCATGCCCCAGCTGCATCTGCGTGACGACGAAGTGCAGCACCTCTTCACTCCCGCCGAAGACCACATACCCTACCTGCTCTGCCGCCAGATAGTGCGCGACCACTCGGAGGCCACCAACCGGCGAGGCTGCGGCATCTGGGCCGAGAACATCAACGGAATAACAACAATTAAAATAACATTACCACGATGGAACCATTCAAAGTAATTATTGTAGAAGACGTGCCCTTAGAACTGAAAGGCACCGAAGGTATCATTCGCAGCGATATACCTGAAGCTGAAGTCATTGGTACTGCTGACAACGAGATTGCCTACTGGCGGCTCATCAAGCAGCAGAAGCCCGACCTCGTCCTGCTCGACCTCGGACTGGGCGGCTCTACCACCGTTGGCGTGGAGATTTGCCGCCAGACCAAGGAGATGTATCCGCAGGTGAAGGTACTCATCTTCACGGGTGAGATACTGAACGAGAAGCTGTGGGTCGATGTGCTCGACGCGGGTGCCGACGGCATCATCCTGAAGAGCGGTGAAATGCTGACCCGCGGCGACGTGCGCTCCGTCATGGAGGGCAAGCAGCTGGTGTTCAACGAGCCCATACTGCGCCGCATCGTGGAGCGCTTCTGTAAGGCCGTCAACGTCGGGCAGGTGCGCCAGGAGTCATTGGTCAACTACGAGATTGACGAGTACGACGAGCGTTTCCTGCGCCATCTGGCCTTGGGTTACACCAAAGACCAGATTACCCAGCTGCGCGGCATGCCCTTCGGCGTGAAGAGTCTGGAGAAACGGCAGAACGAGCTGGTTCAGAAACTGTTCCCCGACGGCAACGGCGGCATGGGCGTCAATGCTACCCGACTGGTAGTGCGCGCCATTGAGCTCCGCATTCTTGACATCGACAACCTTGTGCCCGATGAAGAATAAGCTGCTGCCGCGTCTGGCGTTCGTCCTGCTGACGGCAGAGCTGCTGCTGCTGCTGGTGTCGTGGCTGCTCAGTGCCATGCCCTCGCTCGAGGTGCGCTCGCTGCTCAGTGGCGAAGGCGTGCGCTGGTTGTCAGGACGTCTTAGCGACAGCCTGGCCACCCCCCTGCTCGTATGGATTCTCCTGCTGGGCATGGGGTATGGCACGTTACGCCGCAGCGGCCTGCTTTCCTCCGCGTCAAACATCCGTCGCAACCGCATAGCCCTGTGGGGTGTCGGCGTGGTGCTACTGGTCTTCGTCGCAGTTGTCATCCTGCTCACGGCCGTACCCCACGCCATCATGCTCAGCGTCACGGGCCATCTCTTCCCCTCGCCGTTCAGCGCAGCATTAGTGCCCATGCTGGCTTTCGGCCTCTTTCTTGTCAGTGTGGTCTATGGCACGCTGTCAGGACGTTTTGCCACCCTGTCCGATGTCTATGAGTCGTTGCTCACGGGCCTGCGCTCCACAGCCGTTTTCCTGCTGTTCTACCTGCTCCTTGCCCAGCTCTACTTCACCGCGCGCTTTGCCTTTACCCTTTATCTTCCCCCGTTGTGAAAAAATCCCCCCAAAAACTTGCATTTGCCACATATTTTTTGTAACTTTGCAGTAGCATTTACGTAAAGTAAGAACGAAGAAAGAAGGGATTGCAGCGTGCGGTCAACTTGACTTTAGCGGGCGGTGCAATCAATTGCAGCGGGCGGTGCATTTAATTGTACCGCCCGCTGCAGTTTCTGAACTCGGCACCTCTGCACCCCGAACTCGGCACCTTTACACCCTGAAGTCGGCACCTTTGCACCATCAACTCGGCCTCTTCAGCCTGTAAAGTCGCCTTCTTTAGCCTGCAAATTCGACGGAGTGGATAGAGTTCAAGGAGAACTTCCATTCCAAGGAAGAAATTGGGGAGCGGCTTTCTGCTCCACGCATTCAATTCTATCAGGGATCCACGAAGGTGTCTCACGAGTGATAAAAGAGGCAACTGAGAAGAAAAGGATCAAACTACTTGACCCGGCAACAGCGCGACGATATATGAAATACATCCCATTCTGGGCTTAAATTTATTTGCCAGTAATTTGCCAGAGTAAGAAATAACGTAAATATTTTGAATGATGATATTTGGGAAGAAGATAAGGGAACTCAGGGAAGAACGGGGGTTGTTGCAGCGACACTTGTGCGTAGCCATAGAGATTGACACTCCAATGTACAGCAAGATTGAGCGTGGAGAAGTTTAAATACATAAACAGGAAGCTTACAGTCCTGCTCCGGACAAAATACTTACCGTTACTTATTAGATAAATGGTTGAATAAAAACGCCAAAACTAACAAAAGAAGTTAGTTTTGGCGAAGGTATAGTGACGCTGAGCGCGGCATTTGTTAAGGAAGGAGAGTGGTGAGCTCGTCGATGATATCGCTGGCAACGGATTGTTTGGGCTTGCGCTCATATTCTTTCTTGCCAGTGGCGGAGATGATGGTAATCTGGTTCTCATCGCTCTGGAAGCAGGTGCCCTTGTTGCGCAGAGAGTTCAGGACGATGAAGTCGAGGTTCTTCTTCTGCAGCTTGTGCTGGGCATTGGTCTGCTCGTCGTTGGTCTCTAAGGCGAAGCCTACGAGGCGTTGCTGTGGTGTCTTCATGCGCCCCAGTGCAGCAGCTATGTCGTGAGTGGGCTTGAGACGGATGACGAGGTCGTCACCTTCACGCTTGATCTTCTGATCAGCAATGGTCTCTGGACGGAAGTCTGCTACGGCAGCGCAAAGGATGGCAGCGTCACATTGGGGGAAGGCCTGTATGGCGGCCTGATACATCTCCTCACAGCTCTCGACATCGATGCGATGAATGTTCTGACGGACGGTTTGCAAGGACACCGGTCCTGCGATAAGCGTCACTTCAGCACCGCGTCGTGCGCACTCCTCAGCCAATGCAAAGCCCATCTTGCCACTGCTGTAGTTGCCGATGAAGCGTACGGGGTCTATCTTTTCGTAGGTCGGGCCTGCGGTGATGAGGATACGAGTCCCCTCCATAGCTCCCCGAGGGGAATCTTCTAACTTTTCACTCAGATATGCTACGATTTGCTCCGGCTCCTCCATGCGTCCCTTGCCTTCAAGACCGGAAGCAAGGAATCCGCTCTGTGGCTCTATGATATGGTTGCCGAAAGAACGGAGTGTTTCCAGATTCTGTTGCGTAGTGGGATGGGCATACATATCGAGGTCCATAGCAGGTGCAATAAATACTGGAGCCTTCATCGACAAATAGGTGGTAATGAGCATATTGTCAGCAACGCCGTGTGCCATCTTTCCTAGTGTGGAAGCGGTGCATGGAGCAATGAGCATAGCGTCTGCCCAGAGACCGAGTGCCACATGACTATGCCACGTGCCATCGCGCTGTGAAAAGAACTCGCTGATAACGGGTTTCTGCGTCAGTGCCGAGAGGGTGATAGGGGTGATAAACTCCTTGCCTGACGGTGTGATGACGACCTGTACTTCTGCTCCCTGCTTGATGAGCAGGCGGATGATGTTGCAGGCCTTATAGGCAGCAATGCTGCCTGTGATGCCTAATACGATTTTCTTTCCTTGTAGCATGATGGGGGTTGGGTGTTAACCTAATTGTGCTTCTCTTAAGCGAATGCGAGTAAGCACCTGTTTGGTGTTGAAAGTGAAATCGCCGCCCAAGATCCAGCTGTAGTAGCCGGGGTCATAGCGAAGAATCTGTGCCACTGACTTGCCCTTATACTTGCCGAAGTTGAACACCTCAATCATTTTGGGCTTGCCGTCAGCATCGAGCAGCGTCTTGCCTGTATTGTCCTTTGCTTCTGCCCACACAATTCGTCCGGCAAAATCGACGTTGTTGTTCTGGCGTGAGAAATCGCCAAGGAACTGCATGTCGTTCAGTAATACACGGTCGGTGGGGTCTTCACCCAACGCCTTCTGATGTTCCTCGGTGTAATAGTCGAGTTCTGCCATCAGCACGCGGTAGGTTGCCTCTGTGTCCTGGTCAGCACGGTGCGCCTCGAAGTCGTCCTCCATCTTACGACCGCAGTAGAACTTATAGGCGGCAGCGAGGTTACGCCGTTCCATTTTGTGGAAGATGGTCTGGGCATCGATGAGTCTGCACTTGGAGAAATCGAAGTCGATGCCTGCACGCAGGAACTCCTCTGCCAGCAGGGGCACGTCGAAGTGGTTGGAGTTGAAGCCGGCAAAGTCACACCCCGTGAAATCGGCCGACAGCTTACTGGCTAATTGTTTGAAGGAGGGCTTGTTGCTGACCATTTCGTTAGTAATACCAGTCAAGGCTTCCACTTCGGCTGGTATTTGTTTCCCGGGGTTGATAAGCTCGTTGACGCGTACCTCACGGCCATCAGGATATACCTTGATATACGACAGCTGGATGATACGGTCGTTCACAAGGTCAAGGCCCGTGGTCTCAAGGTCGAAGACCACGAGCGGTTTCTTCAGGTTCAGTTTCATAATGGCATCAGTCGTTAATCAGCATCGGCATCATCAGCATCAGCACGTCCTGACCCTCGGGCTGCTCAGAGGGGAGCACGAGACCGGCACGACTGGGATCTGCCAGCTGAATGGTCACATCCTGACACTCGAAGTTGTTGAGGATCTCGATGAATGACGAGCCCTTGAAACCGATGCTCATGGGCTGACCGTTATATTCGCAGGTCATCTGTTCTGTAGCGGTCTTTGAGAAGTCGAAGTCTTCGGCATTCAGTTGCAGCGTGCTCTCCTCAACATGGAAGCGTATGAGGTTACTGGAGTCGTTGGCGAAGGGCTGTACACGACGGAGTGCGCTAAGCAGCGTGAGCCGGTCAACAGTAAGCACGTTGGGGTTACCCTGAGGAATGACGGAGTTGTAGTTGGGGTAGCGGCCCTCAATGAGACGGCAGATGATGTTACCCTCGTCGTAGGTAATCTCCGCATTACGCTCGTCGAAACGAATGGTCACGTCGCCACCTTCCTTCTGCAGCATGTTACGCAGCAGAGTAGCGGGCTTCTTGGGCAGTATGAAGGCTGCGGGCTGCTCACTGTGGATGGTGAGCAACTTGTTACGCACCAGCTTATGACCGTCAGTAGCCACGATGGCCAGGCACTCCGGGGTAAGATCGAAATAGATGCCGTTCATGACGGGGCGCAGCTCGTCCTGTGCTGTAGCAAAGAGTGTACGTCCGAGGTTGTCAGCCAAGAGGTTGCTGGGCATGATGATGGTGGCAGCATTCTCGCTGACGGTCTGTGCCTGCGGGAACTCGTCGGCACTCTCAATGGGCATGGAGAACATACCGTTCTGGTAGCTGATCTTGGCAATGTTCGTCTCCTGGTTCACGTCGAACGTGATGGGCTGCTCGGAGAAGCCTTTTACGGCCTCCAACAGGTCCTTGTTACCAATGGCGAAACGTCCGTTGCCATCGTTCTCAGCCAATGCCAGTTCGGTGGTCATCACGTTCTCGCTGTCGGATGCTGTGAGTCGAAGGATGCCATCCTGAATGTCGAAGATGAAATCAGCCAGAATAGGGAGAGAGTTCTTGGCATTAATAACTCTTGATAATGCGGTCAGCTTGCTGCTAAGCGTAGTGCTTGATACTGTAAATCTCATGATTGTCTTATTGTTTTTAGTTTATATTCTTCGTAATTGAGTACAAAAATACAAAAATAGTATGTCATAAACAAAAATATTTTGGAAAAAGTTGCTCAATTTAAAACTATTTTTGTAATTTCGCGAACGAAAGAGAAAAATAACAATTCAAAAAACAATAAGAGATTATGGAATTAACAGGAAAAATTATTGCCGTATTACCGGCAAACAGCGGTGTCTCACAGCGTACAGGAAATCCCTGGATGTCGCAAGAGTATGTGATTGAAGTTCCGGGACAGTACCCTCGTAAATGTGTGTTCCGTCTTTTCGGTGAGGATCGCATCAAGCAGTTTAATATTCAGAACGGTGAGGAACTGACCGTTTCGTTCGATATTGATGCCCATGAGTACAATGGCCGTTGGTTCAACGAAATTCGCGCCTTCAACATACAGCGTGGCATTGTTCCCGCTCAGCCTGCAGCTCCTGTACAGGGTGTTGCTCCTCAGGCTCCTGCCGATGCTCCCTTCCCTCCCGCTGAGCCTGCAGCAGAAGGTAGTGCCGACGACCTGCCGTTTTAATTAATGTGAGAAAGTGAAAAACGAAAAAGGCTGCGCTCCCGCATGAGGGGCGCAGCCTTTACTGTTTTTAACCTTTTAGCCTTTCAAGAATTCGTCCATGTTGGCAGCAGCACGGCGGCCGTCGCCCATGGCGAGGATGACGGTTGCACCACCACGCACGATGTCACCACCGGCAAAGATTTCCTGACGGGCAGACTGCATACCCTCGTTGACGACGATGGTATTCTTACGGCCCAGTTCCAGACCCTCGATACTCTTCGGTACAAGCGGGTTGGGACTTACGCCAACAGCCACGATGACCTGATCGACATCGAGTGTCACAGTCTTACCTTCGACAGGTACAGGACTGCGACGACCAGAGGCATCGGGCTCACCCAGTTCCATCACCTGCAGCACAGCAGCCCGAACAGCACCATTCTCATCGGCCAGATACTCAATGGGGTTGTGGAGCGTCAGGAAGTTGATGCCTTCCTCCTTGGCATGCTTCACCTCCTCTAAGCGGGCAGGCATCTCCTGTTCTGAGCGGCGATAGACCAGCGTGACGTTACCACCGAGGCGCTTGGCCGTACGACAGGAGTCCATAGCCGTGTTGCCACCACCAACGACGAGCACGTTCTTGCCCAGGTTGATGGGAGTATCGGTCTTCGGGTTGGCAGCATCCATCAGGTTCACACGCGTCAGGTATTCATTACTTGACATGATGTTGATGGCATTCTCGCCTGGGATATTCATGAAGTTAGGCAGGCCGGCACCAGAGCCAACGAAGATGCCCTTGAAGCCCTGTTGCTCTAACTGTTCAACGCTGATGGTCTTACCCACGATGACGTCGGTCTGGAAGTGGACACCCATCTTGCGCAGGTTTTCAATCTCCACATCGACAATCTTGTTGGGGAGACGGAACTCCGGAATACCATACTTGAGCACACCGCCAATCTCGTGTAACGCCTCGAAGACATAGACATCGTAGCCCTTCTTCACCATATCGCCAGCAAACGACAGACCGGCAGGACCAGAACCTACGACAGCAATCTTAATGCCGTTAGCAGGTGCTATCTCAGGCAGACTGATGTTGCCTGACTCACGTTCGTAGTCGGCAGCGAAACGCTCTAAATAGCCAATGGCTACGGCAGGCTCGTTCATCTTCAAGTGGATACACTTGCTCTCACATTGTTTCTCCTGCGGACAAACACGACCACAGACGGCGGGTAGGGCAGAGGTCTGCTTCAGCACCCGGGCAGCAGCCAAAATGTCGCCTCGCTCGATGTTCTTGATGAACGACGGGATGTTGATGTTGACAGGACAGCCTTCAACACATGTGGGCTTGGCACAATCAAGACAGCGTTTGGCCTCCTGCATAGCCATCTCCTTCGTCAGGCCGATGTTCACCTCCTCAGTACGGGTGGTAGCACGATAAACGGGATCCAGCTCAGGCATTACCACACGCTCTATCTGTGTGCGCTCCTTGGGTTTCATGGAAGCGCGTAGCATCTTACGCCACTCTGCATCGCGGTCAGTGAGAGACGCTTCTGCCCCCCCTTCGGCCCCCAAGGGGGCTTCATTACTCTGCTGTTGGACTATTGTGTCCCCCTCGGGGGACGACTGGGGGGCTAAATGATCCTCATAGTGGGCCAGTTCCTCCTGTTCCTTGCGCTTAAAGGTGTTCATGCGCTTGAACATTTCGTCCCAATCGACCAAGGCACCGTCGAACTCAGGGCCATCGATGCAGACAAAGCGGGTCTTGCCGCCAATGGTCAGACGGCAGGCACCACACATTCCCGTACCATCGACCATGATGGTGTTCAAAGAGACTTCGCAGGGAATGTGATGCTTCTGTGCCGTCAGGTTAGAGAACTTCATCATGATGGGAGGACCGATGGCAAACACCTTATCGACATGCTCCTGTTTGATGAACTTCTCGATACCTACCGTCACGACACCCTTCTCGCCATAAGAGCCGTCGTCAGTCATGATGATGACCTCGTCGCTTGACTCGCGTACCTTATCTTCCAGGATAATCAGGTCCTTGCTTCTGCCGGCCATGACAGAGAGCACACGGTTGCCGGCAGCCTTCAGTGCCTGTATGATGGGCAGCATGGGAGCAACGCCCAGTCCGCCACCAGCACATACCACGGTACCAAACTTCTCGATGTGGGTGGGGTTGCCCAAGGGACCAACCACGTCAGCGACGGAGTCGCCTACATCCAGTGCACACAGTTTCTTTGATGACAGCCCCACCTGCTGAACAACCAGCGTGATGGTGCCCTTGTCGATGTCGGCACCTGCTATGGTCAGTGGCATGCGCTCACCTCTCTGATCGACGCGCACAATGACAAAGTTACCAGCTTTACGGCTTCGTGCTATGAGCGGAGCCTCTATTTCGAACAGGAAAACCCGTTCGGAGAACTGTTCTTTCTTGACGATTCTATTCATATTTCTCTTGTTTAGTTTTATATTTTCTTTAGGTTGTTTATTGCTTCATGAGGAACTGCTTGAAGTCAGCGAAGTCCTTGGAAAGGGGGACACTCTGCTTCTGTCCGCGCATGAAGGCCTGGAGACGTTCGGGTATCGCGATGTCAGCACCGAGAATCTCATCGACTTTCTCCTTGAACTTGGCAGGATGAGCCGTCTCGCAGAACACACCAATCTCGCCAGGACGCAGCTGTTCCTTCAGGGCCCTGTAACCACATGCCCCATGTGGGTCGAGCACGTAGCCCGTATCCTTATAGCATTGGCGCATGGTTTCACGAATCTGGTCGTCGTTATAGGTTGCACCGCTTATCAGGCTGGTGATGGCCTTGTGTGTCTGCTCGGGTGTCAGACTGTCGTTCTTGGAGTAGAGGTTCAGGATGCGTGCGAAGTTTGAGGGATCGCCCACGTCCATCGCATTGGCCAATGTCTGTACCGATGCCTTCGGGTTATAGTGCCCTGACTGGAGATACTGATAGAACACGTCGTTGGCATTGTTGGCTGCAATGAAGCGACTGACAGGCAGTCCCATCTGATGGCCGAACAAGGCCGAGCAGATGTTGCCGAAGTTACCACTGGGGACACACGTGACGATTGGACAATTGGACGATTGTACCAATTCTTTCAGACGGGCGTAGGCATTAAAGTAATAGAATGCCTGTGGCAGGAAACGAGCCACGTTGATGGAGTTGGCCGAGGTGAGTCGCATGTGGCGGTTCAGCTCTTCGTCCATAAAGGCCGACTTCACCAGTCGCTGGCAGTCGTCGAAAACCCCATCAACCTCGATAGCCGTTATGTTACGTCCAAGAGTCGTGAACTGACTCTCCTGTATGTGACTGACCTTGCCCTTGGGGTAAAGCACATAGACATGGATGCCCTCTACGCCGAGGAAACCATTGGCCACAGCAGAGCCTGTGTCGCCGCTGGTCGCCACGAGGACGTTGACCTCCTTGGCACTCGCTGCTTCTGGCTCCTTATTAATAAAGTACTGCAGAAGACGGGCCATAAAACGAGCTCCTACATCCTTGAAAGCAAGGGTAGGGCCGTGGAATAGCTCGAGGGCATAAATGTTGTCCTCGACCTGCACGACAGGGCAGTCGAACTGCAGTGTGTCAGAGACGATATGGCGTAAAGCATCAGCTTCAACATCTTCGCCAAAGAAGGCATCGGCAACAGTATAGGCAATCTCCTGGAAAGTCTTACGTTCAATAGTGTCGAAGAACGCTTTTGGCAGGGGCTTGATACGTTCGGGCATATAGAGCCCGCGGTCTTCCGCCAGACCTTTCACGACAGCCTTACTCAGGTCAGCTATGGGAGCTTTCCCATTAGTACTATAGTATTTCATTTCTTCTTATTATTTGTTTCACTACTTGCAAAGGTTATTCTTTTCGATGGTCCAGTCTTTACGCTTCAGCAGACCACAGTCCTGACCTTCAAACATCTTGGCCGCTTCACGGTCACCCTTCAGTTGCCAGTCGAGCCAGGCCAGGGCAGGGATGGTGAATTCGCCGCCATGAGGCTGGCGGTAGGTGCCGCCGTGACCAACGGGATAGTTGATGGCGATGGCAGGCACATGGCTGATGCGGTGGAAGTCGTCCATGCCGTTCTCGTAGGCTATATCCTCCTTGCCTCCGAGTATATAAATAATAGGTGTATGAATTTCGTTCAGCTTCTCTTTCGGTGGCATGGGCATGCCGCCTACAGCCTGGGCAGCATTCTCCATCTTGAAGAGTCCGCTGTTACAAATCATCAGTGCTGTGATACGCGGGTCAGCGCAGTTGAACAACGTCTGCAGACCACCGCACGACATGCCTGCCACGCAGATTTTCTTCGTGTCTATCTTCTTGTAAAAGGGTGACTTCGGGTCGGCGTTCTGCTGTTCCACCCAGTCAATGCTCTCTATCTGCTGCTGTGTGGTGGACATTTCGCCGCGATAGGGCTCATCGTCCATAGGGATAAAGCCCGTGGCCACTACGATATAACCATAAGAAGCAATCTCGTTCAAGAACTTGTAGTGCTCCCACGGTGAGTTCGAGCAGGCACCGTTACCCCACACCAGTACAGGCAGCGGTTTGTCGGCAGCTATCGTCGTCAGGTCTTTTGGTGCAAATACCGTGTGGGCGTTCAGACCCTCCACCTCGGTCATAATAATTTTATAGGGTCCTGTGCCACCATTCTCCACAATGCGTGATTTCAGTACTTGTGGTCTTTGGCTTTCAGTCTCTTCCCGCTTATGCTTATAGAATCGGTCGATAAAGTCTATCTGCTCACGGTTAGGCACGCTGATGAGCGAAGCACCATTGCTGAACTGCATCGTCGTGGGCTTGTCTTTATCGAAACCAGGCCAGTAGGGCAGTCCCTTGCCGTTGGGATTCCCCGTCTTTGCAAAGTTGACCCAGTATTGCTGGATGATTTCTGCGAGAGCAGCCTCTGCAGGAAACTTGTCTGGCTGAGCAGTAAAGGTACCGTTCAAGTAGAGGATGTCGTCAGCATGCGACACTCCGTGACGCTTCTTGTTGCCAGCAAACGATATTGTTGAAGGCTGCGCGAGATAGGCAGCGTAGGCAGGCGACTTACCCGTCTGCGACTGAAGGCTCACCCACGCATAGCTTGGCCAGGCAAAACCCATGTCGCGGAAGGTGTCGCCACCACTGAAGGTTGCCTCTTCCTTGGTGTTGCCTGGATAAACCCTAAGTGCCTCCTGGCTCATGTCACCAAACATTGACGCTATCATTGTCTGGTAGTCAGCAGGCTCCACCTCGCGAGAGAACAGTACGCCCTCATCAGAATTGGTCATGGCGATGACGGGCACGTCGTTATAGTCGCCCCGCTCGTAGTTGCGATAGAGGTCGTCGGTGATGACGTAGCCATCCACGCAAGGCCAGAAACCTCCGAAACCCACATCGTTGCCACAAAGCTCCTCGGCACTCATCTGTCGTAACTGCTTCAGCGACTTCTTCTTCAGGTGTTTCTGGAAGGCCAATCCTTGCTGCTCGGCACCTTTCAGGGAAGCATTAGCTGCCATTGACCTGTAGCCGTCAGACCAGGGGGCAAAGCTGCCGCCACTCTGGCTGATGACTCCGTGGAAGAGTCCCTTGGCTAAAGGAGAACCTGCCAGGATGCTGCAACTGATGGCACCTGCTGACTCTCCGAAAATAGTTACCTTAGCTGGGTCGCCGCCAAAGTTCTGGATATTGCGCTGCACCCATTGAAGGGCGAAAATCTGGTCCAGCAGACCATAGTTGCCAGAATGTCCGTCCTTCGACTCTTTAGTCAGTTCAGGATGTGCCATGAAGCCCAAGGCACCAGTACGATATTCAATGCTCACAATCACCACGCCCCGGCGTGCCAGACTTGTCCAAAGGTCTCCACCATAGTGCTCCGTCTGGAATCCGCCTCCATGTATCCATACCATGACGGGCAGCTGGTCGCTGACAGAAGTGGCAGGCGTAGCCACTGCCAGGTATAGGCAGTCCTCGCTCATCATGTCGGTGGTCAGTCCCGGACGTGTAGGCTGTGGCGGCCATTTGGCGAAGTCGTCAGCCTTCAGAACACCCTCCCAGGCCTTTGCAGGCTGGGGTGCTTTCCATCGGAGTTCTCCTACGGGTGGAGCAGCATAGGGTATAGCCTTATAAATGGCAAGGTCATTACCGTCGGCAACACCTTCTACGGCGCCTGTCTCAACATGCGTTTTCAGTAGTGGTTGTGCTGAGACCATCATGATGGTCATGCACAATGTCAGCATTGATAATAAAGTTTTTTTCATCTTTTTGTAATATTTGATGTTTCTATTGAGACAGGCTGTCCCCCTCGGCCATGAAGGTGTGCATGAACGCTGCAAGTCGCAGCAGACCGTAGCCGCCACTGACGCATGACACTTCATCGTACTGCTGGACAGCGTCGGGCTGAATGCCCTTATGCCAGATGATGAAAGGTACGGGTTCGTTGACGTGAATGCGCAGTTCAACAGGGGTTGGATGGTCAGGAAGAACGGCCACACAGACGGGCTCGTTCATCTCTTCTATTGCTTTAATAATAGGACGTATCAGTCGCTGGTCGAGGTAGTTAATGGCGCACAGTTTCAGTTCGAGGTCGCCATCGTGACCAGCTTCGTCGGTTGCTTCAACATGCACGAAGACGAAGTCATCATGCTGGAGAGCCTCGATGGCAGCCTGTGCCTTTCCCTCGTAGTTCGTGTTTGCCAGACCAGTGGCTCCAGGCACCTTGACGATATGCAGTCCGGCATAGCGGCCGATGCCCTGAATTAGGTCAACGGCAGAGATGACGGTACCTGTCTTGATGGAGGGGTACTGCTGCATGAGCGTCTGCATGCTGGGTCGATAGCCGCCACTCCAAGGCCAGATGCTGTTGGCCTGTCGTTCGCCTCGTTGTTGGCGGGCGATGTTGAAGGGGTGACGGGCCAGCAGTTCCTGCGAGCGGAGGATGAGGTCGTTGAGCAGGTCGGCGGTTTGCTGGGGGGTGAGGCGGGGGGTGGGGGCTGCGACGGTGTCGCAGCGTACGGGACGATTATCAACATTAGGCTCCGAACTATCCGGACTGTTGGGGGCGGGGGTGACCAGGAGAGGACGCCAGGGCTCGTTGGGGTGGTCGTGAGGCGGGTTACAGACGATGTGCTTGTTGCCGCCTTTGATGACGAGGAGGTGCCGGTACTGGATGCCTGTGATGAACTTCACGCGCTCGCAGCCTTCCTGCTCGTTGATGGGCTTTGCAAGGTGCTCGTTGAGGTAATCGATGAGGACTGCCGCATCTTGAGTCTCCAGATTCCCACCGTTGTGAGTGATAATCTTTCCGTCCTCCAAGGTGATGATGTTACAGCGAATGGCCATGTCGTCGTCGGCCATTTCATAGCCTATGCTGGCAGCCTCCAGCGGTCCGCGGCCTTCATAGACCTTATTAAGGTCGTAGCCAAGAATGGCGGTGTTGGCAACCTCAGAACCAGGGGGAAACCCCTCAGGTACTGTAACGAGGCGTCCGCAGCGTCCTTCGCGTGCCAGCCAGTCCATCATGGGCTTGTCAGCATATTGCAGCAGCGTCTTACCGCCCAGTCGCTCTACAGCGTGGTCGGCCATTCCGTCACCTAATATAATAATATGTTTCATTACAATTTAAACGTTTGCGATAGACATGATGTTAGCGAAGACGCCAGCAGCTGTTACGCCGGCACCTGCACCATAGCCCTGAATCTGCATGGGGTACTCCTTGTAACGCTCGGTAGTGAGCAGTACGATGTTGTTAGAACCAGCCAGATTATAGAACGGGTGGGAGGCATCGACTGCCTGAAGGGCCACCTGTGCCTTGCCGTTCTGCATGGTAGCCACGAAACGCCAACGCTTACCCTCGGCCTCGAGCACCTTACGCTTAGCCTCGAAGTCAGCATCGAGTTGCGGCAAGTTCTTCCAGAACTCATCGAGCGAGCCCTTGAAATAAGGATCGGGCACGAAGAGATGCTTTTCGACATCAGCCTGTTCCACCTTATAGCCGGCCTCGCGCGTCAGGATGACGAGTTTACGAATGACATCAGTACCACTCAGGTCGATGCGTGGGTCGGGCTCGCTATAGCCTTGCTCCTTGGCACGACGTACCGTCTCAGAGAAGGGAACGTCGGCACTAATCTCGTTGAAGATGAAGTTCAGCGTGCCGCTGAGCACCGCCTCAATCTTCAGGATGCGGTCGCCCGAGTTACGCAGGTCGTTGATGGTTCCGATGATAGGCAGGCCAGCACCCACGTTCGTCTCGAAACGGAAGAAGACGCCACGCGTAAGAGCTGTCTGTTTCAGCTGCATATAGTTCCCGTAATCGCTGGAGGCCGCAATCTTGTTGGCCGCCACCACGCTCACGTTATGTTGCAGAAGGGAGAGGTAGAGAGCAGCAATATCCTTCGAGGCAGTACAGTCAACGAATACCGAGTTAAAGATATTCATGGACAGCACGCTGTCGCGCAACTTCTCAGGAGTGCTGGGCTCCGACTGCTTCAGCAGTTCACGATAGTTGTCGAGGTCCAGCCCCTCGCGGTCGAAGATGGCATTCTTCGAGCTGGCGATACCCACCACGTTGAGTTTCAGACGGGAACGCTCCTTCAGCTCCTCGTATTGCGAACGAATCTGCTCAATCAGTTTACCGCCAACAGTGCCCACACCACAGATGAAGAGGTTGAGCACTTTGTATTCAGAGAGGAAGAACGAGTCGTGCAGCACGTTGAGCGACTTACGCAGGAAGCGGCTATCGACGACGAACGAGATGTTGGTCTCGGAAGCACCCTGAGCACAAGCAATAACGCTAATACCCGAGCGGCCGAGCGTGCCAAACAGCTTACCGGCAATACCCGGCGTGTGCTTCATGTTCTCACCCACGATAGCGATGGTGGCCAGTCCGCTCTCAGCATGCATGGGGAACATGGCTCCCGTCTGAATCTCCTTTTGGAACTCATTGTTGAGCACCTCGACGGCAGCTGCCGCATCACCGTCACTAACGCCAATAGACGTAGAGTTCTCAGACGAAGCCTGGCTGACCATGAAGACCGAGATGCCGTTATCGGCCAGTGCCGTAAAGATGCGTCGGTTGACACCGATGACACCCACCATAGAAAGGCCAGTCACCGTAATCAACGTAGTACCGCTGATGGAGGAGATACCCTTGATAGGTTTCTGGTCGTCCTCGATGTGGTCCTTGATGAGCGTACCGGGATGTTCGGGGTTGAAAGTATTTTTTACGCGAATGGGGATGTTCTTCACGCAGACGGGATAGATGGTCGGCGGATAGATGACCTTGGCTCCAAAGTTACAGAGCTCCATTGCCTCCACGTACGACAGCTCGTTGATGGTGTAGGCGGAGTGAATGACGCGCGGGTCGGCGGTCATGAAGCCATCAACGTCAGTCCATATTTCCAGCACGTCAGCATCGAGTGCAGCCGCTATGATACTGGCCGTGTAGTCGCTACCGCCGCGCCCTAAGTTCGTGGTCTCGCCAGAGTCGCGGTCCTTGCTGATAAAGCCAGGGACGACGAAAACAGGGGAGTGGGCCGCAACACTGTTGCGGCTTACGGGACTGAAGGTCTTACGTACCAACTGGTAGGTGAGGTCAGCGTCGAGTGACTGGATGCCGTTCTTGCGTTCGGTCTTGATGAAGTCGCGGGCGTTCATGCGCTGTCCTCTCTCTATGAGCGATGCCACGATGTGAGAGCTGAGTCGCTCACCATAGCTGACGATAGCAGCCAGCGTCTTACGGCTAAGGTCATGAATGAGGAACACGCCTGTGAAGATGGAGCGCAGCTGTTCGAGCAAGGGGTTCACCTTACCGTATAGTCTGGTCTTCTCCAGAGGGTCGAGTATGATGCTCTCAATCATCTGTCTGTGTCGCTTGACGATAGCCTCGTACTCCTGTTCCCACAGTTCGTTGCCCTGCTTGGCCATTTGCGACGTGGCAATAAGCTTGTCGGTGATGCCGCCCAAGGCGCTGACCACAACGATGACCGTTCCCTGCTGTGCTTCTTTCTCTACTATCTGCTTCAGGCTGAGAATACTCTCAACGCTTCCTACAGACGTTCCGCCGAATTTTAATACTTTCATTATTTGTTGAAATTTGAGATTTGAGACTGGAGGCTTCTTAACCTCTTGAAGCCATTACCTGCTTCACCTTGTTAACGTAAGCATCGATGACAGCGATGGAGACGATATTGACCACATCGCGTACAGAGGCACCGAAGTCGATGAAGTGAATAGGCTTGTTCAGGCCCACCTGGATGGGGCCGATAATCTCTACGTCGCTATTCAGCATCTGCAGCATCTTATAGCTGGAACGAGCTGAGGTGAGGTTGGGGAACACCAGCGTGTTAACCGTCTTGCCCTTCAGGCGGGTGAAGGGGTACTGCTCGTCGCGCAGCTCGTTGTCGAGGGCGAACGTCACCTGCATCTCACCATCGATGGGGATGTCAGGATAGAGCTCGTGTAACCGCTCAACAGCATGGCGCACCTTCCAGGCTCCGTCAGACTGCGACGACCCGAAGTTGGAGTGGCTGATCATGCTGACTACCGGTTTCTCGTTGAAAAAGCGGACGCTGGTAGCAGCCAGTTTGGCAATATCGACGAGTGCGTCGGTATCAGGATTCTCGTTGACCAACGTGTCGGCGATGTAGAACGTACCCTTGGAAGAGTTGATGATGTGCATGGCAGCGAAGTGCTTGAACTCCTTGCGGATGCCGATGACCTCGTTGACCACCTTGATGGTGTTGGAGTACTTGGTGTAAAGACCCGTAATGAAGGCGTCAGCATCGCCCGTCTCCACCATCATCATGCCGAAGTAGTTACGTTCGAACATCTTGTCGTTAGCCTCCTGGAAGGTGTAGCCGTCGCGGGCCCGTTTCTCAGTCAGGATGCGGGCATAACGTTCACGACGCTCCTGTTCGCTGGGATGGCGCAGGTTGACAATATCGATGCCCTCCAGGTTGAGGTCGAGCTTCTTGGCCATCTTCTCAATCACCTCGTCGTTACCCAGCAGAATGGGCTGACAGATGCCTTCAGCCTTTGCCTGGACGGCAGCCTTGAGCATGGTGGGGTGGATAGCCTCTGCAAACACCACGCGCTGCGGGTGTGCCGATGCTGTGGCGTAGAGCTTCTGGGTGAGTTTCGTCTCCTGTCCCAGCAGCACGCTCAGCGAGTTCTTGTATTCTTCCCAGTCAGTAATATTCTTACGGGCCACGCCACTGTCAATGGCAGCCTTTGCCACAGCGGCGCTCACCTCGGTAATGAGTCGTGGGTCAACCGGTTTCGGAATGAAGTAGTCGCGTCCGAAGGTCAGGTTGTTTACCTTATAGACATCGTTCACCACGTCGGGAACTGGCTGCTTGGCCAAGTCGGCAATAGCCATGACGGCAGCCATCTTCATCTCCTCGTTGATGGCCTTGGCGTGAACGTCGAGTGCTCCGCGGAAGATGTATGGGAAGCCGATAACGTTGTTGATCTGGTTAGGATAGTCGGTGCGGCCTGTTGACATGAGCACGTCAGGACGGGCGTCCATAGCATCCTCGTAGCTGATTTCGGGCACAGGATTAGCCAGTGCAAAGATGATGGGGTCCTTAGCCATAGAGCGCACCATGTCCTTCGTGAGGACGTTGCCCTTCGACAGACCGACGAAGACATCAGCATCCTTGACAGCCTCCGCCAGTGTGTGAACACCCTTACGGTCGGTAGCGAAGAAACGTTTCTGGTCGTTCAGTCCCTCGCGGTCGCTGGTGATGACACCCTTGGAGTCGAGCATGAGGATGTTCTCCTTCTGCACGCCGAGGGCCATGTAGAGCTTGGTACACGAAATGGCAGCAGCTCCGGCTCCATTGACCACCAGTCGTACCTTCTTGATGTCCTTGCCAATGACTTCAAGGGCATTCTTCAGACCAGCCGCCGAGATGATGGCTGTGCCATGCTGGTCGTCGTGCATGACAGGAATGTCGAGTGTCCGCTTCAGGCGTTCCTCGATATAGAAACACTCCGGTGCCTTGATATCCTCGAGGTTGATGCCACCAAATGTAGGTGCAATTCTCTCCACAGCCTCGCAGAACTTCTCGGGGTCCTTCTCGTTGACCTCGATGTCGAACACGTCGATGCCTCCGTATATCTTAAACAGCAGTCCCTTTCCCTCCATGACGGGCTTTCCGCTGACAGCGCCAATATCGCCCAGTCCGAGTACTGCCGTGCCATTGGAGATGACGGCCACGAGGTTTCCCTTGTCGGTATAGCGGTAGGCGTCGTCGGGGTTCTCCTGAATCTCCAGACAGGGGAACGCCACACCCGGAGAGTAGGCGAGCGAGAGGTCGGTCTGCGTGCGGTATGCCTTGGTGGGCTTTACTTCAATCTTGCCCGGACGTCCTTGTTCGTGGTACTCGAGGGCAGCTTCTTTTGATATCTTCACCATGATTTTATCCTTTTAGTTTTTAATGTTTTTTACTTTCAAGGTGCAAAAATAATAAAAAAATAGCAAGTGCAACGCTGATTTAGGAATTATTTTTATAAATTTGCAGCAAAATACCTATGATATGCGCGATATTACGAACCTAAACGACTATCGTCAGTCACTTCGGCACCGAATTATAGAGAATGCCATGCAGCTTTTCTGGAAGCATGGCATACGTGCGGTCAAGATGGACGACGTGGCCCACAGCCTCTCCATATCGAAGCGGACGCTCTACGAAATCTTTTCCACCAAAGAGGAGGTGCTGCTGGAGGGGCTGACCACCTATCGACAGCAACATGCTGAAGAGCTGGGGCAGCAGTTAGCTTGCTGTCGTGACGTCATGGACATTCTGCTTTACGTCTATCGCGACAAGATAGAGGAGTTCCGTCGGGTTAATCCTGTTTTCTTCTCCGACCTACAGCTTTATCCGGAGGTGATGCTCAGTTTTGAGAGCGACCGTGAACGGCAGCATAAGGAGTTTCTCGACTTCATGCAACGTGGCGTCAACGAAGGCTTTTTCCGTTCTGACATAGACTTCGAGCTGGTGGGAAAGATGCTGTCCGCATTAGGTAATTACCTCATGACGAACGAGCTCTACCGCACGTATAGCATAGAACAACTGTTCCGTAACATGGTTTTCGTCACCTTGCGCGGCTTATGCACAAAAAAAGGTGCCGATCGTCTCGACACCTTCTTATAGAAACTTGGATTACTGATGCTGTTCGCGCAGCAGGTCGTTGACCGTCTTTACGGGGTTGAACGTAGAGAGGGGCACCTCAACGAATACGGTTGACCAGTCGCTCATGGCACCATTCCACAGACCGGGCAGCTCAAGTGCCTTCAGCTCCTTGCCGTTCTTCGACTTGCTGCTGATGAAACCAGTAGTCTTGTCAACGAAGTCGGGCAGGTTGAACGGTTTGCCGTTATAGTCCTTGACAGCGCACACCAGGTCAACGGGGTTGAAGTGTGTACCCTTGGTGAACATCTCCATGTACTCCTTGTTCGACTTGTCAATCTGACTCGACTCCAGAATCTGCAGACTGACAGTACCGTCCTGATTATAGGTAAGGAACGGACCGCCACCAGGTTCACCGACGTTCTTCACCACACCACAGACGCGCATGGGGCGGTTCAGCTTCTTCTTCAGGTAGATAACCAGTTCGGCATCCTCCAGCTCCTTGATGTCAGCCTTGCGGCAGCACAAATCCTGCTGTACGAAACGGATAACCTCCTCAATCTGCTCGTGGCTGTAACGGCCGCTTTCCAACAGACGCATGTACTCAAAGGCCTTCTTCTGCAACGTCACCAGCACGCCGGCAATAATCTGCTTCCACTCAACAGTATCCTGCTTCAGACGGTCGGGCACCACGTTGTCGATGTTCTTCACGAAGATGATGTCAGCATCAATCTCGTTCAGGTTCTCAATCAGGGCTCCGTGACCACCCGGGCGGAACAGCAGCGAGCCGTCGTCGTTGCGGAACGGGGTGTTGTCGGCATTAGCTGCTACAGTATCTGTAGAAGGTTTCTGCTCAGAGAACGTAATGTCGTAGCTGATGCCATACTTCTTGGCGTAGAGGTCGGCCTTCTCAGCCACCTTCTGCTTGAACAGTTCCATGTGCTCGTGGCTGACGGTAAAGTGCACGTGAGCCTGACCGTTGGAAGCGGCATAGAGGGCACCCTCAACAAGGTGTTCCTCCATAGGCGTGCGCGGTCCCTCAGCGTAGTTGTGGAAGAGCAGCAGACCCTTTGGCAGCTGTCCGTAGTTCAGACCCTCGGGACGCAGCATCTGAGCTGCTACAGCCTTGTAGTTGCAAGCGGCCATGAGCTCGTCAACACCCTTGCCCTCGTTCTTCTTGCAGACGGCGTCGAGTGCTTCGAAGAAGGCAAACTTGTGGATGTTGTCAAAGTAATGTTTTTCGAAGTCGGTCGTCGGAACATCGTAAGCGGCATCAACAAAGGCAAACATGTCCTTGAACATGCGGCTGGCGGCTCCTGATGCAGGTACGAATTTTACCACCTTGTGGCCCTCGGCCTTGTAGTCGTTCCAGGCGTTGATGAACTGCTGCTGCTCGTCGGCCTTAGGGGCACAGATGCCCTTTCCGATGGCTGCTGCAGCCTCGAGCTTCAGGAAAGGGAAACCGGTTTTAAACTGTTCCAACTGGTTGTTGAGCTTCTCCTCAGAAATACCTTTCTCGGAGATTTGTCTTAAGTCTTGATTTGTTAGCATAATTGTTATTTTAGGATTTTAAGTTGAATGTAAGTTCTTCTTTTTCAGGGTGCTTGCCTATGACGATGGTAGCACCTTCGGGCAGCTCGTCGTTGACTATCATCTCAGAGATGCCGTCCTCTATATAAGACTGAATGGCACGCTTCAGCGGTCGGGCGCCAAACTGCACGTCGTAGCCCTTGGTGGCCACCAGCTCCTTCGCCTCTTCAGACAGCTCGACGTGGAAGCCCAGCTGCTCTATGCGTTTCCAGAGCGACTGCAGCTCAATGTCGATAATCTGCTTGATGGCGCTAAGGTCGAGCTGGTCGAAGGTGATAATCTCGTCCAGACGGTTCAGGAACTCAGGCGAGAACTGTTTTGAGAGTGCCTTCTGCACAATGCTGCGGGCATGCTCCTTGTCCTTCTCGTCCATAGCCAGACCTAAGCTGCCGGCATTAAAGCCTACGCCTCGTCCGAAGTCCTTCAGCTGGCGCGTTCCTGCGTTCGATGTCATGATGATGACCGTATTGCGGAAGTCAACAAAACGTCCGTTACCATCAGTCAGGCGACCTTCGTCGAGCACCTGCAGCAACAGGTTGAAGACGTTACCGTGCGCCTTCTCAATCTCGTCCAACAACACGATGGAGTAGGGGTGACGGCGTACCCGCTCGGTCAGCTGTCCGCCTTCCTCGTAGCCCACGTAGCCCGGAGGGGCACCAATGAGTCTGCTCACGTTGAACGACTCGGTATATTCGCTCATGTCAACGCGAATCAGCGCGTCGGTACTGCCAAACATGAACTCGGCCAGTTTCTTGGCCAGATAAGTCTTTCCCACGCCCGTGGGGCCAAGGAACATGAAGGCACCTATGGGGTGGTTGGGGTCTTTCAGCCCCACGCGGTTGCGCTGAATGGCGCGTACCATTTTCTCGATGGCGGCATCCTGGGCCACAACGGCCTTCTTCAGCTCCTGCGACATGCCTTTTAAGCGCACCACTTCCTTTTCGGCCATGCGCTGTACGGGCACGCCGGTCATCACAGAAACCACGTCGGCCACTTCCGCTTCAGTAACGGTCTGCCGTTCGTCGGTATCGCCTTCGCTCCACTTGCGGTTCAGTTCAGCCAGTTCGCGCTCCAGCACGGTCTGCCGGTCGCGGTAGGAGGCTGCCAGCTCGTAGTTCTGCTGGCTCACGGCGTTCTGCTTCTGCTCCTTCACTTCGGCTATTAGTTTTTCCTTCTCCGTAATTTCGGGCGGTATCTGCGCATTATGAAGATGTACGCGCGAGCCTACCTCGTCCAAGGCATCGATGGCTTTGTCAGGGAAGGCGCGGTCGCTGATGTAGCGTTCTGTCAGTTTGACACATGCTGACAGGGCCTCGTTGGTATAGCTGACGTGGTGGTGATGCTCGTAGCGCTCCTTGATGTTGTGCAGAATCTGTAGCGTCTCTTCAGCCGTGGTGGGCTCTACCAGCACCTTCTGGAAGCGTCGCTCCAGCGCTCCGTCCTTCTCAATAGAGTTACGGTACTCGTCGAGCGTGGTAGCTCCAATGCATTGTATGGTGCCTCGGGCCAGCGCAGGCTTCAGGATGTTGGCGGCATCCATTGTTCCGGCAGCCGAGCCAGCACCGATAATGGTGTGAATCTCGTCGATGAAGACAATGATGTCGGGGTTCTGCTCTATCTCCTTGATGAGTGCTTTTATGCGCTCCTCGAACTGTCCGCGATACTTGGTGCCGGCCACGATGCCTGTCATGTCGAGACTGACAATACGCTTGCCGAAGAGTACGGGCGAGGTGTGGCGCTTGGCAATCATCTGTGCCAGGCCTTCCACTATGGCGCTCTTGCCCACGCCGGGTTCGCCTATCAGTATGGGGTTGTTCTTCTTGCGGCGACCCAGAATCTCGATGACGCGCATAATTTCACGCTCACGGCCCACTACGGGGTCCAGCTTGCCTTCAGCGGCAGCTACCGTCAGGTCGGTTGAGAAGTTGTCGAGAACGGGTGTCTTCGACTTTGTCTTGGTCTTCGCCGTCGTTGTCTGCTGACTGTTGTCAGAAGCCTTTTGGCCGCCGTTCTCCTCTTCATACTCCTCGTAGTCCTCGTCAGGCAGTCGCAGGCCGTTTTTCGTTTCGCCCTGCTTGACTTGCAGCAGGCTGAAAACGTCTTCGTAGTTCATGTTGTTAAATTCCAGTATGTGTTTTGCGCCGTTGTCCACCTGGTCGTGCAGAATGGCTAACAGCAGGTGTTGTTCCTCAATACGTTGCTTGCGCTGAATGCGTGCCTCCAGCACAGCCAGCTTCAGAATGTTGCTGGCCTGCTCGTTCAGCACCAGCTCGCTGGTACTGTAGTTCATGTTCGTGATGTCGTCCTCGCGCACCTTGTTCTCCAGTTCCGTCTTGACGGTTTGTGTGTTGATGTCAAGTCTGCGGAACAGGTCGATGACTGGTCCGTCCTTCATGCGCAGCAGCCCCAGCAGCAGGTGCTCAGGCCCTACGGAGCGGCTTGCCAGTCTGGCAGCTTCTTCGCGGGAAAAGGCAAGTATCTCGGATACCTTAGGTGAGAATTGGCTTGTCATAATTGTTATTGCTACTCCTTTTTATCTTGCAAAAGTACTAATTTTATGTGAAACGGCCAAATAAAATGGCATTCTTTATGTGAAAAAGCAAAAATCGTGCCACGAGGGCGGCATGTAGCGTGAAACGTTCGACAATAAAAATAAAAAAACTTCGTGATTTATTTTGTATTGTGCTCACTTTTTCGTACCTTTGCCGTTGAACCGTGATGAAGGCCTTAGACAAAGGTTTTGTAAGTTTTAAGGTTTTCAGCGGGCGTTCAAATACTTTTCACCGACCGCTCAAATACTTTTCAGCGGGCGTTCAAATACTTTTCAGCGGCCGCTCAATTCTCGATACCCCCTGGGAAACTACCCGTTTCCCTGCCATAAACCAACAGTTTGCTTGCCATAAACAGCCACTTTTATACCTTCTTTTTGCGAGAAGCCCTGTAGCGCTCCTGTTGTTGCAGGGGCTGTCGTTGGTGTTATCGTAGGGGGGTAATCATATCTTGTTGCCCGTTTTTTTGGTGTTCTCAAGAATAGTTTGTAATTTTGCACCCAACTAAAAAAGAACATGAAGAAAACGATATATTCTAAGTATGACAAGGCGAAGATAGCAGAGCTTGAGCCCGTCCTGTTCGAAGGACGTATCGTGGTAGTAGTCAATGAGTACGAGGCCGGCAAGGCTGTGCGCTACCTGTTGTCGCAACCCCTGCTTGGCGTTGACACCGAGACGCGCCCTTCGTTCCGTAAAGGCGGCATGAACCCTGTGTCGCTGCTTCAGGTGTCGTCGAAGGAGGTCTGCTTCCTTTTCCGCCTGAACTACCTGGGACTCTCGCCGGCAGTCAAGCAGCTGCTGGAGAATACAAGAGTGCCCATGATAGGACTGTCATGGCATGACGATTTGGCACAACTGCACCGTCTGGCAGACTTTGAGCCTGGGCTGTTCATTGACCTGCAGGACCACGTGCGCGAAATAGGCATTGAGGACCTCAGTCTGCAAAAGCTGTATGCCAACCTCTTCGGACAGAAAATCAGCAAGCGCCAACGGCTGACCAACTGGGCTGCCGACGTGCTGACGCAGAAGCAGAAGGAGTATGCGGCTACCGACGCGTGGAGCTGCATCATGATTTACGAAGAGCTGCAGCGGCTGAAGCAGACGGGAGACTATGAGTTGATAGAAGAATAAAAAAGAGATAACGCTATGAATACTATTTGGCTAAAACGAGGTAAGGAAGAGAGTCTTCGCCGATTTCACCCTTGGGTGTTCTCTGGTGCTATTCAGCATATTGACGGCCAGCCGGAGGAAGGCGACGTGGTTCGCGTGGTAACGGCTGCAGGCGAGTTCATTGCCGTAGGCCATTATCAGCAGGGCAGCATTACGGTACGTGTGCTGACCTTCCGCGATGTGGCTGTTGATGATGCTTTCTGGTACGCGCGGCTGGAGTCGGCTCTGCTGATGCGCCGGGCCATTGGGCTGGCTGATGCTGAGCAGACCAACAGCTACCGGCTGGTGCATGGCGAGGGTGATCACCTGCCCGGACTCATCATCGACGTGTATGACCACACGGCTGTCATGCAGGCCCACAGCATAGGCATGCATCGCTCCCGCCGTGAGATAGCCGCCCAGCTTATGGCCGTGATGGGCGAGCGCATCAAGAACGTGTATTACAAGAGTGAGACCACGCTTCCCTTCATGGAGCCCGAGAACGGTTTCCTGGTGGGGGGAAGTGCTGACAATGTGGCAATGGAGAACGGCCTCAGGTTCCGTGTTGACTGGCTGAAGGGTCAGAAGACGGGCTTCTTCGTTGACCAGCGTGAGAATCGTGCCTTGTTAGAGAAATATGCCGCAGGCCGACGGGTGCTCAACATGTTCTGTTATACGGGCGGCTTCTCGTTCTACGCCATGCGTGGCGGGGCCCGTCTGGTGCATAGCGTTGACAGCTCGGCCAAGGCCATAGAGCTGACCAAGCAGAACGTGGCGCTGAACTTCCCTGCCGATGCGCGCCATGAGGCTTTCTGCGAGGATGCCTTCAAGTACCTGGAACGTATGCCGGAAACGTACGACCTGGTGATTCTCGACCCGCCGGCCTTTGCCAAGCACCGAGGTGCCCTGCATAATGCGCTGAAGGGCTATACGCGCCTGAACCAGAAGGCGATGGAGAAGATGCCAAAGGGCAGCCTGCTCTTTACCTTCTCGTGCTCGCAGGTGGTGACGAAGGACCACTTCCGTAATGCAGTATTTACGGCTGCTGCGCTGGCAAAACGGAAGGTGCGCATTCTGCACCAGCTGCACCAGCCTGCCGACCATCCGGTTAACATCTACCATCCCGAGGGAGAATACCTGAAAGGACTGGTGCTTTACGTAGAGTAGAACGCGCGTGTTAAGGGTTGGACGATACATAGCCGAGCACCAGCTGTTGCGACGTGATGGCAGGTACTTGGTAGCGTTGAGCGGCGGGGCTGACAGCGTGGCATTGCTGTTGCTGCTGCAGGACTTGGGTTACCACATAGAGGCCGCACATTGTAATTTCCACCTGAGGGGCGAAGAGTCTGACCGCGACGAACGGTTTGTCGTCAGCTTGTGTCAGGAGAGGGGCATAGAACTGCATCGCGCCCACTTTGACACCCGCGAATACGCCACGCTTCATCATGTCAGCATAGAGATGGCAGCACGCGACCTGCGTTACCACTATTTCGAACAGCTGCGTCAGGACCTCGGCTTCGACGGCATCTGCGTGGCTCACCATCGTGACGATAACGTGGAGACGGTACTCATGAACCTGATTCGTGGCACGGGACTGCGTGGCCTGCAGGGCATCCGCCCGAAGAACGGCTACATTCTGCGTCCGTTGCTCTGCCTGAGTCGTCAGGATATTGAGCACTATCTGAGCGAACGCCACCAGCCTTATGTCACCGACAGCACCAATAACATTGACGATGTAGTGCGTAACAAGATCAGGCTGAACGTCGTTCCCCGTCTGCTCGACATCAATCCGTCAGCCGCTGCCAACATCGACCGGACGGCGGCTTATGTGGCTGATGCCCTCGGGGTCTATGACGAGGCCATAGACCGGCAACGACGTGATGCCGTCGTGGAGGAGAGTGACGACCGGCTGCTTGTTGACTTGAAGAAGGTGAGTAGTGAGTCGCTGCTGTTCGAGCTGCTGCGTCCCTACGGTTTCCCTGCTGACACGTCGGCCAGCATCTGGGCGATGCGCCCGGCTGCCGACCATACGGGCAAGCTGTTCAGCTCAGCCGATTACGACCTGGTGGTTGACCGCGACAAACTGGTTGTGGAGCGCAGGCGGCAACCGCTTAAAGCACTCCGCGTGCCGGAGTGTGGCACGTATGTCTTCGGGAGTGAGCAAAGGTTCACAGTAGAGTGTCAGGAGAAGACCGAAGGCTTCCAGCCGTCGCGCGAAGCCTTGCTCGTTCATCTTGATGCCGCCACCGTTCGTTTCCCGCTAACCCTGCGTCAGGTGCAGGAAGGCGACTGGTTTGTACCCTTCGGAATGACCGGGCGCAAGCTGGTAAGTGACTTCCTGACCGATCGTAAAGTGAACCTTTTGGACAAAAAGAAAGCGCTCGTCGTTTGTGATGCGACGAACGCTATTGTATGGTTGGTAGGTTATCGTACCGACAACCGTTTCCGCGTTAGTGATGAGACTGAGAGTGTGTTGAAAATGAACGTTAACGTTAACGTTAACCTTAACCTTAACACTTAACGCTCCACGCTCCACGCTCAACGCTTAACGCTCCACCCTCATCCATTCATAGAAAGCAGGAACTCCTCGTTGTTCTGCGTGCGTACCAGTCGGTCGCGTACGGTATCCATAGCCTCCATAGCATTCATTTCGGCTATGAACTTGCGGCATATCCACATGCGGTTCAGCGTGGTCTGGTCTTGCAGCAGGTCGTCGCGGCGGGTGCTTGACTGAACAAGGTCAATAGCCGGGAAGATGCGCTTGTTAGAGAGCTGACGGCTGAGCTGGATTTCAGAGTTACCCGTACCCTTGAACTCCTCGAAGATGACCTCGTCCATCTTAGAACCGGTATCAACGAGTGCCGTAGCGATGATGGTCAGCGAACCGCCTCCCTCAATGTTACGGGCTGCACCAAAGAAGCGCTTGGGCTTCTGTAGCGCATTGGCGTCAACACCACCTGTGAGCACCTTTCCGCTGGCAGGAGCCACCGTGTTGTAGGCGCGGGCCAGACGAGTGATAGAGTCAAGGAAGATGACCACATCGTGACCACATTCCACCATGCGCTTGGCCTTCTCGAGCACGATGCCGGCAATCTTTACGTGGCGGTCGGCAGGCTCGTCGAAGGTCGAGGCAATCACCTCAGCATTAACCGTACGGGCCATGTCGGTTACCTCCTCAGGACGCTCGTCAATGAGCAGCATCATGATGTATGCCTCAGGATGGTTGGCGGCTATAGCGTTGGCTATGTCCTTCATCAGAATGGTCTTACCCGTCTTTGGCTGGGCCACGATGAGCGCACGCTGACCCTTACCGATGGGCGAGAACAAGTCAACGATACGCACGCTGGGATTAGTAGTGGCAGCATCGCCACAAAGCGTGAACTTCTCGTCGGGGAAGAGTGGGGTGAGGTGTTCGAAGGCCACGCGGTCGCGCACCTCAGCCGGCTGGCGGCCGTTGATGCTACTCACGTTCGACAGGGCGAAATACTTCTCGTTGTCGTGTGGCGGACGTACCGTACATTCCACAACGTCGCCCGTCTTCAGACCGTATTTCTTGATTTGCTGCTGGCTGACGTAGATGTCGTCGGGTGACGACAGGTAATTGTAGTCGCTCGAACGCAGGAATCCGTAACCGTCCTGCATCACCTCGAGCACACCGTTGCCAGTAATGATGTCAGCAAAGTCGTAGTGCTCCACCTGTGGCTGCGGCTGGTTGTTGAAGGGACGTGGCTGGACCTCGGTCTGAGGTGCCTGCTGCATCATCGGACGGTCGAAAATGTCGAGTGTAGGCATAGCTGCCTGGTCTTCTATGGGCAGGTCAACAACGGTAATGAAGTCGGTTCCGTCGCCTGGGTCGCCAGCCCAGATGCCTTCGGGGGTGACATCGTCAGTCATGACAGACTCCTGCATCATGTTGTGTTGCGACATTTTCTCCTGTAGCTGCTCCAGCATGTTCTGGTCTGCCTCGTTATTGTCGGCAACGGTTTCCAAGGCTTCAGCCTCAGGAACGACAGGCTCCACCACCGGCTCTTGTTCGGCAGCGGCAGCAGCTTCGGCAGCAGCTTGGGCTTCAGCAGCAGCACGGGCGGCAGCTTCCATTGCCTCTTTTTCTGCCTTCGACTTCCGACCGCGTTTTTTGGGAGCAGGCTTCGGCTCTTCGGCAGGCTGTTCGGCGGCAGCTTCTGCGGGAACCTCGTCAGCTGTTGCCTTTGGTATAGCAGCAGGAGCCTCATCGCTGAAGAGCGGTAAGGGCTTCTCTGCCTCAGCGGGCTTGCGTCCGTTCTTCACGTCGAAATTCTCGCCTTCGTTTCCTTTGACGGTATAGACGCGGTCAGTATCTTTCTTGCTGATGCGTGTGCGTTTACGCTTGGGCTGTTCGGTAACGCCTGCTGCGCTGTCTTCTGCCGCCTTGTCAAGAATGGCGTAGATGACGTCCTGCAGCTCATCCTTTGGGGTTACCTTGATGCCCATGTCTTGAGCGATTCCCATTAATTCGGGAATCTCCATAGCTTCTAATTCTTCTTTCTTATACATAGTGAAATATGCAGCTGAATGCTGTTTCGATAGTGATATTTGAATGTGATTTTTAAAAAGGACATGCTTCGCAGAATGGAAACATGTTTTCTGAAATGCGGTGCAAAGGTAACACTTTTTTCTGAAACTGCAAACTTTTGACCATTTTATTTTGTTTTGCGGTCAAATATTTGTAACTTTGCCCGCCGTAAAAGAGCTAAGAATGGATATAAAGAAAGCAGAATTTGTCATTTCAGCACCTGTGGTGTCTATGTGTCCGCAGGATTCAAAGCCTGAATACGCCTTTATTGGGCGGTCGAATGTGGGCAAGTCGAGTCTTATCAACATGCTGACGAACCATAAGAAACTGGCCAAGACAAGTGCCACGCCAGGTAAGACGTTGCTCATTAACCACTTTATTATTAATAATGAGTGGTATCTCGTCGATTTGCCGGGTTATGGCTATGCCAAGCGATCGAAGAAGGAAATAGACAGGCTTGACCAGATGATTCGTGGCTACATACTGCAGCGCGAGCAGCTGGTAAACGTGTTTGTGCTGGTCGATGTGCGGTTGGAACCACAGAAGATAGACTTGGAGTTTATTGAGTGGCTGGGGCTGTCGAGCATACCTTTTTCCATCGTCTTCACCAAGGCCGACAAACTCTCCGTGAGCAAAGTGTCGGCTAATGTGGAAGCCTACAAAAAGAAACTTTTAGAGACGTGGGAGGAACTGCCGCCCATTTTCCTGACCAGTGCGGAGAAACGTCAGGGACGTGACGAGGTGCTCGACTATATTGAGCAGGTGAATCTCTCCCTTAAATAGAATGGTCCAATAGTAAAATAGTTCAATAACCCCGTGAATCCCTATTTAGACGTACAACACTTGACGAAGACGTTCGGCGCTTTGGTGCTGTTCGAGGATATCAGCTTCTCTATTGGTGAAGGCCAGAGGGTGGGGCTGATAGCTAAGAATGGTACCGGCAAATCGACGCTTCTGCAGATAGTGGCTGGCCATGAAGGGTACGACAGCGGTGACATTGTGTTCCGTCGTGACTTGCGTGTGGGCATGCTCGAGCAGTCGCCTGTCTTCGACCCGGAGGAGAGCGTGCTCGATGCCTGTTTCAACCATCAGGGAGAGGACGAGAAAGTGTTGCGCGCCAAGCAGATTCTGACTCAGTTGAAAATCCGCGACCTGCAGCAGCCTATGGGACAGTTGTCTGGCGGACAGCAGAAGCGTGTGGCTCTGGCCAACGTACTGATAACTGAGCCTGACCTGCTCATTCTCGATGAGCCCACCAACCACCTTGACCTGGAGATGATAGAGTGGTTAGAGGGATTCCTGCAGCGGGGCAATAAAACGTTGTTTATGGTGACGCATGACCGTTTCTTTCTGGACCGGGTGTGCAACAGTATACTCGAACTGGACGACCGCCAGCTCTATGCCTATCGTGGCAACTACGCCTACTATCTGGAAAAACGGCAGGAGCGTATTGATGCCCGCAGGGCCGAGATAGCCCGCGCCAACAACCTCTACCGTACGGAGTTGGAATGGATGCGCCGTATGCCTCAGGCACGAGGTCACAAGGCGCGTTATCGCGAGGAGGCATTCTACGAACTGGAGCGTGTGGCCAAGCAGCGTCTGGAGGAACGGCAGTTGCGGTTGAAGGCTTCGAACGTCTATATAGGCAGCAAGATTTTTGAGTGCCAGTACATCTCGAAGGCCTTCGGACCGGCGGGTGGTGAGGGCGACCGCGTGGTCATACTGAAAGACTTCTACTACAACTTCTCGCGATTTGAGAAAATGGGAATCGTGGGCAATAACGGAACGGGCAAGTCAACGTTTATCAAAATGCTGCTTGGACAGATGCAGCCTGACGAGGGCCGCATCATCGTGGGAGACACGGTACGCTTCGGCTATTTCTCGCAGGAAGGTCTGCAGTTTGACGAGCAGCAGAAAGTAATAGACGTGATTACCGACATTGCTGACTACATAGACATGGGCGGTCGGAAGCTGACGGCATCACAACTCCTGCAGCATTTCCTTTTCACCCCTGAGCAGCAGCATAACTTCGTGTATAAGCTGAGTGGCGGTGAACGCAGGAAACTGTACCTTTGTACCGTACTGATGCGGAACCCCAACTTCCTGGTGCTCGACGAGCCTACGAACGACCTTGACATCGTGACGTTGCAGATTCTCGAGGAATACCTGCAGGACTTTCCCGGCTGTGTCATCGTGGTGAGTCACGACCGTTACTTCATGGACAAAGTGGTTGACCACCTGCTGGTCTTTCATGGTGACGGCAACATTCAGGACTTCCCGGGAAATTACACTCAGTACAGGGATTTTGCTTCTCAGACAGCTGCCGAAGTAACCGATAAACCCGCCAAGAAAGCTAAAGCATCACCAGCAGGTAACGAGAAGGTGGCAGCCCCGTCCCGTCGCAAACTCTCATACAAGGAAAAGCGCGAAATGGAGCAGTTAGAGAAAGACATCGAGGCGCTGGAAAATGAGCAGAAACAGCTGGAGGAGGCGCTTTGTAGCGGAACGCTGAGTATTGACGAACTTACCGAGAAGAGCAAACGGCTGCCTGTGTTGAAGGACGAACTGGACGAGAAGTCGATGCGCTGGCTGGAGTTGTCGGAAATAGAGAATTAGTAAGGAAATATGGAAGATAGATTGCCCTCAAGACTGCTGGAACGAGCAGTAGGAGAATTTGCCAAACTGCCAGGCATAGGCCGCAAGACGGCCTTAAGGCTCGTGCTGCACCTGCTGCATCAGGAGAACGAGGACGTAGAAAACTTCGCTCAGGCGCTGACTGAGATGAAGCGCGAAATAAAGTACTGCAAGGTGTGCCACAACATTAGCGATAGCGAGGTGTGTCCCGTCTGCAGTAATCCGAAGCGCGACACCTCCATTATTTGTGTGGTGGAGAACGTGCGCGACGTGATGGCCATAGAGAATACGGCCCAGTTCAACGGCCTCTATCACGTCTTGGGTGGCATCATCTCGCCAATGGACGGTATTGCCCCCAGCGACCTGGAGATTGATTCGCTCGAAAAGCGTGTGGCTGAAGGTGGCGTGCAGGAGGTGATACTGGCGCTCAGTCCTACGATGGAAGGTGACACCACCAACTTCTACATCTTCCGCAAACTGGCCGCTTACAACGTGAAACTGAGCATTATAGCCCGGGGCATTTCCGTAGGCGACGAGCTGGAGTATGCCGACGAGGTGACGTTAGGGCGGTCAATCCTGAACCGAACGCCGTTTAATGGTTGAAGAATTGAAAGTAATAAGAATGAGTATATGAGACAAGTTAGAAACATATTGACAGTATTGTTCTGGAGTCTGCTGGCAACATCGGTTCTTCTGGCTGTGCTGTTTGAAACCGAGGTACTGCCAACAGGACTTTGGACGGAATACTTGCAGGCGGAGTTCCTCTGCCGATGCACGATGGAGGTATTGACGCTGGTGGCCATCTGGCTGTCGTTGCGTTTGTTCAAGATGAAGCGCGTACATGCTGACCTCGTAGCCAGAAAGGAAGAGGCGTTGCGTAAGTGGGGCATCGTGAGGCTGCTGATGATAGAAGTGCCCATGCTGCTTAATACCTTATTATATTATATGTATATGCAGACCACCTACGGTTACATGGCCATCATCCTGCTGCTGACCCTTCCCTTTGTCTATCCGAGCATGGATCGCTGTCTGGGTGATGTGGAGGAGGAACCGGCACCAAAAGAAGAGGAGGGTAAAGAGGCATGAAGCTGTCAGTCGTCATCGTTAACTATAACGTCAAGCAGTACGTAGAGAACTGCCTGAAGAGCGTCTATGCTGCCGCCGAGGGTATTGACTTGGAGATTTTTGTCGTTGATAATGCTTCGTCAGACGGTTCCGTAGCCTATCTTCGCGAGCGGTTCCCCGAGGTGAAATACATAGAGAGCAAGACAAACCTCGGTTTCTCGAGAGCCAACAACGTGGCCATTCGTCAGGCAACTGGCGAATATGTGCTACTGCTGAATCCTGATACCACCATTAGCGAAAATGTACTGAAGGAGTGTATCTCCTTTGCCGATGCTCACCCCAAGTCGGGGGCAATTGGCGTAAGGATGCACAATGAGGACGGAACTGTTGCACCTGAGTCGCGCCGGGCTGTGCCTACACCTTGGATTGCCCTTACCAAATATTTCGGTCATAGTCGTCGCTACTATATGAGCTGGCTGTCGTGGGACGAACCGGGACGCATCGAGGTAGTGAGTGGTGCCTTCTGCTTCCTGCGCCATACTGCCCTCAAGGAGGTCGGATTGCTGGACGAGGACTACTTTATGTACGGCGAGGACATCGACCTGAGCTATCAGCTGCTGCGTCATGGCTACGAGAACTGGTACTTGCCACTTGATATCATCCACTACAAAGGACGCAGTACCGTGAAGACCAGCTTCCGCTATGTGCGCACGTTCTATAAGGCTATGCTCATCTTCTTTGTCAAGCATTATCTCTCATTCCTGCATATTTACAAATGAAACAGCTGCCGCAGATACACCTCAGGGCACTTGAGCCTGACGACCTCGACATGCTCTACCGCATAGAGAACAACGATGCGCTTTGGCGAGTAGGGACCACCAACGTGCCTTATTCGCGTTATGTGTTGCATGAGTACATAGCCAATACGCGTAGTGACATCTATTCCGATCGTCAGTTGCGCATGATGATAGAAGATAGCCGCCATAAGGTGGTGGGAATCATCGACCTGGTGAACTTCGACCCTCGCCATTTGCGGGCAGAAGTAGGCATCGTGGTGGAAGAAGAGAAGCGCCGGCAGGGGTACGCTACTGCTGCTGTGCGTGAAATTTGCCGTTATGCGGAGCAGATACTGCACTTGCACCAGCTCTACGTCATCGTCGATATGGAAAACACAGCCGCTCTTGAACTGTTCAGAAAAGAAGGCTTTAAAGCCGTGAATACCCTTCAAGACTGGCTTTCTACGGGCAAAGAATACCATGATGCAGTACTAATGCAAACTTTTTTTTAAGATTTTTCCAAAAAAGTTTTGTACATTCGAAAAATATAACTACCTTTGCATCCGCAAAAAGCAAAACACAGAACCGAGGTGCGTTAGTTCAGTAGGTTAGAATGCCTGCCTGTCACGCAGGAGGTCACGAGTTCGAGTCTCGTACGCACCGCTTCGGAAGTGTTTCAGCGGATTGCAAAATGGTGCGTTAGTTCAGTAGGTTAGAATGCCTGCCTGTCACGCAGGAGGTCACGAGTTCGAGTCTCGTACGCACCGCAAAGAGTAAGCCCATTAGATTCGTCTGATGGGCCTTTTTGTTGAACTATAGCTAAACAAACTAATCATGAAACATCGTGCTCTCCTCCTGCTTTCTGTTGCGTTCTTTACTTTGAGCGCCTGTGCTCAACGCTCTGACCTGCGTGTCTCCATACTGGGTGACTCGTACAGTACCTTTGAAGGTTATCTTACGCCTGACACGAATGCCGTATGGTATTGGGACAAGGAGTGGGAATGTACTGACGTGCGTACCGTTCGCCAGACGTGGTGGCACCAGCTGCTTAAGGAAACGGGTATGAAGCTGTGTGTCAACAACTCCTTCTCGGGAGCCACCATCTGCCATACGGGCTATGACAAAGCCGATTATAGCGACCGCTCCTTCTGTACCCGGCTGCCGTATCTGGGCTCACCTGACATTATTCTCGTCTTTGGAGCCACTAACGACGAATGGGCTCATGCCCCTATAGGCGAATACAAGTGGAGCGGCTGGACGAAGGAGGACCTTTACAGCTTCCGTCCGGCTATGGCTTACCTGATGGAGCATCTCATTGACCATTATCCCAACGTGAAGATATATTTCATACTGAACGATATTCTTTCAGAAGACATCAACGAGTCGGTACTTACCGTCTGCAGCCGTTATGAGGTGCCGGTTATCAGGCTGCACGACATCGACAAACAATGTGGTCACCCCAATGTGAAAGGTATGCAGCAGATTTGTGAGCAGGTAAAAGCCGTTTTTTAACATCCATTAGCCTAAAAACCCCTAAAAGATTTTGTCGTTTTGAAATATTCTTGTACCTTTGCAAAGTTTTGGAAAACGCGTCAGCGGGCTTAAAAATGCCTTTAAACGCAAAATTCGCGAAAATCCGAATAGTTAACAGTCAATAAATTGAAATAGTAAATAGTCAAATCGTAAATAAACAAGATGGATCAGACATTCGACAACGACAGAATCATTAAAATCAACATTGAGGAAGAGATGAAGTCGTCGTACATCGACTATTCGATGTCCGTTATCGTGGCTCGTGCCCTTCCTGATGTTCGTGATGGTTTCAAACCCGTACATCGCCGAATACTCTTCGGTATGAAAAACATTAACAACGTATCAACCCAACCTTATAAAAAATGCGCGCGCGTAGTTGGTGAGGTGCTTGGTAAGTATCACCCTCATGGAGACTCTTCAGTCTATGGTGCTTTGGTTCGTATGGCCCAGGACTGGAACCTACGTTATACGCTGGTCGATGGTCAGGGTAACTTTGGTAGCGTCGATGGTGACTCACCAGCTGCCATGCGTTACACGGAGTGCAGACTCTCGAAGATGGGCGAGCACATCATGGACGACCTGGAAAAGGATACCGTCGATATGATGAACAACTTCGACGACTCGCTTACCGAGCCTACCGTCATGCCCACTAAGATTCCTAATCTGTTGGTAAACGGCGGTAACGGTATCGCTGTAGGTATGGCTACCAACATGCCTACCCATAACCTGGGTGAGGTCATCGACGGCTGCTGCGCCTACATCGACAATCCTGACATTGATACCGAAGGGCTGATGCACTACATTCCCGGACCTGACTTCCCAACAGGTGCCTATATCTACGGACTGCAGGGTGTGAAGGATGCCTACGAGACAGGACGAGGCCGCATTGTGATGCGTGCCAAGGCCGAGATTGAGAGTGGCGACACCCACGATAAGATTGTGGTGACCGAGATTCCCTATGGCGTGAACAAGGCTGACCTCGTGGCCTACATTGCCGACTTGGCCAACCAGCATAAGATTGAGGGCGTGGCCAACGTGAACGATGAGTCAGGTCGTCAGGGCATGCGTATCGTCGTTGATGTAAAGCGCGATGCCAATGCTAATGTCCTCTTGAATAAGCTCTTCAAGATGACGGCTCTACAGAGCTCGTTCTCAGTTAATAACATCGCGCTTGTAAAGGGTCGTCCCCGCCTGCTCACGCTGAAGGAGTGCGTCAAGTACTTCGTGGAGCATCGCCATGACGTAACCATCCGCCGTACGCAATACGACCTTCGGAAAGCTCAGGAGCGTGCCCATATCTTAGAGGGCTTGATTATCGCCGTCAACAACATTGACGAGGTGGTACACATCATTCGTAACAGCGCAACGCCCAGCGACGCCCAGCGTAACTTGGAGAAGCGTTTCGAACTGGATGAGCTGCAGTCGAAGGCTATCGTTGACATGCGCCTGAGTCAGCTGACAGGTCTGCGTGTTGACCAGCTGCACCAGGAGTACGACGACCTGATGAAGCTGATTGCCGACTTGCAGGAAATCCTCGATAACCCCGAGCGTTGCAAGGAGGTGATGAAGCAGGAACTGCAGGAAGTGAAGGACCAGTATGGCGACGAGCGCAAGACCGAAATCATTCCCTTCGACCATGAGTTCAACGCCGAGGACTTCTATCCAGACGATCCCGTTGTGATTACCATCAGCCACATGGGCTACATTAAGCGCACGCCGCTCAGCGAGTTCCACGAACAGGGCAGGGGAGGCGTAGGAGCCAAGGCCGCCCGTCATCGCGACAACGACTTCACGGAATACATCTATCCAGCCACCATGCACAACACGTTGCTCTTCTTTACCCAGAAGGGACGCTGCTACTGGCAGAAGTGCTACGAGATTCCTGAGGGCGACAAGAACTCGAAGGGACGTGCCATTCAGAACCTGCTCAACATTGAGCCGGACGACTCTATTAATGCCGTGCTGCGCATCAAGAACTTCAACGACGAGGAGTTCCTGAACTCTCACTTTGTAGTCTTTGCCACGAAGAGAGGTATTGTCAAGAAGACTTGCTTAGAGGCTTACTCACGTCCGCGTACCAATGGTGTGATAGCCATTAACATCAACGAGGGCGACCAGGTGGTAGGCGTACGTCTGACCAACGGTCACAACGAGATACTCATGGCTAACCGCAACGGTCGTGCCGTTCGTTTCAACGAAGACCAGATTCGCTCTATGGGCCGTGTGGCTACGGGTGTTATCGGCATGCGTCTTGATGAAGGCGACGACGAGGTGGTAGGCATGGTATGCGTGAACGACCCGCAGACCGAGACCATCATGGTGGTCAGCGAGAACGGCTACGGCAAGCGTACCGACATTGAGGACTACCGCAAGACAGCCCGTGGCACCAAGGGCGTGAAGACGCTGGCTATTACTGAGAAGACCGGCCGACTGGTGGCTATCAAGGTGGTGACCGACGAGAACGACCTCATGATTATCAACAAGAGCGGCATTCTGATTCGCCTGAAGGTGGCTGACGTTCGCACAATGGGACGTGCCACGCAGGGTGTACGCCTCATCAACCTGACGAAGAAGAACGATGTCATCGCCAGCGTCTGCAAGGTGGCTACGTCGCAGGATGACGAGGATGAAATCACCGAGATTTCTGATGCCACAGAGAGCTTGGAGCCTACTGAGCCCATAGAACCCGCAGAGACCCCTGAGAATTAAACTTTTCTCAAGATAATAAGTCAAACAATAGAAATAATGTCAAACCAATCAATTAAAAGCTTATGAAAAAGTTAATGATGATGGCAATCATGTTCGTAGCAAGCGCTACGGCTTTTGCCGGTGACTCAGATGCCCTGAAGGCCATCTTGAAAGCTAAAACCTATGCTGACGCAGAGCAACTGCTGAAGGCTAATCTCAATCAACTGGCTGACAATGCTGAGAAAGCAGAGGCCTACAACAAACTTGTAGAACTGGCTATGGACGCATTCAACGCTCAGGACACCAAGCGAATGATTCAGCAGGAGTATGATGCCGAAGTGATGTACACCAATGCCTACAACGCGCTGGTAAATGGTATGGAGTGCGACAAGTACGACCAGCTGCCTAACGCAAAGGGTAAGGTGAAGCCCCGTTTCCACGACAAGAACCTCGACCGTCTGAACTCGGCTCGTATTGCAGTCATCAACGGTGGTGTGGAATATACCAACAAGCAGGACCACAAGAAGGGTTACGACTTCTTCAACATGTACCTGAACAGTGCCAAGAGCTCGCTCTTTGCCGGTTCTGACATCGTAAAGAACGACGCTAACCTGGGTCTGGCTTCTTACTATGCCGGACGTTGTGCCATTCTGAACGAGGACTATGCTGCTGCTACGGCTGTTCTTGACGAGGCTCTGAACGACACCAGCGCCGAGATTCGCGACGGTGCCTTCGACTTCAAGCTCTACGCCATGAACCGCAGTCAGAAGACTGCTGCCGACTCAGCCAAGTACCTGAACGACATGAAGGAACTGATGGTTAAGTACCCCACCAACGAGAAGGTGTTCGGTTCTTACGGCGACGCCCTGCTGTCACAGAACATGACTGCCGAGCTCACTCAGCTTTGCGACAGCCGTCTGGCTGCTAACTCTGGTGACGTGCTGGCACGTGTCTATAAAGGCATGATTGCCATGAACGACAAGAAGTTCCCTGAGGCTATCGAGGCCTTTAGCGCTGTGCCCGAGTCACACCCCAGCTTCCTGCAGATTGTCTTCAACCGTGCCGTCTGCAAGATGACGATGGCCGGCGAGTTCCAGGACACTCATGCCAACAAGAACACGGGTGCTATGTCGCCTGCTGACGATGCCAAGCTGAAGGAGATGCTGAGCGATGCCAAGGTTGACTTCGAGAAGGCCCGCCAGCTCGACCCCGATCAGCAGACTGTACGCTGGGCTGCACTCCTCCGTAACATCTATTACAACCTCGGCGAAGAGGAGAAATACAAGGAAATAGAAAATCTTTAATAGTAACGAATGCGAAACTTAACTTTATTAGTTACGCTTCTCTTATTATTCAACACACCGTGCTTGAGGGCTCAAAAGAAAGAGATCGCTCAAGCACGGTCTTATATCAAGAGCGGCAAGAACCTGGACAAGGCAGAGAAGCTGATGACCGACCTTCTGGCGGCTGACTCGGCCAACATGCTCAATCCCAAGATTCATGTGCTGCTCTATACCGCCGTACGCAGACAGTACGAGGCTGGCAACGAAAAGCTATACCTGCGTCAGCAGTACGACACGGCCTCACTCTTCAACCTCACCAAGCGGATGTTTGACATCTGCGAACGTTTCGACTCCATCGATGCCCGTCCTGACAAGAAGGGTAGGGTGCGTCCTGACTATCGGCGTGACCACTCCCGCGAGCTCGATGCCATTCGTCGAAACCTCTATCTGGGCGGACGCTTCTTCCTGGCCCACAATACTGTGGAAGAAGCATTCAGCTTCTTCAATGCCTACCTTGACTGTGCCCGCCAGCCCTTGTTTACTGACTATCACTACGATGAACGCGACACGCTGATGGCTGAGGTCGCTTATTGGGCTACCTATACCGGCTTCCGCGAGAGACAGCCTGAGCACATACTCCGTTATGCCGAACTGGCCAAGAACGATACTTCGAGAATTGAGTTTACCCTGCAGTATGTGGCTGAAGCCTACCGAATGACGGGCGACGATGAGGGCTATCACAATACCCTGATGGAGGGTTTTTCTATTAACGCCGAGCACCCTTATTTCTACCCTCGGCTGATGGACTTTTACAGCAGGACAGACCAGTACGAGGCTGCCCTCAAACTGACTGATGCTGCCCTCGAGGAGAATCCCTACAGCGAACTGTTCCTCTTCGGCAAGTCAACGGCCCTGCTCAACATGGGGCGTAACGTTGAGAGCTTAGAGGTGAGCCAGCAGCTTATAGGCATCAACAACAGCCTGCCCGAACCTTATTTTAATGCTGCTACGGCATTGCTTAACCAGATTATTCCCCTTGAGCGGAACGTGCGGGCAAACCGGAAAGCCATAACTGAACTCTACCAGCAGGCCCGTCCTTACATGGAGCGTTACCGTAAGCTGGCACCCGCCCAGAAAGCCAAGTGGGCGCCCGCTCTTTACAACATCTACCTGAACCTGAACATGGGAAAGCAGTTTGACGAAATTGACAAGCTGTTGAAGAATTAAGCTGTTGAATAATTAAAAAAATAAAAAATTACTGGAAGGCTCACATGGTTTTCCATAATAATTAGTATCTTTGTAGAAATATTACAAAGGTAAAATCTAAAACTTATCAAATTTATTATGGAAAATAACGCTCAGCTCATTGCTCAGTGCGAGGCACGGGCAAAAGAATGGCTCACTCCGGCCTTTGACGAGGAGACACGCAAAGAAGTACAGGCCATGTTGGACAACCCCGACAAGACTGACCTTATCGATGCTTTCTATCGCGACTTGGAATTTGGTACTGGCGGACTCCGCGGAATCATGGGTGCCGGTACGAACCGCATGAACAAGTACATCGTGGGTATGGCTACGCAGGGTTTCGCCAACTACATCCTCAAGGCATTTCCCGGTAAGCAATGCTCTGTCGTCGTTGGTCACGACTGCCGTAATAACGGTCGTATGTTTGCAGAGTCCGTAGCCGACATCTTCTCAGCTAACGGCATCAAGGTCTATCTCTTCGAGAGCCTCCGTCCTACACCTGAGATTTCGTTCGCCATTCGTCAGCTCGGCTGTCAGGCTGGTGTGAACGTAACCGCTTCTCACAACCCCCGCGAGTACAACGGCTATAAGGCATACTGGGACGACGGTGCTCAGGTGCTCAGCCCGCACGACACAGGCATCATTGACGAAGTGAACAAGGTGAAGATTGGCGACGTGAAGTTCGAGGGCAACAAGGAGCTCATCGACATCATCGGCGGCGAAATGGACTGGGACTACCTGCAGGCTGTCAAGGAGGCTATGGTTGACCAGGACGTTATTCTGCGTCAGAAGGACCTCAACATCGTCTATTCACCCATGCACGGCACCGGACGCGTCATCATTCCCGAGGCACTGCGCTCTTGGGGGTTCCAGAACATCCACGTAGTACCCGAGCAGATGGTCATCGATGGAAACTTCCCGACTGTCGTCAGCCCCAATCCCGAGAATGCCGAGGCCATGACGCTGGGCATGAAGCTCGGCACACGCCTGAATGCCGACCTCGTCATTGCTTCTGACCCCGACGCTGACCGTCTGGCCATCGTCTGCCGTAACGCTAAGGGCGAGTGGGAGATACTGAACGGAAACCAGACCTGCATGATGTTCTCTTGGTACATCATCGCCAATAAGAAGAAGCTTGGCCAGCTGAAGGGCAACGAGTTCCTCGTAAAGACCATCGTGACCACCGAGGTAATTGCCGAGATTGCCAAGAAGAACGGCGTTGAGCTGCGCGACTGCTACACAGGCTTTAAGTGGATTGCCAACGAGATCCGTATCTCTGAAGGCAAGCAGAAGTACATCGGCGGCGGTGAGGAAAGCTTCGGATTCCTGCCGTTCGACAAGGTTCGCGACAAGGACTCCCCCGCCAGCATCTGCCTTATCTGCGAGATTGCTGCCTGGGCACGCGACAACGGTATGACGCTCTACGACCTGCTCATGAACATCTACGCCGAGTACGGCTTCTCACGCGAGGTGACCATCAACGTTGTACGTCCGGGTAAGACGGGTGCCGACGAGATCAAGCAGATGATGACCGACTTCCGCAACAATCCTCCCACGGAGCTGGGCGGTTCTAAGGTCTGCCTCTGGAAAGACTACCAGACCCTCGAGGCCAAGTATGCCGACGGCAGGGTAGAGAAACTGAACATGCCTGCTACCAGCAATGTGCTGCAGTGGTTCTGCGAGGATGGCACTAAGGTTAGCGTACGTCCCAGCGGCACCGAGCCGAAGATTAAGTTCTATACCGAGGTGAAAGACCCGACCTTCAAGTGCGCCGGCTGCTACGAGCGTTGCATGAAGGGTGCCGAAGAGAAGATTGAGGCCATCAAGAAGAGCCTGAATTTGTAATAAACAGAAGGGGTGGACGTTCTCGTTCACCCCTTTTTTTGAAGTTTTTTGAAAAATATCTCACAAAAAATTTGCAGGACTCAAAGAAAAGCATTACCTTTGCACCGCATTTGAGAGAAGATGCTACGGTAACATACCGGGTAAGGAAGTTTGGGTGAGTGGCTGAAACCAGCAGTTTGCTAAACTGCCGTGCGGGTTACCGTACCGGGGGTTCGAATCCCCCAGCTTCCGCTCGACTGTTAACTCGGTCGGTTCATCTAACGGTTAGGATACAAGATTCTCAATCTTGGCATAAGGGTTCGATTCCCTTACCGACTACCAAAAGAGGTTCATCTGAAAAGGTGAGCCTCTCTTTTTGTATCTTTTTGTAACGAAAATTCTTGCCGTTTTCCTTGCATTTGTCAAGAAAATTTTGTATCTTTGCATTGACGTTCCGTTAGCCCGTCACAGCTATTCCGTTTGCTGAAGTTTTAGCAACACGGACAGAAAGGGGAGTTGAGCGGGCGGTCAACTTAACTTGAGCGGGCGGTACAATCAATTGCGGCGGGCGGTGCAATCAAGTGC
>FLNX01004553.1_pt1 | contig 58978 bp, 47 predicted proteins | sample 1140341 | NCBI WGS metagenome assembly FLNX01 (sample SAMEA3878208, study PRJEB12797) | bioreactor metagenome | biome: Moose rumen | place: Sweden | collected 2011-10
GTTACATCGTTGGCTGCACCTGTTGATTTAACCGTAATTCCCTCATCAGTAGCCGTAATGCTGGTATCGTTTACTGTTACCCCTGCATCAGACTCAAGGGCCACTCCGGTAGCCGTTATGGTGCTGGCAGCAATATCAGCATCAGTTGCTGTAACAGATATCTGCCCTGCTGTCGCATTGATATCAGCATTGCTTATATCAACATCCGCACTGCTTAACACAAGACCGTCACTGCCTGTTACTGTTGCATTGATTCTCTGCACAGCAATATTATTCGTTGCATTAATATCAAGCTTCTGCGCTGCTACAGTCTTGTTGGTCCCCGAAGCCGGGCCTATTTCAACTGTTCCAGTGGCATTGGTCCCCGTATGTCCCAAAGTAATCGTGCCGCTTGTTGCACTAAGATTACCAGACGCACTCACATTGGAGCCATTTGCACTATCCATAGTAATATTGCCATTAACTGCAGTAAGGTCATTGGTCACCGTTACTGCTCCTGATACAGCAGCAACACCAATACTCCCGTTTGTAGCCTTAAACGCCTTGCCATCTGCACTTACGCTTTCTCCCGTTACGTTAATATTAGCTGCTTCCAGGGCATTATCCCCGGCAGGAGTCATATTCAGCGTTACTGCTCCACTATTATTATTGCCAATATTGATATTGCCATTGGTAGACTTTAGTGCTCCGACTCCCGTTATGTTAATAGCACCTGTTTCATCGTCATTATTTATAGCAATATTGCCATTATTAGAGGTTATATTGCTTTCAGTTATATCCGTACTATTGCTGCTTACGGTTACGTCCCCAGCAGCCATTATGGTGCTACCATAAATGTCAGCATTAGTCGCCGTAACAGTTATTCCTCCATCTGTTACATCGATAGTTGCACCACTCACATCAGCAACCCCATCGGAAGAAATAGTTACTGAACCTGTAGTGGCCGTAAAGGTTGAACTGTTATATGAAATTTCCGTTTTCTTTCCTACTTTGATATCATTACCGCTAACTGCAACATCTGTCCCCTGAATATTGCTCTTATCCACCTGGACTCCGTCAGCTCCACTGCCTTCAAGAGTAAGTTTGCCACTATTGTTGATAATTGTGGCATTACTAACCTCCACAGCCTTACTGGACAGCACCAATCCATCATCTGTTGCGTCAGCCACATTGATGGATGCGCCATTATTGACAGAAATCGACTTCGGCGCATTAACAGCAAGGGCTTGTGCAGACAGACTACTACCTATTTCTACTGTACCATTTTCACTGGTTGCTCCAGTATCCAGAATAATGCTTCCACTCTTGTCCGCATTCGTCTCCGTAGATTCCACTGTTATCTTTCCATTGGCATTTATGGTACCATTAGTTGCCGTGACAGTTACAGCCTTGTCACCATATGCTTTTATGGAGGATGCAGCAGTTAGCTCAACGCTCTCACCAGTCCCCGCCATTACACTGATATTTCCCCCACTGGATTCCATTGTACCAGAAGAAGAAACTGTGCCATCCGAGGCAGTAATAGTAATGTCCTTATCAGCAGCTATACTGCCCCCAGTGACAGCAGCATCTTTGGCGGCAGTAACTGAAATTATGCCTTTGCCCGCTGCGCTATTATCCGCAGTTAAGTTAGATCCCCTCAGACTAAGTGCGGTATCTCCCGTAGCATTAAGGGATATATTCCCAGCCGTCTGTATATTGCTGTTGCTTACATCCAAAGCCTTGCTGTCAAAGCTCACATCATCTGTAACATCAATGGACGTTTGTTGCACACTTATAGAATCAGGTGCTGTAACCGCCAGGGTCTTAGCAGAGATTTTTCGGGAATTCGCATTTAGATTATCAGCATCACCTATTGCCACACTTCCGCTGGTATTTCCCGTATTAAGGGTAACCGTTCCAACCTTTGTATTTTCCCCATCCTTTGCCGTTATATTGCCCCGAGCTGCAATAGCTCCATCAACGGCGCTTATGCTGATATCCCCTGACGAATTCAAATTAGAATTCTTGGTCAGCTCCACAGTATTTGTAGTTTCCGAATTTTCCGCCGTAAGGGTTATTACAGGTGCATTAATAGTACCATCTACCATAATCCCTTTGCTTGACAGGGTAAGCCCGGCATCATCTGTTACTGTTATATTGGCCTTTTTAACATCAATTCTGTCAGTAGCATTTACATTGATAGTTGCGGCCTTTACATCCTTGAGGCTTCCACTATCAGGGCCAAGGGTTACTGACTTTGTCCCGACTTTTACAGGAGCAGCACTCGGTGCGTGCCCAAGAGTAATGGTCCCATCCTCAGCGTTCAATGCACCAGTTACAGTGATTGCTTTTTCATCACCACTATCCATAGTGATAGCATCAGCAGTTATGTTTGCCCCGGAATTAACATCATTGCCCGCTGTCATACTTACATTGGTAGTTTCCGCCGTACCGATAGTTCCCCCGGTGCTAATATCGTTATCAGCCATCATGCTCACATTGGTCGCATCAATGGTTCCAGCTGTACTAATATCATTATCAGCCGTCATGTTTACTGTAGTCCCGACAATAACTCCCGTCGTACTGATATCCGTTCCAGCCTTCATGGTAATGGTATCATCCGCCGTCAAATTGCCAAGGGCGGATATTTTACCAGTTGTAGCCGTAATCCCGAGGCTATTCGCTGCATCTTCACCAGAAGCAGTCAGGGCAGAACCGCTATTCAAAGTAACATCACCAGTTTTGGCCGTTAAATTGATCTGCCTTGCATTAATCGACCCTTTGACCGTAACTGCTTTGCCGCTGAGGGAAATACCTTCTTCACCAGTAATATTCACCAGACCGGAGGACACAGTAATGCTCTTGCCGCTTGATACTGCCACTGAATCCGCCTTGAAGGCCGCCGCATCAGTACCGCCACCACTAAATGTAACATTGCTGCCCGCCAGCTTAACCGAGTCAATGGCCTCATCGCTGGCCTTCCGCACCGTGGTCCCATTCAGGGTAAGGTCCGTGTCGTTGTCCACATCAAAAGTCGCCCCCCAGAAGCCAGAAGTGCTGTCAGTTGTGTCAACATTTACCGCCCCGGCGGCCCGCAGTGTATCTGCCTTAATGGTGCTGTTTGCAATAGAAGTATTTCGTGAAACAGCAGTCACAGTTTCACCCTTTAAAGTGGTGTTACTAAGGCTAATACTTCCAGCTTCAGTTGTGGTATAAACCCCAGCGGTCTCAGAACCAGACATCAGTAGAACATTGCCACCAGTGCTGTCAATGGTAGTCGCCGTGTTGTTTCCGCTTGAGGCAATAGATTTTCCCGTTACAACTATGTCACCATCAGTTTCACTGGTCTGTAATGTGCTATTGCCAATAGTAACACTGTCCGTAGCGGCAATTTCAATGCTGTTGCCATCACCATTTTTATTGCTGGCTGTAACAGCTGCTCCACTAGCAGTCACTTTATCTGCGGTCAGCTTGAAGGTAGGCGCATTGATAATACCGTTCAATGTGGCCTGACTATGGCCATTAAAATTAAAATCAAGGGCACTTGTAACATTCAGCGTCCCACCCAGGGTAAGGCTGGCTCCACTTGCATTATCAAGGGTAATCCCTAGGCTGTTCACACTGATTGTACCAGCGGCAGACACTGTATGCCCACTGAAATTCAGTGCATCTGTCGTAATATTACCAGATGTATTTACAGAATTTGTGCCGCTAAAATTCAGCGTATCTGTAGTAAATTTGCCAGAGCTTGAAATATCGTAGCCAGCCAAGGATATAGTCTTGGAAGCATTCGTCGGCGTGGTAAAATCAGTCTTCTGTATGCTTACAGTGTTAGCACTGGTCTTATCTGCCTCCAGACCCGCTTTAATCGTAATATTTCCAGCGGCATCAAAGCTATTGCCAGTATCACTGGAATATCCGATGTCAATAGCTTTGCCTTGAACCGCTATATCCCCCGTTTCAGAATCAATAGTGCTGTTTCCCCGTACAATAGCAGTCCCATCTGTGGTAATGCTTAAGTTTCCACCATCAGACTTGAGAGTACTATCCTGTACCTTAAAATCTCCAATGGCTCCAACTTCCGCATCGCCAGCCTTAGCTTCCACAAGGCTGCTCTGAACCGTTAATGCTCCAGCTGACTGGATATTCACACTGCCGTCACTTATTATTTCACTACCAGTGTTAAGGAACAGGCTAGCCGGAGTAATGTTAATTGTAGGAGCCTTTATGGATGTTTTATTTAACGTCAGCCCTACATAAGTTCCGAAAGCAGGACTAGTAGCCGCCTTGGTGACCGTCAAATCAATATTGGACAAGGTGCTGGAATTGGCCGCACTATCCCCTTTTCCTAACGTAAAGGTATTTGCCTTCCATACAGCAGGATCACTTCCCGACTGGCTGAGTGTCACAGTTTTCCCGGTAAAGGCAGCAACATCAGCCGTAATGGTACTGTTGGTCACATTAACACTGCCATCAGTGCCCAGCCCGGCCAAGGTAATATCCTTATCAGCATTGTCGAAAGTAACCCCCGACATAGTCACATTTGTTCCCTGCAGACTTATGCCCCCACCACTATGAGTGCCACCTGACAGGGTAACATTGATGCCCCGGGCCGTCATATCGCCAGTGTGAGACTCTACCGCCATATTTATTGCAGAACCTTTCAGATTAGCTGCTCCGCTGTATGTACCCCCAGAAATGGTCAGACTTCCCCCATTGCTATCCAGCACGTCATTCCCCTTCAGGGTGCCGGTGTAGGTAAGGTTGGTCAAGTTGGCTGTATCCGTCGCATTCACACTTAAAGATTCTGCCGAAATCGTGTTTTCTGCCACATCAACCTTTTTGCCCACCAAAGCCAGCTTATCCGTTTCCCGATTGGTAAACGTAATCCCCGTATCGACCTTCACTTCGCCTGTCGATGAAGTGTCAAAAGCTGCCGTTCCAGATGTAGCAAAAGTATTAAAGGCCTCATTGGTCATTGCCAGCCCGGACAGAAGCAAATTCGTGGCATTGATGGATGCTCCCTGATAAACATGAATACCATTTGGATTTACCAGCAGCAGCGGATGGGTTCCCGTATGATTCAGCGTTCCTTTCAGCCAGGATTCGTAACTGCCGGTAACCCGATTCAAAAGAGCACCATTGGTCGTATCAAAGGTCAAAATACCTGAAAGCCCTATATCAAAGCTATTCCAGTCAATAACACTGTTACTGTTCGCAGCAATGGTATCTTCTGAAGCAAGATTGAAATAATCATTGCTTTCAGGATTATAGCTATTCCCGTTGTAGCTGACACTGCCAGAAACCACTTTGCCATCTGTAGGCATGTCAATCATGGCGGATGATGGGCTTTCATTTACTGTTACGGTAGATGCTGTGTCACGGCTAAAACGCCCTCTGGCTGCATTCGGCTGACGAACCAGGGTTCCACCATCATTATTGATAACAGCGCCAGTAACGGCATTGATATCCGACGTGGCGCTTACTGTGCTGTTATTTGTGGCACTGCTGAGGGCAGCAGAATAACCGGCAATATGAATCTTATTTCCGGTCACATTGGCACCATTTTTTATGGTCACAGCATTGCCATCTGCCGCAGACATTACACCATCCGCAGGCTCACTGCTCTGTGCTTTGGCCGTGTCAATGCTGTTTCCTGCCAGTAAATAAGCAGACTTCGCCCCTGCGTTAATCGTACCACCATCAACAGTTACTGCACCACCTGCCAGGTCAATGTCACCACTGGAAACCATCCCCTTGACCGTGACTGTATTGTCAGAAGCAGCTGTGACACTACCACCAGAAATCGTGCTGCCCGCCAGCAGATTAACTGTCCCGGTATCGCCTACTGCTGTAATACTGGTACCACTAGCAACACTGACAGTTCCACCTTCTATGAGAATATCCTGCCCCGTTATGGTACCACCGTTAATATTGGCTGCACCCCCTGCAATTATATTGCCATCAGCAACAGTAACATTCCGCCCTGCCAACAAGCGCACTTTTTCCGTGCTGTTATTGCCGATAGTTCCATTGGCATCCACCGTTTTGCCTGCCAAATTGATAGTTTTTCCCGTTAAGAATGCTCCATTTATTGATACACCCCCATTGTCAGAACTTTGATTTATTTCTCCTGTAGCTTTACCAGCAACCAAAGTGACATTAGGCCCAGCAACCACGCTCAGCTCATTGGTTGCTGTCAGATTGCTGCTATTATCTACGCGAACATCATCTCCTGCCAAAGTCAGATTAGTTCCCTGGATTACCGCATTGCTGACCTTGACATCTGTGGCAAGAGCTGTACGCATTGTCAAACTGCCAGTATGCAGCGGAATGCTCTCGCCTGCGGCAAGCATTACATTATTTGCAGCACTTATGGTAGAAGCCTCACCAGTCTTTTTCCCATCAATATCTACCACAGAACCGGCGAGAATTGCCTCCCTGGCAGATGCTATAGAGGAATTGGTCACTGTTACCTTATGATTCGATAAATAGCTATGTGCACTATACTCGGGCAAAGCTGCGCTTAATGCCTCCCCATCGTTTGATAGCGTTCCGGACAGAATTCTAACGTCTCCTGCAGTTGACTCTAATTTGCTGTTATTGACCGTTACGGCATTCGTATTCATAACCGTAACGGCAGGAGCCGTAATATCAACATTCTGCAAGCTTGCTGTACGGATATTTACTGCAGAATTTTCCCCGGAAAGAACCATCTTCCCGCCAGTTGACATGGTAACTGTATCCGCATTTGCCGAAAGGGTCACATTATCAGCATTGATAGTGGAGGAGCCACTAAAAGTAATTGTGCCGCCACTTCCGATAGAATTTACCTCATTGCCGGGCACGAAAGCAGTATCAGAATACTGCGAACCTGCGACTAATTTCAAGGCAGCATTGCCCGAAAAGGTAATCCCATCTGCCACGTTGATGGTATTACCCATGGCCATTACACTGCCGTTTATGTAGGCTCCTCTTTCAAAATTTACAAAGGAGTTACCATTGTTATAATTATTAACGCTGACATTATTGCCATTAACCCCTGCACTCATAGCCGCCATCAGTATACTGCCGCCATCAGTCACATTAAGGGACGCACCATTTCCCACAGTTATTCCATTAGGATTCGCCAAAATAAAATGTAAATCCTGCGTATTCAGGGCACCATAAATCCCTGATGCCCCATTCCCCCACAGCACACGATTAAGCAGGTAGTTTGTACCCTCACCAACAAAAGTCAATGCCTTTCCGCTGCCTATATCAAAAGATGACCAGTCAATTACACTATTGCCTACAACCGTAAATTTCTGGCCAGTTTGCGGATTGATATAAGCCTTTGCGTCATTCGCCCCCACGGGCACATAAGTCATATCGCCCACAGTCACCTTCCCGGCAACCACCTCACCTTTGACGGGCAATTCTGCTGCTGCAAACACACCTGTAGAAGACAACGCCAGGGCCACCATTGCGGCCAAGGCGGTTTTCTTTGCGTGATGATGATACTTTTTCATAGCAGCTCAACTCCTTAATAGCTGTCGAAAACTCAAAACTTGTAACTGCAATTCACATTCCAGCGTCTATAGGAACCATCCCTGGTTTCTTCCACATCATCAATAATCTTGGCATAGTCCAGGGATATCCCCAGACCACTTTTTTCATTGGTATAACGTAAGCCTATGCCTGCCGAAGCAATCCTTTCATTGCCAAAAGTATTGGTATTGGCATTCAGATTGTTGGCCAGGCTGGCAAAATCCACAAACGTCAGCAATCGCAAGCCCCTGCATATTTCTGGCGTATAGATTTCCACATTCCCTAAAATACCTTTATCGGCACTGATTGCACGTTCATAAAAGCCGCGTACTGTACGGGCACCTCCAGCACCCAGCTGGGCTAAAGACACCAAATGCTGCTGGGTATACTGCCCCTGCCAGCGGGTACCCAAAATCCAATTCGTCTTCGTACGATACTGATAGATAAGATTCCCTCTAAAAGCGGTGAACTGATTGTCACTGCCCGGCGTCACCGCCTGATAGTTTTTCCCGGCGTTGTCCAGGCTGCTGGCCACCCCCGCGTCCCAATAGAACACATGCTGCCGTCCCCGCTCCAGATGCTGAAAATCAACGCTGGCCGTAGTCACATGATAATCCTGCGCCCAGGCATCCGTGAAGGGAACAAAAGCCTGAAAGGTAATGCTGTATTTGCTGTTGGAACGCTGATAGTCGATGCCAAAATCCCAACTGTCCCGCTCTTTGGCCGTATAGGCAAGATGCTTTTGGTAATGAAGCCCGACATTTGTTCCCTGGCCTTTGGCCGTATATTCCAGAATACCTGCCAAATTAGAAGAAGCAATATTGCCTAAATCGACGTTGGAGTAACTGGCGTTAAGGTTCCATGTGCCCAAGGTCTTCGGTGTCATATACCGATAGGACAACGCTCCCTGCTGAACATCCGTGAACTTCTCCGGCGAGGTCACCCAGGCAACGCCCAGGCTGTCCAGCCTGCTGGATAAATTGCTTTGGATAAAGCTGGCGGTGGTACGCCAATCGCCAGTGTATTCATTGCCTGTATTGCTTACGGTGATAGCACCGTGCTGGCTGGGCAGTTCCTTTACGGTCAGTGTTACGGCCAATTTCCCCGGCACGGCTGAATCGTGGAAGTCAGCGTGAAAAACAGCCGCTCCTGACTCATTGGCCATCTGCAACTGCTGGGCCAGTCGATGAATTCGTACCTGCCCATTCTTCCGGTAAAGCTCCGGCAAAATATATCGAATCTCCCGTTCCGTCATCTTGCCATCAGCATGAATCTCCACCTGCTCGATAGGCACGACAATCTTTTTCAAATTTATTTCTCCATTGCGGCGGGCGGCTTCTTCCTGTCTTTCCTGCTGCTCACGCTGCAAGTTTTCGCCGGCTTCATTTTGCTCAACACCTGCCGGTACCGGTGCGCCCCATGAAACGCCCTGACAAGTCCCTGTCAGCATCAATGCCGCCCCAATTATTCCCATATATTTTGCCTCTGTCATCTCCTAGACCCCCTAATGTTTCCGTGATTTTCATCCTCAAAGCCTCTTCCCCCTATCCCAACAAAAAAGTTAGTAATCCCATCCTATATACACTATAGTAACACAGATGCCCCCCCCGCAAGACAATATTTCACTATTTTCTGTTAATTATTATAGCCAGCTGTTTACTGCTTATATATTCTCTTTTAACTGTAAAAAAAGAAGCTGTGAAGTTCATTGACAGCCAACTCACAGCTCCGTTAAGTAATCCACCATCATTCTATTTTTGCCGTACCTCACGATATTTTTCGTAATAGTTCTGCTCGCGTTTCGTATAGTATTCAAGGTCGCTTAACATCTCCCGGTCGTCATCCAGTGTTTCCTCATTCCATTCCTCCAGCCGGTCATAGTTGCCCAGGCTCAGGACAATCGCCATTATTCGGCTATGGAGATTTTGATTTTCGTTGGGTGACATTTTCGGCACCTCCTTTGCGTCAGAAAAAAACTCCTATCGCCATAAGCCATAGGAGTCGCCTGTACGCCTGCCACGGAAAAAGGAAATACATAATCTGGTGCATCTTTTTGCACCAACGTCCACCAAAGCAGGGATGCCGCAGGACGGGAAAAGAAATAGCGAGCAACAATCCGTCATTACCATAAATCTACATCAGATAAGTCTTACTTGCGTCAGTATCTCTGCTTCATCAGCATATCGATGTATATGGAACCGTTCATTTCCGGCCAACATAGCCGAAAGCTGCGTCTCCTTAGGGCGGTAGAAAATATGTACTTCCTTGTCATAAGCTTCAGCATAGGCCAGTTCATATCCTACCCCCAGCGATACTTGAGTACATTCTGCTACCACAACATCGCATTCGCGCAGCCACGCCGTATCCTGTTCATAGATGGCCGTGTCACCTTTGTCTTCCACCGTGGACAAGCTCAGGTCACCCACATGCTCAGTTAGAACCTGATGCTTTTCTTTCAAGGCAGCTATCACCTTGCGGTAGAGTTCCGCATCCTGTCTGCCACCACGAATAGAGCCTGCAAAATATACCTTCATCCTCCCAGCCTCATTTCATCTTCAAATCCAGTAATACCTTGTCTGTTTCCCAAGGCGATATGACTGTATAGTCAATACCAGCACCATCCAGAACCGCCTTGATTTCTTCATCCTTTACCTTGGCTCGTTCCAGATTAGTCTCCTTGCGCCCGTCAATGCTGATAAACTCATCATTACGCCTTAAGAGATAGTCCACGTTATCAAATTTGGCATGCTCATGCATTACCAGCTGGTCAAAGAGCTCGTCCGGTGTGTTGTTATAAATGATATTAAGCGGCAAAGGCGAATCACAGACCGCATATTCCACTCCATAACGTTCCAGCGTCTTCAGACGATGCACCTGCTCAGCAAAGAGGTACAACTGGTCCTGCACAATGTCCGTGGCATTCTGGTACCAGAGCCACTTGGCGTATTCCCCCACCAGTTCCGTCTTGTGCCCTTTGCGTTTCAACTTCGAAAAAATATCTGCAGCGATGGTGCTCTTGCCAATGCCAGCACCGCCATAAAAATTGATTACTTTCAAATTCTCACCTCGAAATATTGTTCCATTCCATTATTATAACACTTATAAGGCTCCGTATTCCATTCCCAGTACCATCAGTTACACCTCCGACATCATTCCTGTCGTCTCGCCTACGAAGATATCATAAAAATCAATAGTCCTGTAGCCTCAAGACTGAAAAAAGCATTTTCTTCGCCTCAACTATACATTTTTTAGAGGTCATTATTATTGTCAATGTAATAAAAAAAGGGATTTCGACCTTGCCATTTTTTCTGGCAATCTGTCGAAATCCCTTTAGTATTGGAACTTCCAGCTTTCTTATTTATCTTTCCGTGACAGTAAACATACGCTCTCCACATGGGAAGTACACGGGAACATATCAACGGGCTGTACTTTTACAGCTTTGTAGCCTAACTCATCAAGAATGGCAATATCCCTGGCCAGGCTGGCGGGGTTGCAGGATACGTAGACAATGCGTTCCGGCTGCATACTGGCAAAGGTTTCCAGGACAGTCGGCGTGCAGCCGGCGCGTGGGGGGTCAACGACCACTACGTCTGCCCGGACTCCCTGCTTGTAAAGACGGGGCATGACTTTGGTGGCGTCACCTACAATAAACTCAGCATTGCGCACGTTGTTATCGCGGGCGTTTTTCTGCGCGTCAAGAATAGCCGGTTTAACGATTTCTATGCCGATAACGCTATGGGCTTTTTGCGCGAGGAACAGGGTGATTGTACCCGTACCGCAATAAGCGTCAATAACGGTTTCCTGACCGGTCAGATTGGCATATTCCAGGGCTTTGTTGTAGAGGACTTCTGCCTGACTCGTGTTGACCTGAAAGAAAGAGCGCGGCGAAATATGGAAGTTCAGACGGCCAATGCTGTCCTGAATGGTCGGACGCCCCCAAAGCAATTTGGTATCGCGGCCCATAATGACGTTGTTATGGTAGGTCTGGATATTCTGATGGACGCTGACCACCTTGGGCAGCTTGCTCCGCAGCATTTTGACAAATTCTTTTTCCTTGGGCATGGTCTTGGTGGCGGTAACAATAACCACCATGATGTCACCATTCTTGCCCACGCGCCCTACCACATGACGCAGGACGCCGGTATGTTTATCCTCGTTATAGACAGGAATATTGAGTTTGGTCACAATTTCGCGCACAGCATTGACGACTTCGTTGTTGCCTTCCTTTTGGATATGGCAATCCGTGGTGTCAATGATGGCATGACTCCCCTGTGCAAAGCAGCCGATAATGGTCTTGCCCTTGTCACGGCCAATGGGGAACTGCATCTTATTGCGGTAATTCCACGGCGTAGCAGCGCCAATGGTGGGTTCAACATACAAGTCCGGCTGTTTGCCGATACGCGTCACCGCGTCGATAACCTGCTGACGCTTGGCTTTCAGCTGTGCCATATACTCAAGGTGCTGCAGCTGGCAACCGCCACATTTATCGTAAATACCGCAAAGCGGTTCTACCCTGTCCGCACTTTTCGTGATGATTTTTTTGACATGCCCCTTGGCATAGGTCTTTTTCACTTCATCAATGACGGTTTCCACCGTTTCGCCCGGCAGGGCGTAGGGCACAAACACCGTAAAATCTTCGTAGCGCCCTACACCTTCACCACTGGTGCCTAAGGTGTTAATCACGATTTCATAAGCTTTTCCTTTTTCGACGGGAACTTTTTTGCTCATTATTTCCTCTTTCTTAAAACTCAACTTTGCTGAACAGTTCCATGGGGGTGTCCAACAGTATTTTCGCCCCATGCTCCACTAATTCCTCCTGCGGACGGAATCCCCAGGTAACACCGATGGGCAGCATACCGGCATTATTGGCCGTGTCCATATCCACGCTGGTATCGCCAAAATAAGCAACATCCGCCGGCTTCACGCCCATTTTTGCTGCAATCAGCAGAACCTTTTTCGGGTCAGGCTTGCGCGGCATATCCTTACAATCGCCGATTACAGACACAAACACATCCTTAGGGAACAGCTTGTCTACGATGATATCGGCAGCGGACTGATGCTTGTTCGTACAGATGCCCAAGGGAATATGCTTTGCCTGCAAGGCCGTCAGCATGTCCATAATGCCCTCATAACATACGGTCTTATGGGTCAGATTTCTGTCATAACAAAGCTTATACTTTGCCAACGCCTCATCCACAAAGGCGCTGTCAGCGACTTTTTCCGCAGGCAGGCAACGTTCAATCAGTTTACGTGAGCCATTGCCTACAAAATAACGGTACTTATCTAAATCATGCCGGGGAAAACCGAAGCCCGCCAGCATTTCATTGGCACTGTCAGCCAAATCGGCCAAAGAATCAATCAGGGTTCCATCTAAATCAAAGATGGCTGCTTTGTACTGCATAAATCACCGCACCTTTCCCTATCAATCCACCAAGGCCATCTTGGCGCTGCCTTCGGCGGTAACCGTACCATCTGTCAGGGCAATCGTTGCCTTCATGTTGACAAAACTACCGCGACGGCCTTCTTCCCAGCCCGTAATGACGAGGTCAGCCCCCACGGGAGTCGGTTTGCGGTAGCGAACATCAAGACGCGCGGTTACGGCCTTTTCGCCTGTGGAGTATAAAAAGCCGCCCATCGCCTCATCCAGCATGGTTGTCACAATGCCGCCATGCACCACGCCATCATAACTTTGGTATTCACGGGAAAGATTTTTTTCTGCCACATATTTATCTGCAACAAAATGAAAGTCCAAATGCAGGCCAATCGGATTTTTCGGGCCGCAGGCAAAACAATAGGCTTCACCGGGTAATTTTTCCTTTACTTCTGCCATAATTTCCTCCCTAAAAAGAGAATACAGGGATGCCCTTTGGCATCCCCATTCTGTATGCTATAAAAATCAGCCTAATTTTTCGGCTAAGAGCTTGTTGACCATCTGTGGGTTGGCTTTCCCCTTGGAGGCTTTCATAACCTGGCCTACGAGAGCGCCGATGGCTTTCTTGTTGCCGCCCTTGTAGTCGTCAACGGCTTTCTGATTGTTGGCGATAACTTCGTCCACAATGCCTTCGATGGCTTTGGTATCGGTAATCTGTACCAAACCTTTGTCCTTGACGATTTTTTCCGGGCTGTCGGTATTAGTCCACATTTCCTGGAAAACCTTCTTGGCAATCTTACCGGAAATGGTATCCTTCATGATGAGCTGAATCATTTCGCCCAGGCGCTGTGCGTCCACCGGTGATTTGCTGATGTCGAGGCCTTCCTCGTTGAGGTTCTTGGCCAGGTCGCCCATCATCCAGTTGGCAGCCAGCTTGGCGTCAGCACCCGTAGCCACTACAGCATCAAAGTATTCAGCCATAGCACGGGAGCTCGTGATGATGCCGGCATCATAATCGGACAGGCCGAAATCCTTTTCCAGACGTGCGCGGCGGGCATCCGGCAGTTCCGGCAGCTCGCTGCGGTACTTTTCAATGGTTTCTTCGCTCGTCACGATGGGCGGCAGGTCAGGCTCCGGCATATAGCGGTAGTCATGGGCGTTTTCCTTGCTGCGCATGGACAGCGTAATGCCGCGCGCCGGGTCATAGGTACGGGTTTCCTGCACGATATGGCCGCCGTCCTCGAGGACTTCCGTCTGACGCTCAATTTCGTAGTTAATGGCATCTTCGAGGTTCTTGAAGGAGTTGATGTTCTTCATCTCGGTACGGGTGCCGAGTTCCTTCGTGCCCACGGGGCGCAGGGATACGTTGATATCAGCACGCAGGTTGCCTTCTTCCATACGGCAGTTGGACACATCGATATATTCCATGATGGCCTTGATTTTTTCCATATAGGCGCGGGCCTCTTCAGCCGAGCTCATATCCGGTTCGGATACGATTTCCAGAAGGGGTACGCCGGTACGGTTGTAGTCTACGTTACTGGACGCGGAATCCTTGATGGTCGTGCCGGAATGCACGAGCTTGCCGGCATCTTCTTCCATGTGGATACGGGTCAAGCGAATGCGTTTCTTTTCGCCTTCCACGTCAATATCCACCCAGCCATGTTCAGCAATCGGCAAGTCGTACTGAGACGTCTGCCAGTTTTTCGGCAGGTCAGGATAGTAATAGTTCTTGCGGTCAAACTTGCTGTACTTGTTGATTTCGCAATTCGTGGCAAGGCCAGCTTTAATACCGAACTCCACCACCCGCTGATTTACCGTGGGCAGTACACCGGGCATGCCCAGGCATACCGGGCACACATGGGTGTTCTGGTCAGCGCCGAATTCCGTGGCACAACCGCAGAAAATCTTGGTTTTCGTCTTTAATTCGCAATGTATTTCCAGGCCAATGACGGCTTCGTACTTCATTCGTTGTTACCTCCCAGCTGCGGCATTTTCGTGTGATACTCCTGACTCTGCTCATAGGTATAAGCCGCACGGATAATGGTTTCTTCATCCAGCGCCTTACCGATAAGCTGCATGCCGATAGGCATTCCCTTGCTGCTCATGCCGCAGGGAATGGAGATACCCGGCAGACCAGCCAGATTCAAAGGTACGGTGCAGGCATCCTGCAGGTACATCTGCAGCGGGTCGCCAGCCATTTCGCCAATCTTGAAGGCCGTCGTCGGGGCAACCGGGGCCAGAATTACGTCCACCTGTTCAAAGGCCTTGGCATAGTCCTCTGCAACAAGTGTACGCACTTTCATGGCCTTGAGGTAGTAAGCATCATAGTAACCGGCAGACAGAGCATAGTTGCCGATAACGATACGGCGTTTTACTTCCTCACCGAATTTTTCCGTACGGGTGTTGGTCATCATAGCAACGAGGTCTTCACCCTCGACACGCTCACCATAGCTTACACCGTCATAACGCTGCAGGTTGGTGGCAGCTTCAGCCGGGGCAATGAGGTAATAAGCGGAAATCGCATAATCCGTATGTGGCAGGGAAATATCAACGATTTCAGCACCCATTTCCTTGTATTTTTCGATAGCCGTGCGAATGGCCTTTTCCACTTCAGGGTCCATGCCCTTGACGAAGTATTCTTTCGGCAGACCGATTTTAAGGCCCTTCACATCTTCCACCAAAGCCTTGGTGAAATCCGGCACTTCCGCAGCGCTGGAAGTGGAATCCATTTCATCATGGCCGGCAATGATGTTGAGGATGTTCGCGCAGTCCGTCACATCACGGGTCACAGGGCCAATCTGGTCAAGCGAAGAACCATAAGCCACGAGACCATAACGGGAAACACGTCCATAGGTCGGCTTAAGGCCCACCACGCCGCAGAAGGAGGCCGGCTGACGGATGGAGCCGCCCGTATCGGAACCAAGCGACCAAATTGCCGTACCGGCAGCAACGGACGCGGCGCTGCCGCCCGATGAACCGCCCGGTACACATTCCGTATTCCAGGGGTTGCAGGTCGGATGGTACGCGGAATTTTCCGTGGAACCACCCATGGCGAACTCGTCCATGTTGAGCTTGCCCAGGATAACGGGATTTTCGGCTTTGAGCTTGGTCATAACCGTAGCATCATAAGGCGGCACGAAATTTTCCAGAATCTTGGATGCGCAGGTCGTCTTTACGCCCTTGGTGCAGATGTTGTCCTTGATGGCGCCCGGGATACCTTCAAGGAAGGAAATCTCCTCACCGCGGGCAATCTTTTCGTCCACGGCCTTGGCCTGGGCCAGAGCCTCGTCGCGGGTTACGGTCAAATAGGCCTTAACGTCGCCTTCCACCTCGTCAATGCGCGCCAGCACATCTTCGGTGAGCTCTACACTTGTAATCTCTTTATTCACCAGCATGTCATGGAGTACATGAGCCGGTTTTTCATATAATCTCACGTTCAATCCTCCTGCCTTAGTCTTCCAGAACCTTCGGTACTTTGAAGTAGCCGTCTTCCTTGAGCGGCGCGTTAGCGAGCGCTGCCTCACGGTCAAGGGATGCTTTCACTTCGTCCTTGCGGAACACGTTCTGCATGGGCAGGGCGTAAGTGGTCGGCTTAACATTTTCCGTATCCAGCTCGGACAGATTGTCCATATAGGTCAGGATTTTATCCATCTGGTCAATGTACTTGTCTTCCTGGTCGGCAGGAATTGCCAGACGGGAAAGGACAGCTACATTTTGCAAATCTTCTTTAGTAACTTTCATTTTCTCACCATCCATAGATGTTAATTGCTATCGTTCAAAAACACACTTCAATAGTATAGCACAAATGTGGCCGCTCTTAAAGCATTTGATTTTGTCCGCGAACTTCCCACGCGGCGATATTACGGCTTTCGGACGAAAAATTTACGCCAATGCGGTAAATTTTCCGTTTATCTGCGGCATAAGGCAGGGCATATCCCTTTTCCTCAATTTGCGCCAACGCCGCCTGGGCACTCTTGTCCAACTTAAATTCAAAAATATAGACATATGCCGCAGTTTCCAAAATGCAGTCTGCCCGCCCCTGACTGTTATGCACCTCTGAATGCACATATTTTCCCAACAGTGTAAAGACCAAATAGATGACCGTAGCGAAATAGTGCTCAAATCGAGCTCCACCTGATGAATAAGGAATGCTGGCAAACAAAGCGGTCAATATCTGCCGTATTCCATCTACGTTGCCATTTTCCACATAGTCATCCAACGTAAAAATATCAGTATCCGTACCAGGAACAGCCTTGGGGGTATAGGCCGGCATAAGACTTTCCAAAAAACCATATTTAACCTCCTCATTTGGGAAGCCCATTGTCAGTCGCTGGCGGCGGTCATCATAGCCGACGATAGTCAGATAGCCCGTTTGATACAACAACGGCAAAATATCCGGATTATCCGCGCGGTAGTCCGCTAACGCCCGTTCATCTGAATATAATTTGCCATCCGTGAACTTCCAAAGGTCAAATTCACCATCTTGCAGTTTCTTGATTAAAAAGGTGGGCGTTCCCGTTACAAACCAATACGAACGCAATTCACCATCATCCAAAGCATTAAGCAGGGAAAACGGATTGTACACGCCCTCCCCCTGTGGATGAAAATGGTAACCATCATAAGTCCTGCGCAGCTTCTGTTGACAATCTTTTGCCGTCTTACCCTGCACCTCAGCAAACTTTTTCACCTGCGGCCATAACGTATTAGTCAGTTCATTTTCCGTAATTCCACAAACAGCAGCGTATTTTTTGTTCATGGATATGTCTTTCAGATGATTTAAGTCGCTAAATATACTGACTTTGCTAAATTTCGTAACACCTGTAATAAAAACGAACTGCAAGTATTCATCAAAGCTTTTCAGCACACCAAAAAAGCCCTTGAACACGGCTTTATTGTGTTCAGCCAGTGTTTCATCCGCCATCACATCCAATAGCGGCTTATCATATTCATCCACCAGAACTACACAAGGCCGCCCGCTTTTTTCTTTGGCCGCAGCCAATAACAGGCGAAAGCGTTCTTCCAAGGATTGCGTGCCACTAAGCGCATATTCCTGTTCCCAACCACGCAATTTTTCATCCAAAACATTTTCCAATGCTTGTGCTTTTTGATAATTTTTGCCATTGAAATCAAAGACAAACACCGGATATGCCTGCCAAGGACGGGCTGATTTTTCTTCCTCTGCTGCAATATACAGACCACTAAACAATTCTTTTTGCCCCTGCCAATACGCCTTTAACGTAGACAAAAATAAGCTTTTACCAAACCTGCGTGGACGGCTGAGAAAATACTGCTTGCTGCCATTTACCAGCTCATGAATGTATTTTGTCTTATCGACATATAAATATCCTTCCTGTCGCAAATGAGCAAAACTCTGCACGCCTATGGGAAGTTTTTGTAACTTGCTGCTCACACAATCACCCCCTTATTTTCAACATTGGTAGGTTCATCTTCTGAAATTTCATCTGCACGCCTCCCCAGCAATTCTTTAACCACCAACTCACTTCTTATACGTAAAAGTAAATCATCATCGTATTCTTTAGACAAAAAATTCATACTGCCATACCAGACCAAATCATCATCAAAAACTGCGTAATGACAATTTAGGTCTTTCTGTTCCTTGACGATAGCTCCCGCCTCTGTCAATGACTTTTTGTTAAGTTCTGCCGAGCTTTGCTGTTTATCGCTATACACATCATTGGGTAATGTTATCACCATTATCTTGGGTTTGGAATCGCCCAAAGCATTTATACGTTTGATAAAATCAGCTACCCGCCTGCGGCTCAACCAGGGGCTTGATATACAAATACGTTCAGAAGCCCTAGAAAAATCCTGCCAAAAAACTTCCTGATAATCGTTTACCGTATAAATGACATTAGCCTCTTCACCTGTAGGTGCAAACAACGTATACCCCATAGCGGCATAAGCCTTCAACCGTTTTTGATACATACGTTCCAGCATCTTCACATGCACATCTACATAATCGTAAATAATTACATTTTCCTTGCCAAAAAAATCCCGATGCAAACGGCCTGCATACTGAGCCAGATTACCCTTCCACGATATTGGCACGGTCAGAAAAAGTGTGTCCAAACGTGGAAAATTAAAACCCTCACCAATATATTTTCCCGTAGCAATAATCGCTATCCGCTGCTGCTTTTCCGCTTCCTGCAGCCGATTTTGACGAGACCGTCGTTCTTTAGCCGAGCCGCCACCTAATAAGAGCACTGCATAAACATCATGCGCCTGTAACTGTTCGTAAAGATACTCTGCATGTTCCTTAAATTTTGTCAGCACCAACGGCGTTCGTCCAGCAGCCAGACTAGCCAATATATCTGCCACTAGCAATTCATTACGCTTCTTATCGCTTATAAGCAACTTGTAAAAATCATTGATTGTTGCCTTATCCGTAGTTACTGGCGCAAATGAGGTAAACCGCGGATAAATCTCATGACGAAAATCCTGTATACTTGCACGTTCTTTTTCTGTCAGTCGATAGCGAACCGGCCCCAACTGCATGAACATAATTTTTTCATGACCATCATCACGCACGGGCGTAGCTGTAAGGCCGTAAACATATTTGGCCTTTACGTTCCACAACACATTTTCAAAAGTAGCGGCACCAGCATGGTGGCATTCATCCATGATGACCATGCCATAATCCTGCAATCGTTCATCCACATCATCATCCCGGCCCAAAGAAGAAATCATCGCTACATCCACGATACCATGCAAAGAATCACGCCCACTATATAACGTACCTACTATGCTGTTTTTACGCTTTCCCTTACTTATCGGTAATATCTCATCAATCTGCAGAAATTCTTCTATAGCCTGTTGCCATTGACGCATCAGCTCTCGATTATGAACCAAAATCAGGGTATTTACTTTGCGACTGGCAATCAAGTAAGTTCCCAGAACCGTTTTACCAAAACCAGTTGCCGCCCCCAAAATTCCCCCATCATGTGCCAGCATAGCATCAGCTGCCTCTTGCTGTCCTAATTGCAATTTCCCTTTAAAGTAAACTTTTATCGCATTTCCTTGATTGCGACAATCCTCAAAAAAAAAGGGGACTTTAGTTTCCGATAGCAATGATGTTAAATCAGCCAGCAATCCTCTGGGCAAAGTAACATAATCATCTACTTCACGAAAACACTGAATACGCCGAGGTATTTGTTTAGTCGAATAATGCATAGCTTGCATTTTGTAAAACTGCGGATTGCTAAATATTGCCAACTGTCTTATGCGATTAAGCGAGCGTGGCTTAACAGTGGCTTTGGGGATATATATACAATTGGCTAATGTTATTTGCAATTTGCCAGTAAAGTCTTTTGCTTCCAACGACAAAACTCTCTTTCGTTCCCAAGGTTTTGACTGCTCTTTATAATCTGCATACTCTTCTTGGACAACTACAGCTTTGCTTTCGCCCCAAGCCTTTATCTTTTCCGCTACGAAATCCGCAGTTAGTGGCTTTATATTGGACAAATACGCCCATTGGTCAATCACTGCCTGCCAGTTTTCATCAACAAATACGGAGTTTTGCCGCTTGCGTGGTATCCCCTGCAAAGGCAGTGCAATCAGATTTCCCAAACCGCCTGCAGGCATCTCATCCTGATTAGGCAACATCCTGTCGAAAGTGTTAAAATCCGTCTGATGCATGACCTCTGCCCCTTTTTCCAGCAATAAGCGGCCAAAAAGTCTTGCCGTCTTAGTGGCTATCGGCTGGACAAAAAATAGCCAGACATGTGCTCCATTTCCCGAACGAGAACGTTCCAACGCCGAATCTATGCCATAAGTATGACATATTTTTCTTAACCCTAAAGCCTCATCCTGCCAATAACAAGCTGAACCATCATGGTCATCAAAATCAAACACCAAAAATTTACAGGTTGAATCTTCCAATAAAGCATAGGTTCCTGCCACAAAGGATTTGCCTTTTTCATCCTTTCCCAGCAAATGTTGTCGGGCTACATGTTCGGTAAAGGGCTGCCATTTATGCACACTACACTCATGGCACTTCACCGGCTTACGCCAACGCTTAGGACAAACATCCTGCCAAAAATTACCACATACCGGAGAATATCCCTTGCGCCCCTCTGCTGTTTCCCACCGTTTGGCATACACATCCCTTCGGCCAACAAAGAGCTTCATAAACAATTGTATCCGCCGTTGTTCCTCAGACTGTTTATTCATCGCAACGGGTTGTACTTCCAGCTTTTCCTGCCAAGCAATGCCATGTTCATTCAGCATGGTTCGCAAATGCAAATTTTCGCTGGCCAATCTGCGATTTTCCTGCCGTAGCCACTCCAGTTCCGTCACTTTTCTCTCTCCTACAACATCGTAATCGGGTCAATATCAATGGCCACATCTGTACGCAAATGCAAGCCTGCCGTGCGCAAAAAAGACTGCACCGCCGTTATATCCGTGGTCTTTATCAGCACCACATAACGGTAGATGCCCCGTAGTCTGGCAATAACCGCCGGTGACGGGCCGATAATCAGCTGTCCCTGCTGCCCTTGGAAATGACTGTTGAAGGCATTTATCAGCTGCTTAGCGCTGCTCCTGGCGGCAGCTTCCTCTTCATGCTGAAACAGGAGTTTCACAATCCGGCTGTACGGCGGATAAAAGAGCCCCTGCCGCATGGCCAGTTCCTGCTCATAAAAGCCCTCATAATCCTGAGCCATGCCACAGGTCACAGCGTAATGTTCGGGATTGTAGGTTTGAATAATGACTTTGCCCTGTGTCCCATGCCGTCCGGCCCGGCCTGCTGTCTGGGTAATCAGCATAAAGCAGCGCTCCGCCGCCCGGAAATCCGGCAGGTTCAAGCTGGAATCAGCGCTGATTATCCCTACCGCCGTCACATTGGGAATATCATGCCCCTTGGCCACCATCTGCGTCCCCAGCAAAATATCATACTCATGCCGGCGGAACTTGTCCAAAATTTCCTGATGCGCAAACTTCGTATTGGTAGTATCCCTGTCCATGCGGATAACACGCGCCGACGGCACCAGCTGATGAAGTTCCTGTTCCAGTTTTTCCGTACCGGAACCAAAGTATTTGATATAGCGGCTGCTGCATTTCGGACACACGTCCGGCACCTGCTCCGTCACATCACAGTGATGACAAGCCAGTTTGCCGCTTTTGTGATAAACCAGCGGCAAACCGCAGAGCTTACACTTGATGACCTCACCGCAGGAACGGCACATCACAAACGTGGAAAAGCCACGGCGGTTCAGCATAATGATAATCTGCTGCCCCTTGCCGATGGTTTCCTCAATAAGCTGCCGCAAAGCCTGCGAAAGGATATGACGATTGCCCATCCGCAGCTCCTGACGCATATCCACACACTGCACCACAGGCAAAGGCATATTGCCGATACGCTTAGGCATAGTCAGCAAAGTAAGCTCCCCCTGCTTAGCCCGATAATAGGTTTCCATTGCCGGTGTCGCACTGCCCAGCAACAAAATCCCCTGATGGATTTTTGCCAGCTCCTCTGCCACAACTCTGGCATGATAACGCGGCGACTCATCCTGCTTATAGGAAGAATCCTGCTCCTCGTCCATGATAATCAGCCCGATATTATCAAGGGGCGTGAACAGCGCCGACCGCGCACCGATTACGATACCAGCCTCGCCCCGGCGCACCCGGACCACCGCATCATTGCGCTCCGCCAGCGACAGGCGGCTGTGCATGACCACAATATCATCAGGGAAATAGCCTTTAAAGGCCATCACTACCTGACCTGTCAACGCGATTTCCGGCACCAATACGATGACCTGCCGTCCTGACGCCCTGACCTTGGCCGCCATTTCCATATAAACCTGCGTCTTGCCGCTGCCCGTAACGCCTTTGAGCAAAAAGCCATGGTACTTCCCAGCCGTCAAAAATGGCTCCATTGCCGCCAGCGCCGTTTGTTGGTCAATGGTCAGTTCCAGCTCCTGCCGCAAGCTCTGGCTTTCTGCATAACTGTCACGCAAGACGCGTTTCTGCCCGATTTCCACCAGACCTGCCGCTGCCAGATTGTTGACCGTGGCGGTTGACACCTGCAAAGCTTTCAATTCCTTAAAATCCAGCGTGCCTCCTTCTGTCTCCGCCAATAGTTCCAGCAAATGCAGCTGGGCTTTTTTACGCTTATACGCGGCCGTTATTTCCGGCGTAACGGCCGCCTTTAGCCGGACATATTTTTCATAGCGCAGCTTTTCCCGGCTCTGTGCCATATATTCCTTGCGGATAACACCATACTGACAGAGCTTTGCTAAGGCCTGCGACAAATCAACGCCAGACAGTGGTACGGCCTTGGCAATTTCATTTTTGCTGCTGCCGGGATTACTTGTCAGACAGCTATAAATCTCCCTATAGCCCGGCATATGCAAGAGCACATGTTCTTCCTGGCCGGCCACCGCGTGATAACAGACATTTATCTTGATACCACTTTTCCCCGGCATAAACAGACGCATCATTTCCGCAAACGAACACAGATAAAAATCTGCCAGCCACTTGGCCGCCTGCAGCATCAAGGGCGAAAACCAGGCCTCTTCGTCCACCGCCGCCTCGATGGGCTTTAACTTAATATCCCCCAGTTCCTCTGGCAATTTTTCCGCCACCGCCACAATAAAGCCTTCGACCTTGCGCCCGCCAAAAGGCACAAAAACACGCCAGCCTGCCTCCAAATAGGAAAGCTCGGCTGGCACACTGTAGGTATAAGCCTTGGCTATGCTTTTTACAGGAATATTGACAAAGACGCTGGCTGTCAGCATGTATTTTTAACCACCATTCATTAAGTCTTTCAAGATATATAAATTCTAGCATTCCCCCTGTGAATACGCAACCAATTATGTTATACTTTGTCTTTGATTAGAAACGACAAAGGAGTTTACCTATGTATATATACCAAAAGCTGCGCCAGAATCCTGACCTGACCGCAGCCTTGTTACTGGCGATGGTCACGAGCCTAATCGCGCCTCCCGGTTTAAATGAAATCATACCGCGCATCAACCTGCCCCTGCTGGGCCTACTGCTCTTTCTTATGTGTATTGTGGCCGGCCTCAGACTCAGCGGCTTTTTTGCTGCCATTTTTCAGCAGGTGTTTCATGGCAGCGCCTCCGGCCGTCCCTTGGGAAGATTTTTTATCTTCAGCTGCTATTTCAGCTCCATGTTCATCACCAATGACGTCGCCCTTATTATCTTTGTCCCCCTGGCTATTATGGTCTTTACCGAGGCCCGGCGGATACGCCTCATCGTGCCCACTGTCTGCTGGCAGACTATCGCCGCCAATCTCGGCAGCATGCTCACCCCCATCGGCAATCCGCAAAACCTGTTCATCTATTCCCACTACGGCCTTGAACCATCAGAATTTCTTGCCATCACCGCCCCCATTGTGCTTATAAGCGGTGCTGCCATTTATCTGGCTACCTTCAGCCTCCCCGACTGCGATGTAACCCTGCCCCAGCAGCCAGACAACACTCTGCCCTGGAGAAAAATCATTCCCCTGCTGCTGCTCTTTTCCCTCTGCCTTCTTCATGTGGTGCATCTCCTTGACTTCACCTTGCTGGCCATCATCGTAATACCGGCCATTGCCTTGCTTAACCACCATTTATACAAAGAGGCGGACTACAAACTTCTGCTGCTCTTTGCCCTGCTGTTCATCGGCGTCGGCAATCTCAGCCACATCGAGTTTTTCCAAAGCTGGCCGGCCAAAATGCTCAGCGGCCACGAGTTTTGGGTATCACTTCTTTTAAGCCAGCTCCTCAGCAACGTACCAGCCACCGTCCTGCTGGCCAATTACACCACCGCTTACACGCCGCTATTGCTCGGCGTAAATATCGGCGGCCTCGGCACCATCATCGCCTCCATGGCCAGCGTCATTTCCTTCAAAGCCTACCTGCAAACACGTTTCAGCAACCCCGGCTACTACCTGCTGACCTTCACCGCCAGCAACCTCGCCGTGCTGATACTGCTGCTGCTCTACTATCATTTCTATATGACATATGGCGGAATAATGACACAACACCTGTATACGGCAATTCAATAGCAAACAAAAAGTGGCTGACAGTCAAATTGACATGTCAGCCCTTCGTTTTCCCTATCTACTTTATTCCATTAAGTCTAATATCTGATCTTCGCCCCATAAAGCATTTCTCACTCCTTTATAACGAGGCAAGAAAATGTCCCCCACCTCAGCAGGTGGGGCACGAATACCCAAACAGGCGGCGAGCATATCTCCCGCCTCGTTGAAACGCCAAGAGGAAGTTTTGCCTATGGCAAAACTGGAACAACGGCGTTATAAAGACTCCAGTAAATCTTCCATCCTGCAACACAACGCCTTCGAAAGTTTATATAATGTAACCGCAGCTGTCTTATTGATATCCCGCTGTCCCTGTTCAAAAAGCTGAATTTGACGCAAAGGCACACCGGATTCCTCCGCCAGTTCTGCCTGCGACATTCTGCAATTATCACGATGCCTACGCAACCGCGTATGAGGATATGCTGCCTTCATCAACTGATTCATCTGCTCAACAAACTTTTCTATATCCATTTCATGATAAACCGGATACATACCAATGATATCATCCAACGAGACAGCCTTCATTATTTCCATAAAGGATATATCCGCCTGCCATTGATAATAAGCAAAAGCCCAGCCTGCCCAATACTCCGGCGATTTATCCAGATACATGGCATCCGCTGTATCCGCATACGAGATTTTCACATCAGCCAATACTTCCCGCGCAAATTCACAGCCGTTCATACCTGCCACATATCGTGGGTTTCCCTGCGCAAACTGCTTACCGCTCGCAGAAACTGCCAGCGCATTACCAAAAACATTTGGCTCAATCTCCAATGTCATCACAGCAAAATCCACAGCATGGCCCAAAATATTCTGCGCACTGGATAAATATAGCTCATCGTAAGCGCGAATCTCCACTGGTAATCCCCTCTCTCATAATATCCAGCATGTAAAGGTCGGCGGTACCATCAGCCGTACCTTTGCTTCTCCGATACGCCCGCCGTGCTTCTCTATCCCGAACAGACTTTTTATCATACCATCTTTGTGCCTCAGCAAAATCAGCACCTTGGAAATGGATTTGTGTGTAGGCTCTTACACTTTTCAACACAATCTGTTCACCGAGCTTTCCCAGCCGCATTGCTTCCGACAACTTTTGCAACGATATAGTCCCAGCCACAAAATCCTGTGCAAAACTGAAATAGGAATCATCAGCCCGATAGCCAATGATAATATCGTATTCCTCCGGGTCGATAAAGAAATGTTCCTGCAGATATTTTTTTGCCGTTTCGGCAATGCTGCCATTTTGCCAGTAACTTCTGTAATGCGTCAAAACGGCCAGCCAATTCAAGATGCTATACTCCGGCGAGTTCAGATTCAAGACAGACAGCCCATCCATGTCCAGCTCATAGCGATTCGCATAACCATCCGTATTCTTGGCGCAAGCCCATTCCTTAGCCAAATCAAGGCTCTCTGTCGTGTAAAAACCATAACCGTAATCATTTGACTTCTTTCCACCATGAAACACAGGCTTCTCCACAATATGCTCCGAACCATGAAACACAATCATCTTCTCGCCCCCTTTACGATTAGTATATCGCTACAGAGATATACCGTCAAGAAAATCCCACAAGAAAAGACTGACATGTCAAAATTTGACTTGTCAGCCCCCCCTGAAATTGACTTGTCAATTTGACTTGTCAATTTGATAAAAACTTGTTAGGTTCCGTTTCTTCCAGTATCTGCACTAAAACCCGATAGTCCAAATATTGAATCCCCTCCATGCCGCTATGAATTTTATCGGCTAATTCACTGCCGTAATATATGTCCATGGCTTTTTCCAGCGATATCGCTTTCTCCTTGGCAATCTGCGCAATAATACGTTCTTCCAATTTTTCCTGATAGACCTGTTCCAAAACATTTTCATCCATGCCTTACACCTCAAAGTAAGAATCGTAAATCAGCAGTTTATCAATAGCTTTCTGCGTTATAAACGCTATCTGATCATAATTGGGATAGGCTTTAATTTCCTTCAACGCTCTATCCTTATCCCAAATGCCAGTACGGTATAAGTCTACAACACGAAATACTTTATCATTTGCCACCTTACCAGAAATTAAATCATATTCTTTATAATCTATATTTCCATCCCTGCACTTGCAGACAAAATCAATCCACTCGAACAAGTCTTCTGGAAACGTCTTATGCTTTAAGTCAAAAATATCATCAGCCATTTGATAACGATTAACTACAGCTGACTTATCCTTTCCCAAGCCAGCCTTACGCCGCGCCCATCGCAAAGCCTGTTCCTTAACCGTAGTTACATAAAACCCTTGCCCGAAATCAAGCAGCCGATAAGAATGCAACACATCCGGCTTTTTGATTATCTCTGTTGAGCCGTGATAGACAATCATACCTCTACCCCTCTTATCCGCAAATACTCTTTAATATCATCTACTAAATAACCACTGCCCTGCGTATGCAGAATATCATAATTAGGTACAAGATATTCGTCAATACAGCCAGTCTCCTGCAATTTATCATATACCTGCTTAGGAGAACGCTTCCATTTATTAGCACAGGCGTGAATCATGTAAACTACAAATTCCATGCTATCCTGATTCATAGCCATCCCCTCCAAAGACCATATCATTATCAATAAATTCTTTCTCTCTTACTAACCTCACCAGAGGAAATATTATTTAACTTCTATATCTATCCCCTATGCAATCTTCGCATTTGCTTTGCCCACGTCTTTTCAATCTGTTCCTTAAAGAATATCTTGATAGGCTTCAACTCCTGTTTCGTATCCCACGCCTCCAGGGCTGCATAATATTCTTTGCGGTCTTCTTCGTGAATTATAAGTGGTGGGTGATTGTGAATCATCAAAAAGTAATTAGCTGCCAGTCTTCCCACACGTCCATTTCCATCTGCGAATGGATGTATATTTTCCAGTTTTGCATGGAAGTACGCCGCCGCAGTCAATATATGCTCAGCGGACATCAGGTCAGTTTCTGCCAAATCAGCCAGCAGCTCTGCTACCTCGACTTCCACATCCTCAGGCAAGGCGCCAACTTCTTCACGCCCTGTTACATAGTCATGCTTTTTATACTCACCCGGACGCTCTCCAATGCTATACCGCCTGTCATCATAGGTATTTTTTGTCAGTTCATATTGCAATTTTTTCAAAAATGACGCGTCAAAAGTCATTTTTTGAGCAAATGCATCAACTACAAATGCCATTGAATCCTTGGCGTTGCGAATTTCAAATATTGTCCGTAGGTCACCAGTATAGTTAGACAACGTATCCCGTTCGAATATATCCCGGGTATCATTGTAGGTAATATTGTCATTTTCGATTTTTCCCGAGTGATAAGCAAAGTTTATAATCTGCCCGTTAAGAACGACCTCCAACTCTGCACCACTGGTTATATTCTGACTTTGCCAAAAGTCAACAATGTCATGATAACTCATATTAGTTCTATGCTCCGCATCTTTCCGTCTACACTCTCGCTTTAATAATTATAACATGAATCGCCCCTAACTGACATATCAATTTGACCGGTCAACTCCCCGTGGGGTATAATTGAGGATAGTCTATATTTCGGAAATTAAGGAGATACATCATGAGTCTTGACGGCTTTTCCATGCGCCCGTTGGTGCGTGAATTGAATGACGCTCTCGCCGGGGGGCGCATAGATAAGATAACCCAGCCTAATAAGCAGTCCATCGTTTTGTCCATCAGACAGCCGGGGCAGAATCATCAGCTGCATATCAGCATAAATTCCCAGAATCCCACGGCCCACCTGCTGACGAAAAACTTAGAGAATCCGCCCGAGCCGCCGGTCTTTTGTATGGTACTGCGCAAACAGCTGGAAAACAGCCGTATTGCCGCCATACGCCAGCATGGTCTTGACCGTCTTATCCTCATTGATATGGACAGCATTGCCGCTGGCGGTATCATTGTCACGAAAACGCTGGTGCTGGAACTGATGGGAAAGTACAGCAATATCATTCTGATTCAGGACGGCGTTATCATCGACGCCCTGCGTAAAATTGGCACCAACAGCAGCCGTGTCCGCACCGTGCTCCCGGGCGATACCTACGAACTGCCCCCGGGGCAGGACAAGCTCGACCTCTTTACAACACCTATGACAGAGGTTATGGCGCGTCTCCGGGCAAACTCACCTGAGGAACGTCTGGACAAGGCACTGCTGGCCACCTGCATGGGCTTTGGCCCGGTATCGGCAAAGGAAGTTTGTTTTCTCGGCGGTTTTGCGCCCAGCACTCGCCTTAGTGCTTTGGAGGACGTTGACTTCCAGGCTGTAAGTGCAGCCCTGGCTGAAATCCGTGAGGCTGCCAGCGGACAATCACCTCAGCCGGTAATTCTCATCGACAGCCAGCAAAAAGTTTTGGCCATGGCTGCCTTCCCCCTGCATTATCTAAGTGACGCCGTTACGCTCTCGTTCCCGAACATCAGCGCGATGCTGGAAAAAGCCAGCGCATTATCGGGCAGCTATGTGCTGCCCGATAAGGACAGGTTCAAAAAACTTGTAAAGAACGAACTGCACCGGGCCGAAAACAAATTGGTGAAATTAGACGAGGAAATCGCGGCCGCCGAAAACGCGGAGGAATATAAAATCCGCGGCGACAATCTGATGACTTACCAATATCAGTACAATGACCATGAAGATGCCGCCATCACCGTAGTTAATATATACAGTGAGACCGGCGAGGAAATCACCATTCCCCTCGACCAACGTTATACAATCATTCAGAATATGCAGCTGTGCTACAAGAAGTACGACAAGCTGAAACGGGCGCAGGAGCTGTTGCAGGTACAACGTCAGGAATGCGAGGCCTCTATTACTTATCTGGAAAGTATCGAGGCCTCCCTGCTGGCCTCAGCCAGTATCGGGGAAATCGCAGAGATTCACAACGAACTGGTGGAAGGCGGCTATCTGCGTGAAAAGCTCAAACGCAAGAACAACGACAAGCCTTCCCATCCTTTCCGCTTTACGGCCCCGGACGGCACTCAGATTCTCGTGGGCAAGAACAACTACCAAAACGATAAGCTGACCTGCAAGACCGCCAGTTTTAATGACACCTGGTTTCATACGCAGAATATTCCCGGCTCGCATGTCATTCTGCGCAACGGCGGCGAGGATATAAATGAAGAAACACTTTTGCTGGCCGCTCAGCTGGCGGCGCATTTCAGCAAAGCACAAGGCTCCTCAAAGGTGCCTGTTGATTACACGGAAATCCGTTATGTGAAAAAGCCCTCCGGCAGCAAGCCCGGCTTTGTCATCTTTACCAATCAGAAGACGCTCTACATTACCCCCGATGAGCAGGAGCTGGCACCGATTCTGGCGCAGGACCCACAATAAGCGCGAAAGGACTTCCCCATGAACAAAAAGTATCTCTATATGCTGTCGGCAGGCCACCTAAGCGTGGATATCAACAGCGGTTCCCTGCCGGCTCTGCTGCCGTTTTTCGTCAGTGAATACGGCATGGACTACACCTCCATTGCGGGGCTAATGTTTGCTTCGTCATTCCTCTCCTCCGTCATTCAGCCCCTCTTTGGCTGGCTGGCGGACAAGGGCTCCCGGCAATGGTTTATGGTGCTGGGTGTGCTGATGGCCGGTCTGTCTTTGGCACTCACTGGTTTTGTGACGGATTACTGGAGCATTTTTGCCGCCGTCACACTCATGGGCATTGGCAGCTCCATCTTTCACCCCGAGGCCGCCCGTAATGTCAATGCCATTGCCGGCGCCAAAAAAGGACAGGGCATGAGTATTTTCAGCGTTGGCGGTAATGGCGGCTTTGGGCTGGGGCCGCTGCTGGCCGTATTTTTAGTCACCACCTTCGGCATGAAGGGCACAGCGTTTTACGGTATCGCCTCGCTGTTCACGGCGGCTATGATTGCTCTGGCCGCTCCGGCTATCCGCCGGGAATCCCAGCGGCTTTTAGCTGAACCTGCCGGCAGGAGACAGACACAGGCCGCTCCCCAGCAAAACGATTGGCACGCTTTTTCGCGGCTGTTCCTCGTCATTGTCTTCCGTTCCACCCTGTTTACGGCCATCAGCAGTTTCCTGCCCCTGTTCTGTATTCAGGTGCTGGGCGCCAGCCATGCCGTAGGCAGCGCTACCTTGTCCATCATTTCCATCACTGGTGTACTGGCGACTCTTGTCGGCGGTTGGCTGGCTGACCGCAAGGGGTATGTCAACACTTTGCGCTATGGCTGCTGTCTTTTGGTTCCCTGTCTGGCCATCATCGTGTTTACGCAAAATATCTGGGCGGTCTACGCTATGCTGATTCCCATGAGCTTTGCCATGCAGGGGCCATACGCCGCCTTTGTGGTGCTGGGGCAAAGCTATCTGGCCAAAAGTCTGGGCTTTGCCTCCGGCGTGACACTGGGGCTATCCTTCAGCATCGGCGGCATTATCGTCCCCTCGCTGGGCTGGTACGCTGACAGTTTTGGCATTGCCGCAGTAATGCTGGTCATTCTCATCATTTCTGTGTGCTGTGCCGCCGCCACTTTCCTCCTGCCGGAACCGAAAAAAGCATAAAGAAAATCCCCCATGGTGACAGTATAAAACTGCCCACCTTGGGGGATTTTTTACGCCTGTGTAATGATAAATCTGCTGCCTTTTCCCAGCTGGCTTTCACAAGATAAACGCCAGCCATGGCGCTGGGCTATTTCCCGGGCAATGGCCAGCCCCAGACCTGTGCCCTGCTTATTATCCTCGTTATGGCTCCGGTGGAATTTGGTAAAGATATACGGCAGGTCTGCCGGCGCAATGCCGCAGCCATTATCCTCCACCACCAATTCCCAGCCGGAATCTTTGCGCCGCTGGCTGACCGTCACCAGTTCACCGGCAGGAGAGAATTTCACCGCATTGTCCAACAGTATCAGGAGCAGCTGACGGCAGCGCCCGTAATCCCCTGTGAGGGGCAGCGGTTCCGTAAAATCTGCCTTTATCCTGATGTCTTTCCTGTCAGCCAATACCTGCGCCTGCTGGACAGCCTCTCTAAAAGCCTCCGTCACATCCATCGGTTCCATTATCAGCTTAAAGCCGGGATTTTGCAGGCGTGTCAGTTCCAGCAAATCACGCACCAATGCTTCCATTGCCGACAGACTGGTCAGAGCCTGCTGCCGGCAGCGTTCTTCCTGCTCCGGCGTCTTTGCCATATCCTGCCAGAGAATTTCCAAGGTGCCGCGCATGATTGTCAGGGGTGTCCGCAGTTCATGGGATATGGCTGCCAAAAATTCCTGACGCTGCCGCTGCAAGTCCTGCCGTTCACATCTGGCCTGCTCCAGCTCGGCGCCCAGGGCGTCAATGTCTTTTGCCAGCAGGCCGATTTCATCCTGCTGAACTATTCCTGTCCGAGCCGTGTAGTCTCCACCTGCATAAGCACGGGCTGTTTTCTGCATCTGCAGCAGCGGCCGTAAAAAGCGTCTGGTCAGGGCAAAAGCAATGCCTACGGTCAAAGCCAGCGCCAGCAGCAGGGATATTCCCAGTGTCTGCAGCCCCTGCCACAGGATTTTTTCCATATTTTTCAGGGAATGATGCAGCAGCACCACGCCCTTTATACCACCGTCGGTATATACCGGCACTGCCACCGTTATGGACGGCGTCCCCAGCAGGGCAGAAAAGGCCTGACTGTGCACCGCCTCTCCACGCAGGGCTGCGTCTATAAGTTCTTCGGCCTCCTTAGGCAGTTCCGTCATGGTATCGCCGCTTTGGGTGCCATAGGAGCGAATCATGCGGCTGTCTGCGGACACCAGCCAGACCTCACCGTCTCCCAGCTCGTTGAGCTGGCGAAAAAAGGACTTATCTTCACTGTACTGCCGCCGGCACCAGCCGCCGTTACGCATCATGCCCTGACGTCCATGACCACGGCCATGGCGCATCATGCCTTCCGCCCGATATCCATCTGCCTGCAGCCAGCCGCTTGCCTCACTCATGGACGGAATCGCCGCCGCCAATGCCACGGCTCTTTTCTGCATTTCCTCCTGATGGACTTCCTGACTGTGACGCGCAAACAGCAAAGTAAACACTGTGCCCATCAGCAGGGAAAATAACACGAGCACTGCCGAAAAATACAGCAGCATCCGTTTCCATAATGACATCTTCATCCCTGACCGCCCTCACAATCCCAGCGATAGCCCCGGCCCCAGACGGTGACAATACCGCCCCCCTGACAGCCGGACTTTTCCAGCTTGGCACGCAGGCGGCGAATATGGGTGTCAACCGTGCGCGTATCACCGCTGTAATCATAGCCCCAGAGCAAATCCAGCAGCTGCTCCCGGGAAAAAATCTGCTGCTTATGGGTTACAAATAAGTACAGTAAATCATATTCCTTATGCGTAAGGGCGAGTGCCTGTCCTGCAACCTCTACCCTGCCGTTTTCCTCCTGCAGGCAGAGGTTGCCGCAGACAATACCTGCTTCGCGCTGTCCATTTCCCTGCCAGCGCCTGAGCACTGCCTTGACTCTGGCCATGACCTCCGCTGTCGAAAAAGGCTTTACCACATAGTCATCGGCTCCTATTTCCAGCCCCATAACACGGTCATAATCGTCACCCCGGGCCGTAATCATGATGATGGGCACAGCTGACTCCCGGCGAATCCGCTTACACAGCTCAAAGCCATCCAGTTTCGGCATCATCACATCCAGCAAAACAAGGTCGATACCACCGGCCACGAACAACTGCCATGCTTCTTCACCGTCAGCAGCTAAAACCGTCTCATAGCCTGCCGCACCGGCGGCAATTTGCAGAATATCCCGGATTGCCCCGTTATCATCAGCAATCAGCAACCGTGCCATCGTTCAAGCCTCCTTAATCAGCAAATATCGCAAAAAATTTTTATTTCTGCCGTAAAATGTAACACTTTCGTCACATCTATCTGTAATAATAATACCATCAAGAAAACAATTTTGCACTCAGGAGGTTTATCATGAAAAAATTATGTGCTGCTTTTGCTGCCGGACTTATTTTATCAAGTGCCGTTCCCGTAATGGCGGCTGATAATACTGCCAGCCGTCAACCGTACTGCTGGCAGGCCACAGATAACCAGTCCAATGACGGCTGGTACTGCCGCGGCCGCGGCTGCGGTCGTCAGGGACGCGGTGGCGGTTATTGCTGGGATGACAGCCAGTCCGGCCGCCAGTAACCGGCAAGAAAAAAAAGCCCTTCCACGGTATCTTACAAACTGCCGTGGAAGGGCTTTTTTATGCCAATCTTTAAATATTAAACGGTGCGCAGAGCTTCTTTAAATAGTTAAAGCCTTTGGTGATGGCTTTAAGCAGCGGCTCCATCGTCTTGGGCTGACGTACCACCAGCTGCATGATTTTATGCCGCAGGCTGCGGTACTCGGCATCGAAGATACGGAGCTGCTCTTCCATTTCCATCTCCACCGATACTTCGGGAATATTGGAAGGCTGTACTTCGCAGGCCCGGCCATGAATGACCACGGCATCTCCGCGGAAGGGGATATACACTTCCCCCTGATACTCCTTTTGAATCCTGCTTTTTAAGAACTCCTGCCCCTGCGCCTCACCGTGAACGATAAACACCTTGGCTGGCTTGGGACTCTGGAAATTGCTGATCCAGTCCATCAGCTGATTGGTATCGGCATGGGCCGAAAAGCCGTTAAGCACCTGAATCTGGGCCTTGACCGCGACTTCTTCCCCCATCACCCGGACGCGCTTGATGCCTTCGACCAGCCGCCGCCCCAGACTGCCCTCAGCCTGATAGCCCACAAAGAGAATCGTGGATTCGGGACGCCAGAGGTTATGCTTTAAATGATGCAGGATACGCCCGGCATCGGCCATGCCCGAAGCGGAGATAATGACTGCCGAGCCTTCCGAACTGTTGAGGGCTCTGGACTCTTCCGGTGTCTTGCAGATACGCAGCTGGGGAAATTCCACCATTTTCCCGCTGTTTCCAAACATCTTGATGGTCTCTTCATCAAAGTCCTGAAAATTCTTCATAAAAATGCTGGTGGCATTGATGGCCAGCGGACTGTCCAAAATAATGGGGACATCACCGTCCAGCCGCCCCTGCTTCCAGAGATTGTAAAAATAATACAGCAGCGTCTGTGTACGGCCTACGGCAAAAGAGGGAATAATGACATTGCCCCCCCTGTCCATGGTGTCGTTGATGATTTCCAGCAGTCGGGTTTCCTTGTCGTACACGGGATGCTGCCTGTCGCCATAAGTGGATTCCACCACCAAAAAATCCGCGCCCGTCAGTACCGTGGGGTCTTTGATAATCGGCTGTTTCGGCTGGCCAAGGTCGCCCGAAAAGACCAGCCGGCTCTCCTTGCCGCTTTCACTGACTACTATTTCGATTATGGCCGAGCCGATGATATGACCGGCATCATAATATTTTACCGTCAGGTGTTCCCCCAAGGTGAATTGCTGCTCATAGGACACAGGTACAAAATGCTTTAGTGCCTCCGCAGCATCATCAAGGGTGTAAATCGGCTCTACCGGCTCCTCGCCGCGGCGCTGGTTTTTACGGTTGAAGGATTCGGCATCAGACTGCTGGATAAAGGCCGAATCCGGCAGCATTATCTGCGCTAAATCGCAGGTAGCCTGCGTGGCATAGACGCTGCCCTTAAAGCCCTCCTTGACCAGTTTGGGAATCAGTCCGCAGTGATCCACATGGGCGTGGGTCAGAAACACCGCGTCTATACTGGCAGGATTAAAGGGGAAGGCCTCATAGTTCAGCTCGCGAATCCGCCGTGCTCCCTGAAACATGCCACAGTCGATGAGGTATTTCTGATCCTGAGCCTCCAACAGATAACATGACCCCGTCACGGTATGAGCTGCACCTAAAAATTCCAACCGCATAAAAATCACTCCTCTCGGAATCTTACTTGTAATATTCTGAGAGGAGCTTTGATTTTCCTGCTATTAAATTTCACCAATCATGCGTACTTCCGGCTGCAGCTCTACACCGTGAGCCTCCTTGACCCGTTTCTGCACCTCATGGATGAGATTTACCACGTCTTCAGCCGTCGCGCCGCCGACATTGACCACGAAACCGGCATGCTTGGTTGACACCTGCGCGCCTCCCACGGTCAGCCCCTTTAGGCCCGTCTGGTCGATAAGGGTTCCGGCAAAGTAGCCCTCAGGCCGTTTGAAGGTGCTGCCGGCACTGGGCAATTCCAGCGGTTGCTTGCTTTCCCGGCGGTTGGTAAAGTCAGCAATGGCCGCCCGGATATCTGTCTCATTTCCCGGGGTGAGTTCCAGCTCAACCTCCACAATGGCTTCGCCATTGCTCTGGAAGATACTGTGGCGGTAGCCAAGTTCCAATTCGTCCTTGGCGTAGTTTTTCACTTCTCCCTTACGGGTAACAGCCCGGACGCTCTTCACCACGTTTTTCATTTCGCCGCCATAGGCACCGGCGTTCATAAATACAGCACCGCCAATGCTGCCGGGAATACCGCAGGCATACTCAATGCCTGCCAGACTATGGGCTGCCGCTGCCTCAGCGGCGTCCTTTAAGAGCGCGCCTGCTCCCACCAGCAGGCGATTATCATCAACCTTAATATATGACATGTTCTGTGCAAATTTAAGGACTACGCCACGAATCCCCTTATCTCTCACCAGCATATTAGACCCATTGCCAATGATCGTCAGGGGCAGTTCGTATTCCTGTACCAATGACAGAATACGCTGAGTTTCCTCCATGCTCTTAGGCAGCAGCAGGCAATCTGCCGGACCGCCAATCTTAAAGGTAGTGTGTTCACGCATAGGGGCATTCAATAAAATCTGCTCAGGAGCTAATATGTCTTCGCAGGCCGCCAAGAATTTCTCATTTATCTGCAATTTCCTATTCCCTTTCTCATTTATTCCACATTCTCAGTCCCGGGCCTTTCTCCGCCAGCGAAGCAAAATCCTGCTGGCGCAAAGCCTCATAGGCCACCACCGCCACGGCATTGGAAAGATTCAAGGATCTGGCATCCTCAATCATGGGGATACGCACACAGTCTTCCCAGTGGTCGTTTAAAATCTCCTCGGGAATGCCGGCGGATTCTTTGCCAAAGACCAGCATATCCTCTTCCCCATAGTTTACTTCCGTATGGGCGTGGGGTGCCTTAGTGGTACAATAGTAAAACTTATGGTCAGGAAACTCAGCCAGCACCTGAGCAAAATTATCATGATAATGCACCTTGACCAAATGCCAGTAATCAAGTCCTGCCCGTTTTAAATGCTTGTCATCGGTGGAAAAGCCCAAAGGCCGCACCAAATGCAGCTCTATGCCCGTAGCGGCACACAGACGGGCAATATTGCCTGTGTTGCCGGGTATCTCGGGTTCGATAAGTACGATATGCAAAATAAAACTCCTCACACATTCGCCAGAGTATCCAGCGCCTGCTCACTGCTCATTAAAATTTCCCGGGGCTTGCTACCCAGATTGGGGCCGACAATATTCAGCTCCTCCATTGTATCAATCAGCCGGGCGGCTCTGGTATAGCCGATATGGAAACGACGCTGAATACTGGAAGCTGACGCCTGACCGGTACTCATGACGAGATTAACCGCATCGGTGAGCAGTTCATCGGTTTTCGGGGCTTTGCGGCCGCCGGACTTGCCGCCCTCATCTTCGCTGTCCGCTGCCAGCTCACGCTCCGTAAAGGCTTCGATTTCCTCGTTGGGCTCCATTTCCTGTCCCTGTGAACGGATGAAGTCCAGCAGTTTTTCCACCTCTTCGTCGCTGATAAAAGCGCCCTGCACACGCCGGGGCTTGGACGCACCGATGGGGAAAAAGAGCATATCCCCCCGTCCCAGCAGCTTTTCTGCGCCGCTGCGGTCAAGGATAGTCCGTGAGTCAATCTGGCTGGATACCGCAAAAGATATACGCGAAGGCACATTGGCCTTGATAATGCCGGTGATGACGTCCACCGAGGGACGCTGCGTAGCCAGTACCATGTGAATACCGGCCGCCCGGGCCTTCTGCGCCAGACGGCAGATGGCATCCTCCACATCGTGGGGCGCTACCATCATGAGGTCAGCCAGCTCGTCGATGATAATGACGATAGCCGGCATCTTGTCCTCGGGGAAACTGTCGTTATACCCCTGCATATTACGGACACCGTTTTGCGCAAACTTGGCATAGCGCTTTTCCATTTCCTGTACGGACCAGTTCAGCACGGAAGCCGCCTTCTTGGCATCGGTGACTACCGGCACCATCAAATGGGGAATACCGTTGTAATTGGACAGTTCCACCATCTTGGGGTCAACAAGGATAAATTTCACCTCATCGGGCTTGGCTTTGAAGAGGACGCTGGTAATCAGCGTGTTGATACACACGGATTTACCGGAACCGGTGGCACCGGCCACCAGCAGATGGGGCATTTTGCCCAAATCGGCAAATATCCCCTGACCGCCGATGTCCATGCCCAGACCGACCGTCAGTTTGGACTTGGCTTTGTCAAATTTGGGATTTTCCAGCACCTCACGGAGCTGTACGCCTTCCAGCTCCTTGTTGGGCACTTCGATACCGATGGCTGATTTGCCGGGAATCTGTTCGATACGCACGGAGCTGGCTGCCAGACGCAGGGCAATGTCATCAGCCAGATTGGTAATCTTGCTGACCTTGACCCCCGGAGCCGGTTCCAGCTCGTAACGGGTTACTGCCGGACCGTGGCAGGCATTGATGATGGTGGCCTTTACCTTAAAGTCCGCCAGCGTCTGCTGCAATGTACGGGCATTTTCCTCAATTTCCATTTCCAAAGCCACATTCTGCTTCTTGATGTGTTTGCTGAGAATCTCCGTGACTTTGGGCAGTTCGTAAGGCTTTACCGGCTTGGGCGGTTCTGCCGCAGCCGCCTGCTCCGAACCGTCCAGAATGGCCGCTGCCGGACGAATAGGCGCAATTTCCCCATAGGAAGGCATCGCGGTACGCTTGGCTTCTTCCTTCATGGGCTTTTTCGAGGGCGCCACCGGCTTGGGCTGAGCCACGTTAATAGCCGGTGCAGGCGGTTCAGCCTCTTCCATTGCGGCAAGCTCTGCTTCTGCCAGCAGTTCATCCATTTCCGGCTCCGCTTCCAGCGGTTCACGGTCTTCACTGCGGCCATATTCAATGGTAAACTTCGGCAATGGCTCTGCGGCAGGCTGCTCAGGCTCAGGCGGCAGTTCCTCAGCTGCAGGCGCGGCCGCCACCACGGGCACCGGCTCAGCAGCAGCTGCTGCCTCAGCTTTTTCCTCTAAAGGTTCGGCAGAAAAATGGTCATCCTGCTCCTGATTGTAAAAGGAGCTTTTAACCTTCTCCACCACTTTTTCCTCAACGCGTTCACTGACATCAGCGACCTTTTCATAGGCCACAGCCACGGCCTTGCCGGTGGCACTCGCTCCTCGTACCGCAGTGCGCTGGGTACGCAGGACACCATTGGCCAAAGACCAGGTCGTGGACATCAGGACGGCGCCGATTACACCGGCTCCCAATAGGATAATCGAACCGTCAACACCGAAGAACCGCCGCAAAATCAGCAGCAGACTGCCGGCCAGCAGGCCGCCTCCCCGGGGCAGGCTGTCCGGCAAAATCTCCTCTCCCGGCGGCACTGCCAAATGGTGCCATATAGCCAGAACGGAGACAAACAGCAGTGCCAGCCCAAAGAACCGGGGAGAGTAGACAAGGCCATGATGTTTGACAATATACTGATAACCGATTAACAGTATCAACAGGGATATTACGATAGCGCCTACGCCAAACATATAATGCAGGCACTTGGCAAAATACACCCCAACAAAGCCGACGTTGAGGCCAAACAAACCACAGATGGAAATGAGGCTGACGGCCACCAGCAGCAATCCCAGCAATTCATATTTGCGTTCGGGATTTGTCTGGCTTTCCTCCGGGCGCTTTCTGGCCGCCGTCCTGCGGCTGCGCCGGGTGGTTGTTTTCCCCTCGCTTGTCTTCTTTTTCAAGGTATCACCTCAACATTAACTTACTTTGTGAGCCTGTCGGCACAGCGCTGGGCTTCGTAGCAGATACGCTCCTCATCCAGCGTCCTGAGTTCATTGTTTTCCATAATGACATTGCCATCACAGATAACCGTATCCACAGAGCTGCTGTTGGCTGCATAGACCAGCAGGGAAACAGGGTTATTGCGTGGGAACCATGCCGGACTGTTCATGTTCCAGAGGGTGATATCGGCTTTGCAGCCAGCCTCCAGACGACCCAGCTTTTCAATGCCCACAGCCTTGGCACCGTATTCGGTACCCATCTTCAAAGCTTCAAAGGCAGGAACAGCCAACGGGTCATACTCATTTACCTTATGGAGCATAGACGCCAGATTAACCTCTTCCAGCATGTCCAGATTGTTGTTGGAAGAAGCACCGTCCGTCCCCAGAGCCGTCACAATGCCCTCGCTGAGCAGGCGCGGTACCGGAGATACGCCACTGGCCAGCTTCATGTTGCTGCCGGGATTATGGGCGGCACTTATCTTGTACTTCTTCATAATGGCGATATCATTATCATCCAAATGCACGCAATGAGCCGCCAGCGTGAAGCCGCCGTCAAAGAGTCCCGTTTCAGCGACCCAGGCAAAGGGGCGCTTGCCGTACTGTTTCAGGGAATCCTCAACTTCCGTTTTCGTTTCATGCATGTGAATATGAATGCCGGCGCCCATGGACTGAGCCGTTTTTGCCACCTTCTGCAGGAATTCCGGCGGACAGGTGTAAGGTGCATGGGGGCCAAACATCACCGTAATGCGGCCATCGGCGCTGCCGTGGAAATCCTTGTAGAGTTCCACGTTTTCCTGCAGCTTTTTATCCCCATCGGGAGCTACGCCGATAATGCCTCGGGAAAGCACGCCGCGGATACCGGCATCCATAGCAGCCTCAGCCACTCTGTCCATATAGGGGCCGTACATATCGGCAAAGGTGGTGGTGCCGGAACGTACCATTTCCACCATGGCCAGCATAGCGCCCCAATAAATGTCATCCGAATTCATCTTGGCTTCAGCCGGCCAAACCATATCATTCAGCCAGTCCATCAGCGCCATGTCATCGGCATAGCTGCGCAAAAGCGTCATGGACGTATGGGTATGAGCATTGACAAAACCGGACACTGCCAGATGGTTCTTGCCGTCAATGACCTTGCCGGGACGGAATGTATCCGGCACATCACCGATAGCGGCAATGTTTTTGCCATCCACCATGATGTTGGTAACAGGCGTCGTACCATCGGGCATAACCACGCAGACATTCTTTATTAAAGTTTTCAATTCCCTACACTCCTCATTTATGTTTATTCAAGGTTTAAATAAGCCTTTTGCTCCGGGGTCAGCTTATCAATAGCCACGCCCAGCGATTTCAGCTTCAATTCTGCCAGTTTAATATTGATTTCTTCCGGCATCAGGTGTACTTCCTTGGACAGTTCCCTGCCATGCTCCAGCAGGTACATCATGGAGAAGAACTGCACGCCAAAGGACAAATCCATGATTTCCGCCGGATGACCGTCACCGGCAGCCAGATTCACCAGACGGCCTTCTGCCAGCAGGTATATCTTCCTGCCATCCGGCATTAAGAACTCTTCGATATTGTTACGCACTCTGCGACGGGATTTAGCCAGCCCCTCCAGTTCAGGGATATTGATTTCACAATCGAAATGACCGGAGTTTGCCAGCATGACGCCGTCCTTCATGGACTCAAAATGACGCTTTACAATAACATCCTTATCACCGGTCAAGGTCAGGAATATATCACCGATTTTTGCGGCTTCATCCATCGGCATAACCCGGAAGCCATCAAAAATGGCTTCAATCGCCTTGATGGGGTCAACCTCTGTAATGACTACATTGGCACCGAGGCCACGGGCGCGCATGGCACCGCCCTTGCCGCACCAGCCGTAACCGGCGATAACCACGGTCTTGCCGGCGATAACGAGATTCGTGGTACGCATGATGCCATCCCATGTTGACTGACCGGTACCATAGCGGTTGTCAAAGAGGAACTTCATATAGGCATCATTGGCCGCAATCATCGGAAATTCCAGCTTGCCAGCCTGAGCCAGACCGCGCAGGCGGTGTACGCCCGTAGTCGTTTCCTCGGAACCGCCCACAATCTTAGGCAGCAGGTCACGGCGCGTCGTATGGAGCGTATGCACCAGGTCACCGCCATCATCAATGATGAAATCCGGTTCAATCTTCAAGGCTTCATCAATGAACTTAAAATATTCCTCTTCCGTGCAGTCATGCCAAGCAAAGACGTTGACACCGTCCTCCACCAGCGCTGCGGCCACATCATCCTGCGTGGACAACGGATTGCTGCCCGTAATGGCCACTTCAGCTCCGGCATGTTTAAAGACCTCTGCCATATAGGCAGTCTTGGCCTCCAAGTGCAGTGTAATAACCATCTTCTTGCCGGCAAAGGGCTTTGTCTTGGAAAACTCCTCATCTACGGCACGCATGACGGGCATAAAATTTTTTACCCATTCGATTTTGTCGTGTCCAGCCGGTGCAAGTTTAATATCGCGAATCATTGATTCCATGGTAATAACCTCCCTACACTTCAAAAAATCTCAACTTATATTTTATCACGAAACCAACTACAGCGTCACCCTATTTTTCCAGCCGCCGGTCAAGTTCCATATAATCTGTCATATCGGTGACAAGCGGCGTCACAGAAATATAGCCCTGCTCGGTAGCATAGATATCCGTGGCGCTGCCCTTGTCCGAGTCATAGACTTCGCCGGCCATGGTATAAAACAGCCTGCCATCCCGTTCCTCATGGGTAAAAGCGTTGATGTAATCGCGTTTGCCCTGCCGTCCAAACACATACTGCGCCTTGCCGTCCTTAAGGAATACCGGATAATTTACGTTATAAAGAAACACCTTGCCTGTACCGGGCATCATTTTCCTAAAATCGCGGGCAAAAATCGCCGCCGCATCATCGTAGTTCAATTCACTATGCACATCAAGCGACAAGGCAAAGGACGGAATATCGTGGAAGTAGCCTTCCATAGCCGCCCCGACAGTCCCCGAATAAATTACATCCGTAGCCAGATTTGCGCCGTGATTGATGCCCGATACCACTAAATCCGGCGCTGTCCCTGCCAAAGCCTCTATATAAAGTTTTGCACTGTCGGCAGGCGTACCGCCAATCGCCCAAGCCTCTATACCGTAACGCTCCTCCAGTGCCTCATCACGGGCCACCTCAATTGGCGGGCCAATGGTCAAAGCATTGCTCATGCCGCTTTGCTGAACCATCGGCGCCGCTACGATAATCTCATGGTCCTTATGCAGAGCCCGTATCAGTGCCTCAATGCCCGGGGCTTTTATACCGTCATCGTTGGTTAGTAAAATACGCAACCAAACAGCCTCCTTTTCCTTAAATGAATCACAATTATATATTTTACACAATTCCGGCAGGTCTGTGCAATAAAATTTGCACTCCCCCCAAAAAGAGCGTATAATAGTTCCGTAAAAATTAAGAAGAGGTGTACTATGGCCAATAGATTTTATGATTTAACAGTGGCTGGCTGCCAGCGTTCCCTGCCTATTTTAAACGTCACTGACAGACTGGCAATCGCCGGTTTCATCATGCTGGGCGACCCGGACCTTACTCTGGCCTGCGCCAAGGAATTAGCCAAAAAGATTCCTGCTGCTACAGATGTTATCCTGACGGCAGAAACAAAAGGCATCCCTCTGGCGGCTGACCTGGCCCGCGAGCTGGGTATGGAGCGCTATGTGGTAGCCCGAAAATCCGTCAAAGCCTATATGGAAAATGCCCTGTGGGTAGAAGATATCTCCATCACCACCAAAGGTGTGCAGAAGCTCTGTCTGGATGGTGTGGATGTCGACCGTCTCAAGGGCAAAAATGTCCTGCTGCTGGATGATGTCATCAGCACCGGCGGCTCCATGAAGGCGCTCACCGAACTCACGGAAAAAGCCGGCGGCAAGGTCATCGGCGAAGCCTGCGTGCTGGCAGAAGGCGACGCAGCCAAGCGTTCGGATATCATTTTTCTAGAAGCTCTGCCCCTGTTTGACGCAGAGTAAACAACCTTATAAACCGCTAAAAGCAGTGAACCGGACGGCTCACTGCTTTTCTTATTCCTTAATTTCCCGAATGACGACCTTTTCATCATTATCAATGTTCTGCAACTGTACGCTGACCACTTCCCGTGATGAGGTGGGAACGTTCTTGCCCACAAAGTCGGCTCTGATGGGCAATTCCCGATGGCCTCTGTCCACCAATACAGCCAGCTGAATGGTTTTGGGACGGCCATTGTCGATAATGGCATCCAGCGCCGCCCGGATAGTACGGCCGGTATAGAGTACATCATCCACCAGCACTATGGTCTTGCCAGTGATATCCACGGGCAGTTCCGTGGGGCGCACGATGGGCTGATAGGCCAGTGTTGACAAGTCATCACGGTACAAGGTGATGTCCAGTACGCCTACCGGCGGCTGCTGGCCTTCGATTTTGGCGATATTTTCTGCCAGGCGTTCGGCAATCGGTACACCTCTGGTGCGAATCCCCACCAGCACGATATTTTCTACCCCTTTGTTCTTTTCCACGATTTCATGGGAAATACGTGTAAGCGCCCGGCGGATTCCCTCTGAATCCATAAGCACCGCCTTTTCGACAAATTCCGGCATAAGCTCCCTCCTCATTATAAAAACATTTATTTTCTGGCCATTTTATTGCGCAGCCCCGTCAGGATTTTTTCCATATCCTGAGGCAGCGGCGCCGTAAAGGTCATTTCCTCTTTGGTAACGGGATGCGTCAGCGTAAGCGTCAGGGAGTGCAAAGCCTGTCCCTTGATGGCAAAGGGAGAACCCTTCTTCGGCCCGTACTTGGGGTCATTTACCAAAGGATGGCCGATACTGGTCATGTGTACCCGTATTTGATGGGTACGCCCTGTTTCCAGCTGACATTCCACCAGCGTGTACTCGCCAAAACGCTCCAATACCTTGAAGTGAGTTACCGCCGGCTTGCCATTTTCCCGGACAATGGCCATTTTCTTTCTATCCGTGGGATGCCGGCCGATATCACCTTTGATGATTCCGGCCTCTTCCCTGATGTTGCCATGGACGATGGCCCGGTAAATGCGATGAGCAGTTTTCGTGCTGATTTGCTGCGCCAAATCAAGATGGGCCGCATCATTTTTGGCACAGACAAGCACACCAGAAGTGTCCTTATCCAAGCGATGCACAATTCCCGGACGGATTTCCCCGTTTATCCCCGAAAGGTCATGACAGTGGTACAGCAGGGCATTTACCAATGTGCCTGTGCTGACCCCGGCAGCCGGATGTACCACCATACCCCGCGGTTTATTTATGACGATGATATCCTTGTCCTCGTAGAGTACATCCAAGGGAATATCCTCCGGCACTACGCTGATGGTCTCGGCCTCAGGCATAGCCAGCGTCACCGTCTCACTGCCGCGCAGTTTATAATTTGCCTTGCGTATATGTCCATCCACCAGCACCGCGCCCTTGTCAATGAGCTTTTGAATATGGGAACGGGATAATTCCGGCTGCATCTCCACAAGGAACACATCCACACGTTTCCCTGCCTCTGCTGCCTTGTATGTAACCTGCTTATCCATCATTCATCCGTTTCCTTTATCTTGTAAAGAATTGCATAAATCATGCTGACTACCCCCAAAACGATAGCCACATCAGCAATGTTAAACACCGGCCAGATGCGAAAGTCAAAAAAGTCTATCACCAGTCCGCTGCGAATACGGTCGATAAGGTTGCCCACCGCCCCGGACAGCAACGCTATACAGCCATAGTGAAAATAGCCGCACTGACGCTTCAGCCACGGGTAATAATAGAAAAACGCAGCAATCATTGCTGCGCCGGCCAGTATAAAGAACCAACTTTGGTGAGGAAAAATCCCAAAAGCCGCGCCCGGATTCAACACATAGGTAATGTGAAAAATCCCGTCAATCAGGGGAATACTCTCCCCCGGCAACATCGTTGTCTCTACAAAAAACTTTACTGCCTGGTCTACGGCCAGCAGTATAAAAAACAATCCCCAAGCCATTTACGCGCTCTTAGTCCTCCTCTTTGTTTTCCTCTGCGTCCTTGTTGTCAGCCTGCTCCTGATGGTCAGCCAGTGCTTTCTGCAAAGCCTCAGCCTGTGTCCCCTGTGCCCTGGCCTGACGCTCATCTTTTTCAGGGTCGGGAATCTCCGCCAGCGTCTCATTGATAATCGTCAGCTCAGATTCCATTGTCACCTTGATTTTCCGCAGGAAGTGGTTTTTCTCGCGTACCAGCCTGTCATACTCACTCACGATAGCCCGTACCTTGTTTCTGGCATCTTCAATCATTCGGGCAGCTTCCATTTCCGCTTCCTGCAGCTTGTTCTGGCACTCCTTGCTGGTGTTTTCCCGCATTTCCTCAGCATTGCTGCGCGCATTGCTGGTGACTTCCTCGGCAGTCTTCTGGGCTACCAGCAGGGTGTCCTTCAGATTCTTTTCCAGCTGCTGGTACTGTTCATTATCCTTCTGCGACCGGGCTAACTCCTCCTTCAAGCGGTCATTTTCCCGGAACAGTTTTTCATAATCATTTACAACCTTGTCAAGGAAATCATCTATCTCATCCTCGTTATAGCCACGGAAGCTGCGCTTGAAATCCTTGTTATGTATGTCCATTGGTGTAAGCAAAATTATTATCCCCTATCTGTTTGATACGATTCTTCGCCTTATTTTTCAATATCACCTATATTATCATATTTTTAGAAAAAAAACCATACTGATATGTACTCAGACACACAAATGGCGGCTCCTTGGAGCCGCCACCTGAACTGTCACATTCTCATTTAATATCCCGTTCATTTATAGAAGCGATATTGGTATATTTGCCATCTTCCGAGTTATGCAGCTTGATTTTCCCTGCACGCAGGAGCTGCGCAGCTTTTTTATAGTTTTCCGACTGTCTGTCAAAACCATCAATATGCCAGTCACTCACAGGCTTGACGTCAATGACACCCTTTTTCACATCTTTGATGTAGCGGATGGTCATGTTGCGGATAGTCCCCTCTGTTTCACCAAAGGCTTCTATGCTTGTCCACAGCTGTTTAAACTGACGGCCGGCAAAAATGCCGTTCTTGGCAGTGAGCTGGTTCATGCGGTAAGCATTCATCCCCAGCTTGATGGTGTCGTTGTCCTCAATAAGCTGTCCTGTACGTTTCAGCCGCAGGTCTTTGATGCGCTTGCCTGCCGGTACCGTCAGGTCGATGCTGTAGGTCACGCCGCCGAAAATGTCATTGGTGCTGTACTTGGTTGCGCGGCGTGCCGGATTATAGCTGGGGGCAATATCTCCCGGCTGCTTTTGATTGAAATAGGCCGCCGCCCATTCCATATAGAGGCGTAAGTCCTTACCGCTCACTTCATAAACCGTGGTCTCACCACCGGTGTACTGATAGTTAAAGGCAATGTCCTTGCGGCGCACCGGCCCCACAGCCATCTGTGCATTGTCACGGCTGATGATAACGGAAGTTACATCAGCGCCGCTGTAGTGAAGCTGTACTTCATTGAAGAAATTGGTCAGGGGCGTGTCCGCCACCTGCACTTCGCTGATGCCCGGCATGGAATCCGGCGGTACCATGTTCATCCCTTTGACCTTGCCGATTTCCTCATTGGCCGTCTTACGCGCCGCAGCATGGAAAGGCGCCAGCAATTTTACGAGTTTCTTGTCGCTGGCATAATTTTTCATCGGAATGGTTTTGGCCGTCTTTGCGGCAACTTCCCAGCCATCTCCCTTGCGTTTCAAGGTCAAATCAATACGGGTGAGAACTTTTCCGTATTTATACGGCTCGGAAATCAACACTCCATTTACGATAGCACTGGGTACATCCTTATGCATGTGCCCTGCGACAATGGCCGTAAGTTCAGGATTGGCCTTGGCTACATCCGTAACGCTGGTATCGGGAATATTATTTTCATTTTCCAGTCCCATGTGCATAACGCCAATCAAAATATCAGCCTTGCCCTGCAATTCTTCGATGGCCTTGCGCGTTTCCCTGGTGGGGCTCTTTACGGTTACGCCTTGCAGATGGTCTGTGTCCTTTTCAAATTCGGTAATCATCGGCGTATTTATGCCGATGATGCCCACCTTTACTCCGCCTTTCTCCACGACAGTGCTGGCCGGCAGATAGCGCCGCCCGTCATTAAAGTAGACATTGCCGCACAAAGACTGCCCCTTGAACTGATCCGTTACATGCTTTAACACATCAAGGCCAAAGTTGAACTCATGATTGCCCATAGTCCACGTGTCGTAACCCATCTCATTCATCGCCACAATCATGGGCTGTTTGGGTTTGGTATTGAACTGCTCCACGCTGTTGTCCTGAATGGAATCTCCACAATCCACCAGAATGACATTGGGCGTTTCTTTTCTAATTTCCTTGATGGCCGTATACAGCTGTACCAGACTGCCGGAGCGATCCTCCGTATCAGTAGCGTAATCCCATGGCATAAAGCGGCCATGCACATCGCTTGTCCCCAGAATGGTCAGCTTCACCGTGTCTCCCGTGGCCGCCAGAGCCTTCACACAGGACAGCCCGTCAAAAGCAACCGTCACACCGCCTGCCATCAGCAGCTGCAAAAATTTCCTTCTGCTCAACATAAATGCTCATACCTCCTGAAATTTTTACCATAGCCTGAGGGCTATAGCCAAACTACATTAGTATACATTCGCGCTATTTACGTTAAATCCTTTTATAAATTTTCTATCATTCGGCTTTTTCACTTGCTCACATAGCGAATATTTTTCCCGTTCCCCAAACGCCGTATTCTTCCGGCCTCCACTAATCTGCGTAAAATATTAACGGTTTTGGTCAGAGAAAAGCCCATGCGTTCCTGCAGAGCTTTACGGCTGTCCACACCTGCAGCAATGGCCTGATATACTTTCATATCATCAGTTATTTCATCATTAGTATATATTGGTTGCGCCTCATGCAAGTGATCTGCAGCTCCTCCAACCTGTTCCCGTTCAAAATGCAAATTGGGCAAAACAACCTTAACCGCATTGTCTGATACCAAAAACTGCGGCTGTCTCTCACCATCGCCATAACCTGCAAAGATACGGCGTACACCTGTGCCAAAGGCTTCAATGTAATGCAGGCGGTAAAATATTTCCGCCAATTTCGGATTGCGCGAAATAGAAACTCCGAGCATCATGTCATTATAGGTCATGCCTTCAGCCAGACCACCTAAGGAAAGAATTTCCATTCTATCATCATAAACGCTCACTAATAAACTGCCGCTAAAGCCATAGTCACGATGAACAAAGGCATTAAATATCGCTTCGCGCAAAGACTCAACAGGATAGTCCCGGCTGTCCAGCCGCTTCATGCCGCGAATTTCTGAATGAATGGCATTATGATAATCAATAAATTCTATAACCTGATTCACCTGCAACAAAAGTGAGCCGGAAAACTCACGCCGATCACGGAACACCAGCTGATTTTTTCCCGAAAAAACCGCCACTCTTACCGTGTGCTGACATTGGTCAGACAGGAGCAGTCCCAAATTCGTATACAGGCCGTCACTACTTACAATACACAAGGAACGTTTCTCGGCATCATCAAAGGACACATGCGCCTCCTGCAATATTCTTTCTGTGTCCTTAAACGTCAGTTCCTGTTCCAAAGAACGCTCCTGCTCATAATGATAATCTCCGGCCTCGCGAATCATCTTCCGGATCTGTGCATCTGTGGCCGGCAGGCTGACAGGCCCACGCCGAACAAAAACACCTTCCGGGCGCAGACCCTTGCCTTTCAAATAGTATGGGCAGGACGTTCCCCGTTGAACCAAAAGGCGAATTACGTCTTTGCCTTCTATCACAATTCTATCACATGATAGAAACATCATTACATCAGGCTGAATTCCATCACGGCATAAGCTGATTACACGCTTCTGTACATCATCAACATCAGCTACACCTACCGCCGTCCCGTCATCATCAATACCGATATACAAATTGCCGCCATCCGAGTTAGCAAAAGCCACCACCGTCTTACGGATGCTCTCCGTGTACTCTCGCTTGAATTCCGTATTGTTGTTTTCTATCATGCTATCACCTCTTTTAATATCATTCTATCATCATTCTATCACCCCGTCAATTATAACAAATAAAGCTCCCGAATAAGAAATATATTTCTTATTCGGGAGCTTCTAAATTTATAAATATCTTTTAAGTACCACTACAGTACGGCCTTTTTTGGTCGTTCCTCTGACTTCTGCCACTTCCAGACGGCCTCTGCCGCGCATGGAGAGGATATCGCCTTCTTTGACATTCTGGGAGGCGTTTTTGACCGGCTGCCAGTTGATTTTGAGTTTATCCGCTGCTATATCGGCGGCAGCCTTGCTTCTTGATGAGCCAAAACCGGCAGCGGCAATGGAATCCACGCGCAGTGATGCCACGGTGGCGCGAATCTCTTTGCACCGTTCCTCCTTGGGGGCGATTTCCGCCAGTTCCGCCCGGCTGCATTCCACCCCGACAGCGCCGATTTTCGTAAGGTTCAGCAGCAGAAAATCGGCCATTTTCGTCTGGCACAGGATACGCACGCTGTCATTGGTCACTAAGAGGTCACCGATACAATCACGCTCAATCCCCAGTCCCATCAAAGCACCTAAAACATCACGATGGCTGAGCCTGGCAAACTGGCCGTTCCACTGAGCCTTGATGCAGTCAATATCAAAGCCGTTGGGCGTACCGCCAAAATCCTCATGAATGAAGATGGCTCTGGCTCGTTCAGCCCCCTGATATCCACCGGCAAAATCCACCCGGATATTGCCATAGTTGGCGGCGACGGTTTCCGCAATTTCCTGTCCATAGGGGTCAAGGAATCCTGACAGGCGGAATTTTTGTGTACGCTGGACGTTTTCTGCCAAATCAACTAATTTTATGACCGTCTCTTCGCCTTCAGTACCTTTATAAAAGCGGATTAGTTTCTCTTTTTGTTCACTTGCCATAAGTATTACCGTCGCCTCTTATTTTTTCAGCCAAGGCATGTCTGCCGATACCTTGCGCTCTTCTTCCGTATAGCTTACATTGACATTGCTGGGAGCGCACAGGAATACATTATGTCCCACCTTTTTGATTTCACCATTCAGCGCATAGGTCGTACCGCTGATGAAATCAATGATGCGCTTTGCGTCCTCAGCCTCGGTCTTTTCAAAATTGATAACGACCGGCTTTTTTTCCCGAAGGTTGTTGGCTACCTGCTGGGCATCGTCAAAGGTTTTGGGCTCAATGACAATAACCTTCATTTTCATGTTGGTAACCGTCGTCGTTTCCCGGGCAGAGGCTGCGGACTGAAAGTCTACTACGTTACGGGAACTATCACTGCGTTCATGGCTCATGTCAAATCTCTCTTCCTCTTCTGCAGACAGTCTTGCTTCATCAGTCTCAAGCTCTTCTTCATATTTATCATACTTGTCATATTTTTCATCAACAGGGTCCATCAGCCCCATTTTTCCACAGACTTTATCGATAATACTCATGATTCGTCCCCTTTTTAATACTGACGCGGGCCAAATATCGCCGTGCCTACGCGCACAATGTTGGCACCTTCTTCTACAGCAATTTGGTAGTCATTGGTCATACCCATTGATAAATAGTTTATATTCGCCCTTTGATAGTCAAAGTCCTGTATTTTTTTATAAATTTTATACATACTTTTGAACAGTGGGCGGCACAGCTCTACATCATCATAGTGCGGAGCCATGCACATCAGCCCGCGCAAGCGCAAGTTAGGCAGGCTGTCAACCTTAAACAGCATGTCCTCCAGCTCCTCGGCATAAACACCTGATTTGCTGTCCTCTTTGGCCAGATTCACCTGCACCAGCACATCCTGCACTTTGCCAATGCGTGTGGCCTCGCGGTCAATCGCTTCTGCCAAATGCAAACTATCCACCGAATGTATCAGGTCGGCAAATTTCACGGCCTGCCGAACCTTGTTGGTTTGCAAATGACCGATAATATGCCATGTTACGGCAGAGCCGATTGCCGCATGTTTCTTCAAGGCCTCCTGCACGCGGTTTTCCCCCACATTGACAGCCCCGGCGGCAATGGCTTCCTGCATGGCAGCCACATCATGATTCTTGGTCACCGCTACCAAAGTCACAGCTTCATCCTGCGGCACGTCTGTCCGCCGGGATTTAGCTGCTTCTATTTTATCCAGCACATCCTGATAAGCCTTGGCAATATCCTGACTCATGGTCAGTCCCCCTTTAAAGCGATAAGCGCTGCCATTCTTCCTGTCTGGCCACCGTCAGCCCGATAGGAAAAATACCATTGATGTTCACAGGCCGTACAAGCCTCAGCCATTTCGATATGCTCAGGCAAAATGCCTGCCTGCAGCAGCTGGCGGCGGTTGGCCTCCCAGAGATTCACATGCAGCCTGCCATTCTTTGAGGTAATAACCGCCTCATGCTCCTTCGGAAAAGCCTCCCGAAATTTTGCAGCCACATCTTCGCCTACCTCATAGCAGCAGGGACCGATAGCCGGGCCTATACCGACTATGATATCCTGCGGTTGGGAGCCGAATTCCTCCGTCATCCGGGCAACGGTTTTGGCCGCAATCCCGGCCACTGTTCCTTTCCAGCCGGCGTGAGCAATGCCCACCGCTTTCTTTTCCGCATCGAGAAAGATTACCGGCGTGCAGTCAGCAAAACACAACAGCAAGGGAAGGCCCGGCACATTCGTGATAAGCGCATCTGTACCGGCTATGGCCTCGGCATAAACCTTTGCTCCCCGGCCGGCATCCTTTTCCGTGACACGCACAATCCTGTCACCGTGAATCTGCTCCGGAGCAATAAGTTTTGCTGCCGCTGCATCAAGGCTCTGGCAAAATATCTGCCGGTTCTGCCAGACATCTTCCGGCTTATCCCCTACATGCAGTCCCATGTTCAGGGATTTATAGGGTGCTTCGCTTACGCCCCCCAGCCTGCCGGAAAAACCATGCTGGCAAATTTTTTCAGCAAAGGATGTAAAACGTCCACGCCACAGGTTACTGCCTAAATGCTCCAGTACATAACTCACATTATCACCTACCGTTATAACATAACACTAATGTGCCTTCTTGTCCATACGCTAACATACGCCGCAGCGATGGCAGCCGTCAAAACACTGCAAGGTTGGCTGCAAGGCCTCGGCCTTGCCCAGTTCCCGGTAAATATATTCACGGGTAAAGCCCATGTCCAAAATATCCCAGGGAAATATCTCCTGCTCAGCGCGCCGGCGGTAAAGGTAATCCGCCGCCTGCAGTCCGCAGGCCTTCATTGCCCGTTTAAAGGCCTTGCTGCCGCCCAGTTCACAGGCCGCCAGCAGCGCTTCGCCCACCTGCCGGTCGCCACGGGCCAGCACGCCCTGTATGAAAGCTTCCTTGGGAGATTCCACCCCCACAATGATGTTTTTACGTTTGCGCAAACCCTGTGTCAGATTTTTAAAGGCCCGTTCCACATACTTCTTATCTGCCATGGGCAGCCATTGGAAGGGCGTAAACGGCTTGGGAATAAACGGATTGACGCTTAAAGTAAGCGTACCCTTGCTCCCCTGCTCTTCCATATAATCCTTCAGCCGTCCGGCCAAGTCAACTATTGCCGCTACATCCTCGTCTGTTTCAAAGGGCAGGCCGACCATAATGTAAAGGCGGAAATGACGAATACCTGCCTGCAGCCCCATATCCATGGCCCGGAAGAGATGTTCCTCCTCTATCCCCTTGTTAATGACAGCACGCATCCGCGAACTGCCGGCCTCGGGAGCCATCGTCAGGGTTTTCAGACCGCATTGTGCCAGCGAATCCACCAGTTCCCTAGTGACAGAATCGGCTCGGAAGGAAGCTACCGACATGGACAGCCCCTCGCCTAAAATATCCTTGCACAATTCGTTGATCTCAGGATAATCAGAAATAGCTGCCCCCATCAGGCCTATGCGCTTTTTATACTGCAAAGCCTCTTTAACAGCCTTTGTCACCATGTCCAAAGAACGGTTGCGGGGACGGCGGAAACAGTAGCCGGCCATACAGAAACGGCAATGACGGCCGCAGCCTCTGGCTGTTTCTATAAGATAGAAATTAAACTCCGTATTCTCTGTCCGCACCACCGTATGGGCAGGATGTTCATCAAGATTCCTTACCCACTGCCGAAAAACTTTGGCCGGAGCGTTCTCTTTAGGCGTTATCGCCACCAGTCTGCCATCCTCATAACAATGTTCATAAAGAGAAGGCACATAAACGCCGGGGACCTGCGCCAGCCGCTGCAGCAGCTGCGGGCGGCTGACACCGTCCTGCCGGGCCTTATAAAAAGCATCCATCAGCGACGGCATAATGACTTCCCCTTCGCCGATGACAAAGGCATCAATCACACCGGCCAAAGGCTCGGGGTTAAACGTAGCACAGGGGCCGCCGGCGATAACCACCGGGTCCATATCCCCGCGTTCGTCAGCCCGTACCTTTACCTTGCCCAAAGACAACATCTTTACGACATTGAAGTAATCCATTTCAAAGGACAGGACAAAGGCAATCAGGGGAAACTGCAGCAGGGGCAGCTGGTTTTCAATGCTCATCAGGGGCGTTCTGGTGTTTTCATAACGCTCCAGACTCCTGCGCTCCGGCAGGAATACCCGTTCGCAGGCCGTATCGCTGCGCTCATTCAGCAACTCATAAATGATATGCAGCCCGAGATTGGACATGCCCACAAAGTAGGAATTGGGATAAGCCAGCGCAACTGGCAGACGGGTGCCCAAGGGATAGCGGTAATAACCTTCCTCTGCCGCTAAGGTTTCCTTTAACTCCTGTTTTAACTGCCAAGCCAACTGCTTTCTTCCTCCACTTATTCCTTACTCATGACCGTCGCCATTTGTCTTATGTGCCTGCAGCTCACGCAATTCCTCCATAAAGCTGCTGATATCGGCAAATTTCCGATACACCGAAGCAAAACGGATATAAGCCACTTCATCAAAATCCTTCAGACGGTTCATCACCAATTTACCGATATCGCTCGTGGAGACTTCCTGCTCCATCGTATTGCGGATATCGCGTTCGATTTCATTGGCTAGATTGGTAATGCGCTCCAACGAAATATCCCGTTTATCACAGGCCCTAATAATGCCGTTTAATATCTTTTCCCGTTTAAATACCTCCCGGCGTCCATCCTGCTTTACTACCATAAGCGGCTGTTTTTCCACCACTTCGTAGGTGGTAAACCGCTTGCCGCAGGATGTGCATTCACGGCGGCGGCGGATGGTTGCTCCTTCTTCTGCCGCCCGGGAATCTATTACACGACTGTCATTATTTTTACAATATGGGCATCTCATCGCCGCACCTTCTTTTTCACATCATTTTTGCGCCTGCCGTCCCGCTGACTTGTCAGCTTTGACTTGTCATTTTTGCTCTCGGGCCGTACCAGACATTTTTTTTCATAGCCGATTAAATCCTGCCGCCCGGCCTTGCGCAGGGCTTTGCGTACAATGGCCTGATTTTTCGGCAGCCAGTACTGCATCAAGGCCCTCTGCATCAGCTTATCCTCATAGGACTTGGCAGAATACACAGCTTCCCCCGTCAAAGGGTCTATGCCGGTATACCACATGCAGGTTGACAATGTCCCCGGCGTGGGGATAAAGTCCTGAACCTGCTGGGGATGATAACCCCTGTCGCGGATGAACTCAGCCAGTTCAATGGCATCCTCCAGCTTCGCGCCCGGATGGCTGGACATAAAATAAGGTACCAGGTACTGCTTCATCCCCAGCTTTTTATTCATGGCCGTGAACCTGTCCACAAACCGTTCATAGACCTTGCGGCCGGACTTGCCCATCATCCGCGTCACCCTGTCGGTGATATGCTCCGGGGCAATCTTCAACTGACCGCTGATATGGTACTTGCACAACTCTTCCAGAAAATTGTCCTTGGCCAGCAGCAAATAGTCAAAGCGTACTCCTGAGCGGACAAAGACCTTTTTCACGCCGGGAACTGCCCTGAGTTCCCTTAGCAGCTTGAGATAATCGCTGTGGTCAGCCACCAGATTCTGACAGGGCACAGGCGACAGGCAGGGCTTGCCCCGGCAGGTTCCCCTCTCCAGCTGCGCGTCACAGCTTGTCCGCCGGAAATTGGCCGTCGGGCCGCCCACATCGTGGATATAGCCCTTAAACCCCGGCAGCTTTGTAAGAATACGCGCCTCACGCAAAAGGGACTCATGACTGCGCCGCTGAATAATCCGCCCTTCATGGGAGATGATGGCGCAGAAGTTACAGCCGCCAAAACAGCCCCGCTGGCTGAGCAGGCTGAACTGCACCTCAGCGATGGCCGGCACGCCGCCATCTTTATCATAGATGGGATGCCATGTCCTTTGATAGGGCAAATCGTATATCTCGTCCATCTCTTCTTCGGACAAGGGTTTGGCCGGTGGATTCTGCACCACACACCATTCATCATTCTGCTGAGCCAGCTTCCGCCCACGGAAAGCATCCTGCTCCAGATATTCCAGCTTAAAGGCTGCGGCAAACTGCTTTTTATCAGCCGCCACCTCTGCATAGGAGGGCAGCGGCAGGTAATCCCAGACATAATCCATATCGGGAACCTTGTAGCAGGTTCCCGGGACATCCTGAATATTGCCGATTTCCACGCCTTGCTGCAAATCAGCGGCCACCTGCAAAAGCGCCCGTTCCCCCATGCCAAAAATCAGCAAATCGGCGCCGCTGTCAACCAACATGGAACGGCGCACTTTATCCGACCAGTAATCATAATGAGCCAGACGCCGCAGGCTGGCTTCAATGCCGCCGATGATGATGGGTACATCGGGATACAGTTCCCGCAGACGGTTGCAGTAAACGATGGTGGCCCGTTCCGGCCGATAGCCGGCCCTGCCCCCCGGTGAATAGGCATCCTGATGCCGTGTTTTTTTCGCCGCGGTAAACTTATTAAGCAGGGAATCCATATTGCCAGCAGACACAAGAAACCCCAGCCGCGGTTTCCCCAGGCGGTTAAAATCCCTGGTAGAATGCCAGTCCGGCTGGGGAATAAGACCTACCTTATAGCCATGTTTTTCCAGCAGCCGGCACAAAATAGCCGGCCCAAAACTAGGGTGGTCCACATAAGCATCGCCGGAGACAAAGATGAAATCCAGTTCATCCCAGCCCCGCTGCGCCATATCTGTTTTGCTGATTGGCAAAAATTCGTTCATTACTTCCTGCTGTCCTTTTTGTCTGCGTTAGCACTAACAGCACCGGTCAGAGACTCTGGCGTAAAGCTTTTTTCCACAACCTGACCAATATCACCGGCCTTGCCCATGGTCTGCCCGTTGACACTGAGTTCAACGGCCCCGGCATTGCCGGCCGTGATAACGACTTTGCTCTTGCCCTTCCAAGTCTGCGACTTGCCGGCTTCCATCGTACCTTCGTACACGGTCTTGCCGTCAGCTACGACCTGTGTCCAGCAGCGGTCGGTGAACTTAGCAACCAGTTCCACGCCATCAATCTTCTTCGCTGCAGGAGTTGTTTCTGCCGGCTGCTTGTCTGCCGGTTTAGTGTTGCTGACCGCTTTCTTGGCTGTCTGTGTCACCTGCTTGGCCGGAGCCTTGCTGGCGCTGTTGTTGTCATCCATGGACAGCAGGAAATAAGCGCCGCCTGCCACCAGAATGACAATCACCGCAATCAGCCATGAATTCTGACGGCTGCTGTCTGCCGCAGTGCGTTCCCTAAAATCACTGCCCGTAGCCAGCTTGGCGCGGGCTTCGTCCCGGGTACGTTCTTCGACTGCCTGCAATCTCTCTTCCCGTTCCGCAGCCGCTGCTGCATCCTCAGGATGATTTTCTTCCGTAAACTGCTGTACAGCCGCATCCGCATCAATCCGCAGGAATGCCGCATAATTGCGGACAAATCCCTTGGCATAAACCTTGCCCGGCAGTTTATCGTATTCACCTTTTTCAATTGCTTCTATATATAAGGAGCGAATGCTCGTTCCTTTAGCGATATCCTGAATAGTTAAATTTTGACGTTCACGTTCATTACGCAGTTTGTCACCAATCATACTAAAAATTACCTCCCCCATATTGCAGGATGCTCCCTTCATAGCATCACTATACATCATTATACATAAATCAGCAGGGTAATACAAATTTTTTTTAAAAGGGAAACGCCCGTTATATGCCGAATATGCTAAAGAGAAACGAGGGATAATCATGAAAAAATTTCTGAAGCATATTCTTTTAGTCATCATACCACTGATATTGGCTGGCGGCACAGGCTATTACTGGTTCAGCAGCGGACAAGCTGTCCCGGTCAGCCTAAGCATAGCTGTCACCACTTTTATCGCAGCCCTGCCCCTGCCGTGGCTGCTAAGTTCCTGTCTGCCCTTTATCAAGGGGCGGAAGCTGGCAGAGCAGGCGGATATCTCCATTCCCACCAAAGGGCAGATGCTGGCAGCAAGCACCATTGACACTCTGGTACTGAGCCGCCACGGTGTCATAACCGAAGGTCAGCCTTATGTTGCTTCGCTGTACCCGGCCGGTGTCAGTCAAAATACCCTGCTGGCTCTGGCTGCCTCAGCAGAAAAGCAGGCCGCCCATCCCGTAGGCCGGGCCATTTACGAAACAGCACATCAGCGCGGTGTAAAGCTTCTGGATGCCACGGCTTTCAACGAAATCCCCGGCTGCGGCGTTGAAGCCATCGTGGGACGCAACTCCCTGCGCGTGGGCAATCTGGCCTGGCTGAAACGCGAAAAAGTAAAAATCGGCGCCGACCTTGTCACCAAGAACGACCAACTGGCCCAGCGCGGCCACACAACGGTCTTTGTCACCAACGGCCAATACTGCCGGGGCATTATTGCCATAGATGACGGCGTGGCCGATGATACCCTGCGCACCCTGCGCAAGCTGAAACGCAGCCATCTGCGCCTCATCATGCTGACCAGTGAAAACAAGCGCACTGCCGAAGCCTTGGGGCGCAAAGCAGGCCTTGATGACGTACACAGCCAGCTGGACAGCGATGGCAAAATCCGGGAATTGCAGCTCCTCAAGGCGCGCGGCACCGGCGTGGCTTTGGTAGAAAGAGGATTCATCCCCCGAGAGCTGCAGGCTGCCGCCGATGCCGCCATTGAGCTGGCACCGGCTCATAATGAAA
>FLNX01001802.1_pt1 | contig 58964 bp, 47 predicted proteins | sample 1140341 | NCBI WGS metagenome assembly FLNX01 (sample SAMEA3878208, study PRJEB12797) | bioreactor metagenome | biome: Moose rumen | place: Sweden | collected 2011-10
GGAAGGATGGCACGCAGCAGTTGGGTATGATTCATGCTGCAAAGGTAACACTTTATTCTTGATTAGCCAAGCTTTACCAACCGGGTAAATCCGCTGAGCCGTTTTTATGAAATTTTATTGTTTTTTGAATTTGTATTCTAAATTTATTTTGTTATATTTGCAAACTGGAAAAGAAAGAGAACAAACTTATTTATAAAAACTATGGATTTATTACAACAAATTGTAGAGCGCGCAAAGAGCAACAAGCAGCGCATTGTACTTCCGGAAGCAACGGAAGAGCGTACTTTGAGAGCAGCCGATAAGGTATTGGCTGAAGATATGGCTGACATTATTTTGATTGGCAACCCGGCTGAGATTAAGAGCCTGGCGGCAGAGTGGGGACTGACACACGTAGACAAGGCTGTTGTCATCGACCCGGAGAACAATCCGAAGAGCGAGGAGTATGCCACTTTACTGGCAGAGCTTCGTAAGAAGAAGGGTATGACAATAGAACAGGCTCGTGAGTTGGTGAAGAACCCTCTGTATCTTGGATGTATGATTATCAAGACCGAAGGTGCTGACGGACAAATCTCCGGCGCACTGAGTACGACAGGTGATACTCTGCGTCCTGCCTTGCAGATTATCAAGTGTGCACCAGGCATTACATGTGTAAGCGGTGGACTCTTGCTGATCTCAAAGGAAAAGCAGTATGGTGAGGACGGTGTGCTTGTAGTGGGTGACGTCGCTGTTACTCCTATGCCTGACGCAGCACAGCTGTCCCAGATCGCTGTATGTACGGCTCAGACCGCAAAGAGCGTGGCTGGCTTCGCTGACCCGCGTGTCGCAATGTTAAGTTTCTCTACAAAGGGTTCAGCCACTCATGAGGTGGTAGACAAGGTTATTGAGGCTACCCGTTTGGCAAAGGAGCTTGATCCGACATTGAAAATCGACGGAGAACTGCAGGCTGACGCAGCCCTCGTTCCGTCAGTAGGCGCAAAGAAAGCACCTGGCAGCGACATCGCTGGTAAGGCTAATGTGCTCGTGTTCCCAAATCTTGAGGTGGGTAACATCGGTTACAAGCTGGTTCAACGTCTTGGTGATGCAATAGCCATCGGTCCTATCCTCCAGGGTATCGCCCGTCCAGTCAACGACCTCAGTCGAGGCTGCTCAGTGGATGATATATATTATATGGTGGCGATTACGGCTTGCCAGGCCATGGATGCAAAAGGATAATAACAATTAGATAACAGTAAACAATATTCAATTAATGAAAATCTTAGTATTGAATTGCGGCAGCTCGTCAATAAAGTACAAGCTGTACAATATGGATGACGAGAGTGTACTCGCACAGGGCGGTGTTGAACGTATTGGTCTTGATGAGGCTTTCCTGAAGCTTACTTTGCCTAATGGTGAGAAGAAGACTTTAATGCATGACATGCCAGACCATAAGGAAGGTGTTAATTTCGTGTTCCAGACATTGCTCAGTCCTGAGTATGGGGCAATAAAGAGCTTGGACGAGATAGATGCTGTAGGTCATCGTATCGTGCAGGGTGGTGACTTGTTTGAGAAAAGTTGCCTTGTAGACCAGAAGGTAGAGGACGGCATTGAGAGCCTTTGCGACCTTGCACCGGTGCATAATGCCGGTCACCTGAAAGGTATCCGCGCCGTTGATCACCTGATGCCTACCGTTCCACAGGTAACAGTGTTCGACAATGCGTTCCATTCTACCATGCCGGACTATGCTTATCTCTATGCTGTTCCATACGAGTTGTATGAGAAGTACCATGTGCGTCGCTATGGATTCCATGGAACGAGCCACCGTTATGTGTCTCATCGGGTGGCTGAGCTGATGGGTAAGGATATTAAAGACTTGAAGATCGTTACCTGCCATATCGGTAACGGTGCCTCGGTGGCTGCAATCAAGGACGGCAAGGTTATGGATACCTCTATGGGTCTGACACCGTTGGCTGGTGTTATGATGGGTAGCCGCTCTGGTGACATTGACGCATCGGCAGTCACTTATATCATGGACAAGCTGGGACTGAAGCCGCAGGAGATGGCTGACTTCCTGAACAAGAAGAGTGGCGTGCTGGGCATCACAGGAATCTCCAGTGACATGCGTGATGTGGAGAACGCTGCCAAGGAGGGTAATGAGAAGGCTATCCTCGCACTGAAGATGTATAACTACCGCATCAAGAAGTATATCGGTGCTTATGCTGCTGCTATGGGTGGTGTCGATACTATTGTCTTCACTGCCGGTGTGGGTGAGAACCAGACCTCTATGCGTGAGGAGGCTTGTGCCGGACTTGAGTTCCTTGGCATAAAGATCGACAAGGAAAAGAATGCAGGTATCCGTGGCAAGGAGGCTGAGATCTCTACTCCGGATTCTCGTGTGAAGGTCTTTGTCATTCCTACTGATGAGGAGATTGTTATTGCCCGTGATACTATGGAGCTTGTTCAAGCAAAGTAATTCCGGATTAGGAATACATAAACAATAATGTGGGGGAGTGTACTTCTTGAAGGGAAGTGAAGTGACACTCCCCTTGTCTTTTTAGCTCAGCAACCTCTCCAAAGCCTTCATCCTAACTCTCCAGGGCATCCTCTTCAGGCTCTCCATATTCTCTTTTTTGCAGCCTCACGGCTGGTGTTTTTAGCACACTTCGTGTGGAAAGCGAGCAAACTCGATTACCACGCGTAAGCGTGCCGTTACTCAAGCGACAAAGCGTGCCGAATCAGTATCATCATTCAAAGTGTGTGAATTCTTGCTGAAGCAAGCGTACTGAAGAAACGATTACTTTTTTGACGAAAAGCTTGCGTGTTTTCTTTTAATTGTGTAATATTGCAGTCAGAAAACGATAATGCAACTCCAGAATTTGAAGAAGATACACCACATATTTTTATTGCTCGTACTGGCAATCACTACCGTGTCATGCGGACACTACCAGTATCCACGCGAGCTGCTCGTCGCTGACAGCCTTACGGAAGTAAGACCCGACAGTGCCGTCTCATTGTTGCGTGACAGCGACAAATGGAGTGATGCGTCCGAGCCTGTCAGGATGTATTACCGCTTGCTATGCATCAAGGCTAAGGACAAGGCGTCCAACATTGACAAAGGCGACAGCATCGTACTTTCTGTCCTCGACCATTACAGGGACGGTGGAGACCCGGCACTACTGCCGGATGCATACTACTATGCAGGACGCTACTACGCTGAAATGCATGACGCACCACAGGCGCTCGACTATTTCCATAAGGCAATGGAGCTGTTGCAGAATAGTGAGCGTACCAAGCTCAAAGGGGTGGTTGCAAGTCAGATGGGATATCTGTATGACTTACAAAATTTGAATTTTGAAGCTCGTGGAGCTTTTAAATTAAGCTATAAATATTCATGCCAAATAAATGATACTGTTGGCATGATTCTTGGATTACGCGATATTGGAACCACATTTGAATTGTCAAATGAAGCGGACAGTGCTGTTTATTTTTGTAAAAAGGCACTTGAAATTGCGGAACAATACGGGGAGAATGGTTTAATAACTGAAATGCTATCACAAGTAGCATGCTTTTACAATTTAGGACACAAATACCATAAGGCTCTTGAGTATATACAACAAGCTCTATGTGGGGATATTAGAGAAAGTGATTACAGGTCTATACTTGCGATTGCCTCTATAACATACTCCAATTTAAATATAGAAGACAGTGCCATGGTGTATTACCGCAAGTTGTTAGAACTGAATGATATTTATGCACATCAATATGTACATAAGGAATTGGCATCATACTACACTCGGCATAGTCAACCACAAAAGGCAATGGAGGAGATTAGGCTATATATTACCTACGATGACTCCGTAAAGCATATTACAAATACTGATGCTCTGGCAAGGGCAAAAGCTTTATATGACTATCAGCTAAGGGAAAGGGAGAACATAAAACTTAAATCTGAAAAGACCCGAATGTCTTACATCCTGACAATCTGCTTGATTGGTATAATCCTTTCTATGTTGTCCCTTTTCTTATATTATCTATTTGTAAGACAAAGGAATAAGGCTTTCCAATACAAGTTGCAAAGATATAAAGACTATCTGGCTCAATACAAGAACCAGGAGACAGAGGCAAAAGAAAAAATCTACGAGACTGATATATTCCATCTTGCTGAAGAAAGGGCTATGAAAGGACAATGCCTAACGGAAAAAGAATGGTACGCAATGAAAGAAGCGTTTCTCCAGAGTTTTCCTCATTTCACAGACGGTCTTTCTGACTTGTTCAAGACATCAGAGCAAGAGCTTCGTGTCTGCATGCTTGTACGTTTGGGATTTCAAGTCAAGGATATCTCTAACCTTACAGCACACACTCCATCCTCTGTCAGTAAAACCAGGAAACGTATGGCGTACCGTGCCTTTGGAGAACACGGCACTATTGAAGATATTGACCAGATTATTAAAACCCTATAGTGTTGGTATTACATAAATTTGCCCCATTTCATCGGCAAGTTGTAATTTGTCAACAAACTGTCAACTGCTTTTTCGCAACTAAATGAGATAATTGTTTTCCTTTGCACAAAAATTTCCAAGCAAATGAAAACAGCGGATTTTACAAGTGGGATTTCCCCACATTTCCAAAGTGTGAACTATTTTTCGGCAAAAAGCTTGCGGGAATAAAATAAAAGTCTTAATATTGCGGCGGTAATTAAGTATTAACATATAAAAGTTATTGTATATGAAAAAAATATTATTCATGCTCCTGATGGTATTGACGGCAACCGTCGTTCAAGCCTACGACGTCAACATAGACGGTTTTTATTATGATCTGGACAAAGACAACATGGAGGCGGCAGTCACTGGAAAATACCCTAACCACAAATCGCCTACGCCTGAATATACAGGTGATATTGTCGTCCCGCAGACCATTGGGTATGACGGTGAGACATATACCGTGACAGAGATCGGGAAATATGCCTTTGAGTCATGTACCGGGCTGACCTCCATAACCCTTCCTGAGACGATACGCATCATTGGCGATAACGCCTTCGACGGCTGTACGGGAATAACCTCCATAACCCTCCCGGAGAGTCTTGAGACAATTGAGCGGGAAGCATTCCAGTCCTGCGAGCACCTGAAAGCTGTCAATATACCCGAAGGCGTGAAAAGCATCGGCGTGGCGGCGTTTAAGTATTGTTACGAGCTGGAGTCCATCAACCTTCCTGAAAGCCTTACGAAGATATACGCTAACGCTTTCAGCTGTTGCCGGAATCTTCGCACACTGCATATCCCTGCCGGCGTGACATACTTGGGAGGCTATATTCTGCAGGCGACGGAAAACTTAGTGCAGGTCACTGTGGATGAGGGCAATCCCGTATATGACTCCCGCGACAATTGCAACGGTATCATTGAGACCGCATCCAACGGGCTTTTCGCTGCCACGACAATAACGACGATACCGGAGAGTGTTACCAATATCAAGGGTGGTGCGTTTTCCGCTCTGCAGAACTTGTATGAGCTGACGATACCTGCCAATATCTTGGAGCTTAAGTATGGATCCATCGGTAACTGTAATAACTTGAAAGATGTGTATTCCTATTCCGAGACACTTCCAACCACTTCAAAAACCCCTTTCAGCAGCTTCTTCTATAAAGAGGCGACGCTGCATGTTCCTGCGGAACTGTTGGAGCTGTACAAGTCATCAACACCTTGCTGGTGTGACTTCAAGGAGATCGTGCCTATAGAGACTACTGCTGTCAGGAATATAGATTGCGCCGACGCACTTGCTGAGGAATGCTATTCTCCCGATGGTCAAATCACAGGGCGTGGATACAAGGGAATAGGTATCATCCGCAAGGCAGACGGAAGCGTAAGCAAGAGGATTATAAAATAACAAATGAATGCTATGAGAGCGAGGACAATATTATTGCAGGTATGCTTACTGGCGGCAACCGCCAGTATGGCACAGTATAGAGCCATACCGCTGAATCAGGGCGGCAACAACAAGGCAAGGGTATATGATGACACCCTGTTCGTGGCAACAAACAATGGCATCTTCTCATATCCCATAGAGAGTAAAGGCTCCACATGGGCGGCGTATGCCTTTGAGGGCAGGGCTGTGTATGACTTTGTCAAGTCCGGTTCCGGCATCTTGGCCGTGTGTGATGACAACGGGAGACGGGTTGTCCTTGTTACAGGTGACAAGGGAAAGACCTTCTCCGACATAACACCTTCTGACATAAGTGCCTGCATGCCGCTGAGCTATGTGGGGCTGACCCTGCGTGACATGCCTGACAGCCCAAGTCATGTGTTCATGGTGTATCCGACGGATGAGGGCGGAAAGACTGTAACCACAATGCGTGAGACAAGGGACTTCGGAGGACACTGGAATGTCGTAGGAAAGGCTGACCCGTATGCCGGGGCGTTCGCCGTCTCAGAGACCGACGCGAGGCACATTTTTGTATATGGGATGAATCCTGAGGTAAACTGCCTCTGTCCGTATATCCTTGAGACAAGGGACAATTTCCTTTCCCTCACCAACGTTCCCTTTGACATAGACGGAGAACAGGCGACACAGGACCCGGCACACTCTACGTCCCTCATACTCAACTCCGTCAGGTTCTGTCCGGGAAAAGACGACGTCCTCCTGGCTGCCACCTCGGAGGGTATGGCAAGATCGGATGACGGCGGGCTTACCTGGCATTTCACCACAGACGAGAAGGTGGACGGATATACCTACAAGGGCTTTGACAGGATGCTCTTTGACAGCGGCAACCCTCAGGCGGTATACTCTTTCCGCCACTCTGTAACGGACGGTGGCTTATACAACGTAGAGCTGTATTATTCTGATGATTGCGGCGAGAGCTGGCATAAGGTTTATAAGTCGCCGGGATATGCGAGTCCGGTCATTAACATGCTTCAGAGTGGGCGTAAGCTTCTGTTCGTAAGTAACGACGGTGTCTTTATGCTGGATCTGACAGATGCTAACGTACTGTCACCCACCTCCGTGAATACGATAAACACACAGATGCCAAGGCTTCATGATGCGGTTTACGACGTACAAGGCAGAAAGGTTGGGACGGCAAGGAGAAACAGTATATATATACATAACGGAAAGAAAATCATAATGAACTGATTTTTTCAAGGCGGAGGGCAGGCTGGATTCTATATAGTCTGCCCTCCCTGTTTTTGACATGAGACAATACAGTAACGACATCATAGGACACCTGCACTGGTTGGCGGCACACGGAGTGTGCCGTGCTCATGGGTATGTTCGTCAGTACCCTGTCGAACCTACGTAAACGACTCCATACCCGTATGTTCGGTATATCTGGCGGAGCACGTGAGTTTGACGAGAAGATCCGCCGGCTCTGAGTTTCAGCAGCCTCACGGCTGGTAATCGAGTTTACTCGCTTTGCTCAAAGAAATTATTCAAAATTAAAACAAAATTTCACAGGAGCTTTTAAAAAACATATCATTCTGGTTAATTTTGAATCCCATTTTGTTAAATTTCTTTCAGTCGCTTCGCTTGGTGAAAGCGTACTGAAGAAACACGGTTACTTTTTGCGAAGCAAACCGTAATAAAGAATGCGATTACTGCACGAAGTGCATAGTATTATCTCAGCAGCCTTGCGGCTGGAGATTAGTTTTTAGTCATCGAGTCCTGAGAGGCTATGTGCCATCCACACATCCATGATGTTGGCACCTCTGTGGTTCCAAGCGTAATATGGGATGAGAGTAACCTTTACGTCCCGTAGCTGCATCTTGCCGTCAGGAGTAAAGAAAGCCTCTTGTGCGTCAGTGGAGAGAGCTGTGACCGTGAATGGCGCGCCAGCACTTTCTGTGTTACGGATGCTATAATCAGGAATGTCAGAGATCTGTGGCTGCTGGTTTATTATGATGTGATGTATATTAAAGTCTTTGTTGTCGGCAGCCTCGGCACAATAGACAATTGGACCTCTTTCCACGGCAACTTTTCCTTTGTCGTCGAGTACATTCTCATGAGCAGCTACGACGCGTGGTTGCATGTCAAAGTGAATCTGCACAATGTCGCCTTTCTTCCAGCTTCGCGCAATAGTGAAGTATCCGTCAAGTAGCTCACTGCTGACTTTTTTGCCGTTTACGGTGATGCGGTAGCTTAGTTGTTTCCCATCGCAATAGTGATACAGATTGCTTGGCACAACTTGATTGCGCAGCCATCCTGGTATTCGCAACATTAGATTAAACTCACGGGCTTTGTTTGGTGTAACCTTTATTGATATGTCTCCGTTCCAGGGATATTGCGTTGTCTCCTCAAGTGTTATGTCCTGTCCGTCGAGATTGAAAGTAGTGGTATTGGCAGCATACAGGTTTACATATATATTATTGTCTTTTGTTGCATACAGGTAACCTGGTAACGATGGAATAAACCTGCTGAGGTTGCTTGGGCAGCAGGCACATCCGAACCAAGGCTGTCGTGTTGTCGTGCCATCGGCATTGAACTTGTATTGTCCGTCTGACGCCAAAGGGTTAGGATAGAAGAACTTTCCTCCGTCTACGCTCATTCCGGCGATGACCCCGTTATATAATGTCCTCTCAAGACAGTCTATGTATTTTGCGTCGCCATGCAACAGGAACATCCTATGGTTAAAGTACACTTGTGCTATGGCTGCGCATGTCTCGTTATATGCCGTAAGGTTCGGTAGCTCATAGTTGGCGCCGAAAGCCTCTCCTTGATGTCTGGCTCCCACACCTCCAGTAAGGTAATATTTGCATCCTACAATGTTATTCCAAATGGTATCGATAGCGTTTATGTAAGCACTGTCACCGGTAAGCGCCGCCACGTCAGCCATGCCAGCATATTGATAGCCTGCCCTGACAGCATGTCCCCAAGCCTCCTTTTGTTCCAGTATTGGCTTGTCGCTCTGTGTGTAGATGTCATGAATTTTAGTCTTGCCACGGTAGTCAAGGAAATATTTAGCCTGCTCAAGATATTGCTGTGCAGCTTGTATGCCGGTTGAGTCCGATGCCGCAGGAGTCAGATTCTTAGACAAGAGGACCGACAGTCGCGCAAGTGCCATCTCTGCTATCTGGTGTCCTGGGACGACAGTGGCTTGTCCGGGCTCCGGCCCTACTTCCTTTATCACGCAGTCGGCGTAGCGGCGCGCGATGTCAAGGAACTTAGTTGAGCCGGTGGCTTGGTAATGTGCACATGCCGCCTCTATCATGTGTCCGAGATTATATAGCTCATGGCTGAGAACCTCTTCTTCAGACCATCGTGTCTTTCCTGCCCACTTATGTGGCTTAGCCGGGTTGATGGTACGTGCGGTGTAAAGATATCCGTCCGGCTCTTGTGCTGCACCGATAATATTAATAATACTGTCAATATACTCTTTCATGCCAGGCATGTCACCAGTATTTAGCAGGTAGCTTGCGCCTTCTATGGTTTTGTAAACATCTGTGTCATCGAATGGGAACCCCATGAAAGATGAGATGTCATAGTCGGCACTGGGATGCGCCGCCTTTATAAAGTTGTCTATTCTGCCTTCAGTCTCGCATTTTTTTAAAGCAAGAGGAACCGTAACGTCTCTGGCGGCCTTGACACGGTCGCCCCAGAAAGTGTTGGGAGTTATCTTTACCGCAGTGAAAGGTATTTGTGTAATCGGGTATCCGCCCAGTGTCTGAGCGAGTAAATTGCTGGCTATTCCTGCCATCACCAAAAGTGATAATAGTCTTTTCATGATTTCTTGGATTAGTAGAATTTTACGAATTTGGTGGCAAAGTTAATTAAAAATGTATGAATATAAGAATAAAAGAAGAAAAAAAGCATTATCTTTGCATCCAAATAGAGTAACCAATAGAGAAAAAAAGATAATGGGAAGTCTTAAGTCGTTGGCTAAAGAAACGGCTATTTACGGTTTGAGTAGTATAGTAGGCAGGTTTCTAAACTACTTGTTGGTGCCGTTGTATACCGCAAAGATGTCAGCCGAGAGTGGTGGGTATGGTGTCATTACGAATATCTATGCCTATGTGGCATTGTTCATGGTTATCCTGACATACGGCATGGAGACTACATTTTTCCGCTATGCCTCTAAGACTGACGAGAATCCCGGGAAGGTCTATACTACAGTGCTTACAATGGTATGTACCACGTCTTTGTTGTTTGTAGGCTTGGTGTTCCTGTTCCTTCCTTATCTGAGTGACTGGATGGGTTATGCCGACCATCCCTCTTATGTCTGGGTTATGTTTGTCACAGTAGCCATTGATGCCTTCCAGTGTATTCCTTTTGCCTATCTCAGATATAAGAAGCGTGCGATTAAGTTTGCTACTCTGAAACTGTTGTTTATTGTAATGAACATCCTTCTTAATCTTGGTTACTATCTGGTTTTAGGCGGCACGGAGGTTGGTTATGCCTTCTATATTAACCTGTTCTGTACGGCAAGTATCACGTTCTGTTTCTGGCAAGAGCTGCGTGATGGTCTGAAATCCAGTTTCGACGGTGCCCTGATGCGGCGTATGCTCACTTATGCGTGGCCGATATTGATACTTGGCATCGCAGGTATTCTCAACCAGACAGCTGATAAGATACTGTTTCCGTATATCTATAGCGGTGATGACGCACATGCTCAGCTTGGTATATATGGTGCGGCTTCAAAGATCGCGATGATAATGGCAATGATAACGCAAGCATTCCGTTATGCATACGAGCCGTTTGTGTTTGGAAAGGCAAAGGACAAAGACAGTCGTGACACCTATGCTAAGGCAATGAAGTTCTTTCTTATTTTTACATTGTTGGCATTCCTTGTCGTCGTTGGTTACCTTGACATATTGAAACACATTATAGGCAAAGACTATTGGAGCGGACTGCAGGTTGTGCCGATAGTCATGGCAGCTGAGATTATGATGGGTGTGTATTTCAACCTGTCGTTCTGGTATAAGCTTATCGACAAGACCATCTGGGGTGCTGTGTTCTCTGGTGTGGGATGTGCGGTGCTAATAGCCGTGAATGTCATCTTCGTTCCACGCTATGGCTATATAGCATGTGCATGGGGAGGCTTCGCAGGCTATGCCACGGCAATGCTTTTGTCGTATTTCGTAGGACAGAAATATTACCCTATTCATTATCCCCTTAAGGACATGGGACTGTATCTGCTGGTGGCAGTTTCGTTCTTCGCTGCGATGAAGGCAGGTAACAGTCATCTGCAATTATGGCAGTCGTTAGCGCTTAACACATTGCTGATAATATTGTTTATGTTGTTAATTGTGAGAAGAGACTTAAAAAAGACACATTAATATATATATATATACGATGAAGAAAATAGTTTTTTTTATTGCCAGTTTGCTATCTGTCGCAACTGTTAGTGCCGATGAAGGCATGTGGACCATGTACGATCTCGACTCTGCGGCTTATAAGCAAATGGTGTCGGAAGGCTTTCAGCTTCCCTATGAGAATCTTTATTATGCTGATAACGCCATAAAGAACTGTGTCGTTAATTTCAGCGGTTATTGCTCTGGTGTGGTAGTGTCACCAGATGGTCTTGTCTTTACAAACCATCATTGTGGATTTTCTGCCATAAACAAGCACTCGACAGTTGAGCATGACTATATGCTTAACGGTTTCTTCGCAAAAAGCTATGAGGAGGAGCTGCCAAACGAGAATATGTTTGTGTCGTTCATGAAGGAGCAGAAAGACATCACTGAGCAGGTGGAGGCGCTTATTCAAGGAAAGAGCAACATGGAGATAGAAGCAATCATCGACTCTCTGACAAATGCCATGAGCGACTCTGTCAAGAATATAGACCCCACATTGCATGTTGAGATCGACGCTTTCTATGAGGGAAATAAGTATTATGTCACCACATATCAAGACTTCCGTGACCTGCGTCTGGTCTTCACGGTGCCAAAGTCAATGGGTAAGTATGGTGGTGAGACCGACAACTGGATGTGGCCTCGGCAGACCTGTGACTTCTCGGTATTCCGCATTTATGCAGATCCGAAAACCAACGGTCCGGCAGAGTATTCCAAGGATAACGTGCCATACCATCCCGCAAGCTGGGCTCCGGTGTCACTGCAAGGTTACAAAGAAGGTGACTTCTCTATGACTGTGGGTTATCCTGGTTCCACCAGCCGCTATCTTTCCAGCTATGGAATACAGCAGATGCGTGACGGGGAGAATACAACCCGTGTTCAGGTGCGCGATATTAAGCTGGCCATACTCAAGAAATACATGGCTCGTGATGAGAAGACCCGTATTCAGTATGAGGATGCTTTTGCCAACAGCTCTAATTACTGGAAAAACTCCATAGGTATGAATAAGTGTATTGACTCCGTGGGACTCATACGACAGAAGGCTGAGTATGAGGCCCGTATCAGTCAATGGCTTAAAGATAACAATATTCAAGACAGTCGCTATAATGTTGACTTTGACGCCCTGGCTGAGCTTTATGCGAAAAGCGGTGAGTCTTTCCGTGCCAGCAACTACTGGGCAGAGAGCTTCTGGCGCAACTCTGAGTTCTTTAACCGTGCTATTAAGTCAGTACGTCTGCCTTTGTCTGACGACGAGAAGAAGAAAGACGTCTATGAGTTTGAGGACAACAGCGACAAGTGGAACCTTGAGCTTGACAAGGAGATGACCGCAGCCATGTTGAGGAACTATGCCGAGCAGGTTCCGGAGAAATACCATCCGGACTTCTACAAGACAATCAAGGATAAGTTCAAAGGGAACTATGAGAAATATGTGAAGTGGCTTTACAAGAAGTCCTCACTGATGAAGACAGGCAAGCTGGATCTTAAGGACAATAAATACCAGAGTGATCCGGGAGTGATCGTCGGTACGGACCTGATAGCTTCTTATGCGATGATAGGGTTGGAGCTTTATCCCCTTATGGAGCAGATTTCCGCTGAGGAGAAGAAACTTTGCGCAGCCAAGATACGCATGGAAGAGGATTTGCCTCATTACTCTGACGCCAACTTTACCATGCGTCTGTCATACGGGCAGGTTTGTGACGTGTTGATTGGTGGGAAGCCAGCCGGTTACTATACTACGGCAGAGAGTATAGTCGAGAAGATGCAACGTGCTGATGAGAATGCGGAATACTATGCGGAGCCTGTTATGCACGAGTTGTTGTCGGCTAATGACTATGGTAAGTATCAAGATAAGACTTCTGGCAAGATGCAACTTTGTTTTATCAGTAATAATGATATTACCGGCGGCAACTCCGGTTCTCCAGTCTTTAATGGAAAGGGTGAGCTTATAGGATTAGCTTTCGATGGAAACTGGGACAGTCTTGCAAGCGACATTATGTTTGACAAGGTTCTCGCACGTTGTATCAATGTCGACATTCGTTATGTGCTTTATCTGATGGATAAATGGGGTCATGCCGACAGGCTTCTTAAAGAGATAGGTGCACGATAACAGACATTTATTACTATATACTCAGAAAAAAAGCAGTGACTACTATATTTAGAGTCACTGCTTTTGTTGTATGGGTTATTTCTTTTTCTTCTTAGGATTGCGGCGTGCCCAGCCTTCCTCGTTGAAGTCCGGCTCCTGTCCCTTTAGTTTGAAAGGCTTACCCTCGAGTAAATCGCGCCAGTCTTCCTGTCGCATCCTTACCTGCGGACCGTTATCGTAACGCTCTCTCTTGTCCGTACGTTTCTTTTTCTTGTCTCTTTTCTCAAAAGACCAGTCGTCACGTGCTTTACCCCGACGGCTGTCGCGCTCCGAAGGTTTGCCTCTTCCTGCGTCTTTGTCCTCAGAGTCATTGCAGCGGATTTTCCTTCCTTTGAAAGTGGTGCCGTCAAGACCACGCATTACTTTCTTCGCCTCGTCTATCGGGACTTCGATAAACGACATTTTGTCGAACAAGTCGATATGGCCAACCTCCACGCGACCTCGTACATGCTTGTTGATGAATTGCATTATCTCATTCGGGAAGAATCCGTCGGTTTTGCCAAGGTTGATGAACAGACGCTGATACCCAGACTCAGCCTGTCGCTGTCCGCGTCCCTTGCCGCCTCTGTTACGCTCACCTTTGTTCTTGTTGCCTTTCCCGCTTGACGGCTTCTCTATCTCTGGTGCGTCAGCGTAGTAAGAGAGGAACCGTCCGAAGGTGAGAGTCACAATCTTCTTGATGATGTCCTCTTTGTCAAAGTATTCAAAGTGGCGCATGATGTCGTTCATGAATGGAGCAATCTGCTCCTCGTCAACATCGATTTTCTCAATCTCGTCAATAGCCTTGTATAGCTGTTTGGTACAGATCTCATGAGGGGTAGGGAGAGTCCCGTCGACAAACTCCTTGCCGATCTCACTTTCGATCTTCTTCACTTTATGCTTCTCGCGTATGTGGATAATGGATATTGATGTTCCTTTCTTTCCTGCGCGTCCCGTTCGTCCACTGCGGTGGGTGTAGTTCTCAATGTCGTCAGGAAGACCGAAGTTGATGACATGCGTGAGGTCGTCTACATCCAAGCCACGTGCCGCAACGTCGGTGGCGACAAGCAGCTGTGTGAGGTGAGAGCGGAACTTCTGCATTGTCAAGTCGCGTTGTGCCTGGCTCAGGTCGCCATGCAGAGACTCGGCGTTATAGCCGTCTCTTATGAGCTTGTCGGCAATCTCTTGTGTCTCTATCTTTGTCCGGCAGAATATTATGGCATAAATTTTTGGATAATAGTCAACTATTCTTTTAAGTGCAAGATACTTGTCTTTTGCATTTACTAAATAATAAATATGGTTTACGTGTTCCGCACCTTCGTTGCGGCTTCCTACCACAATCTCCTTATATTCATGGAGGTAGCTTTTGGCAATGCGTTCTATCTCACGGCTCATGGTGGCGGAGAACAGCAACGTATTCCTTTCCTCCGGAATGCCGGAAAGGATCTCGTTGATACTTTCGGAGAATCCCATGTTAAGCATCTCGTCTGCCTCGTCAAGTACTACATTATATACAGTATCGAGCTTTGCCACCCCACGGTGCATGAGGTCGATGAGACGTCCGGGTGTGGCTACGATGATCTGAACTCCTTTGCGCAACGCTTTCATCTGGGTTACGATGTTCGCACCACCGTATACCGCCTCGATATGTATACCGGGCATATACTTGGCAAAGTCTTTCATGTCATCGGTGATCTGTAGGCAGAGCTCTCGTGTAGGACTAAGGACAATGGCCTGTGGCTCTTTGCGAGAAGGGTCAATCCTCTGTAGGAGAGGTATGCCAAAAGCCGCAGTCTTGCCGGTACCCGTCTGGGCAAGGGCAATTACGTCGTTGTTACTACCAAGTAAATATGGAATTACTTCTTCTTGTACGGGCATGGGTTGTACAAACCCTAATTCTTCGATGGCTTTTCGAATCTCTTCGATGACGCCAAGTTCCTCAAATGTCTTCAAAATGTATATCTCTTTAGTTGGCTGCAAAGGTAATTTAAATTTCTGAGACAAAGAAATAAAATGCACAAAATCAGTTACTTTTGTTAAATAAACAATTCTTTCATGACACTGAAAGATTGCAATTCGGGCATTTGAGGTATGTGAAGACGGTAATAATGAATAGCTGTCTCAGTAATGCGGTTACGGTCTTTGCGGCTCATGCGGAATAGATGCATGGTGTCATAGTTCATTCTCATCAATGTGTGTATACGGGCAGCGTCGTCTGGCTGGAGGACGTCGGGGTGAGGTGGTGGCGTTGACGTGAAGGATGCGTTGCGCATGTCAAAGTAATAGCCTTTCGCATGGTCTTCAAGGTTGGGATAGAAGCCAATGAACCGTGAGAGGCGCATGATGAATACCAGATGGAAGTTGGCAACGCTCTCCTCGCTGGTGTCAAGCCACATAATGCTGTTTCTGATGTATTGGAATAACGGCTCGTTATGCTGCTCTCCGCGAGTCGCATGATAAAGAAACTCAGCAAGAAAGAGGGCTACAGACAACTTTACCGGGCTGAACGGGATTGAGGAGAAAGGTGTGGATATTCGCGCTTCCTTTATATGCTGCAGAGACATGCGTTGGCGATAGTCGAAAATGATCTCCAATATGCTCATTGGCTGGAATAATTGTTTCTTTATTTTACCTTTATTAGTCTTAGGTATGCGTACGACAAACGACAGACGACCATATTCCTCGGTGAGCAGATCGGCAATCACTGAGGAGTCGTTCAGCTTCATGGTGTGCAAAACAATGGCATTTGTCTTAGTCAACATTCGAATATGGAGTTCTTTTCATTGTTTATAACTTTGCAAATGTACAAAAATAGGCTGATTTTAGAAAATTATTCGATAAAAATTTGGTGGAACGAAAGAAAACATCTAACTTTGCACCCGCTTAATAACCCGCTTGTTGCTAACGGGTGGGAAAAGTGGCATTTTTGGTCCCTTCGTCTATCGGCTAGGACGAGAGATTTTCATTCTCTAAAGAGGAGTTCGACTCTCCTAGGGACTACAAAAACAAGAAATAGATTAAAAGACTAAAAATTAAAGATTTAAGATGGCAAATCACAAATCATCATTGAAGAGAATCCGTCAGACAAAGACGAGGAACCTACACAACAGATATTATGCGAAAACTATGCGTAATGCCGTTCGCAAGTTGCGTGCTACAACAGATCACGACGAGGCTGTGAAGCTTTATCCGGCAGTACAGAAGATGTTGGATAAGTTGACAAAGACCAATATTATCCACAAGAATAAGGCCGCGAACCTGAAGTCAAGTTTGTGCGCTCATATCGCTAAGTTGGGATAAGAAAATATTCTATAAACGGAAATACTGCGCCTCCATGAATGGAGGCGCAGTTGTTTTTTTGTGGATTCGTATGTTTTTTAAGTACTTTTTAGCAATCTAAACGTTTTGTTTTTGACGGATTTTTATTAACTTTGCACGTTAATACATCTAAACATCGAAAATGGCAGAAATACAACAAAACGGAAGTAACTACTCCGCCAGTAACATTCAGGTTCTTGAGGGACTTGAGGCAGTGCGTAAACGTCCTGCGATGTATATTGGAGATATTAGTGAGAAGGGACTTCATCATTTGGTGAATGAAACGGTAGACAACTCTATCGATGAGGCTATGGCAGGGTTCTGTACCGAGATAGAGGTTACAATCAATGAAGATAACTCTGTTACCGTAGAGGATAATGGACGTGGAATACCTGTTGACGAGCACGAGAAGATGCACAAGAGTGCCCTGGAAGTCGTTATGACGGTGCTCCATGCCGGTGGAAAGTTCGACAAAGGCTCTTACAAAGTCAGTGGTGGTCTCCATGGTGTCGGAGTCTCTTGTGTGAACGCTTTGTCATCACGCATGATGTCACAGGTTTACCGTGACGGAAAAATATACCAGCAGGAATATGAGAAAGGTCGTCCCCTTTATCCGGTGAAGGTGGTAGGTGAGACAGAAAAGCGTGGTACGAGACAGCAGTTCTGGCCTGATGCCACTATCTTTACCACAACAGTATACCAATGGGATATCGTGGCACGTCGTATGCGTGAGTTGGCGTTCCTCAATGCCGGTATTAAGATCACCTTGCGCGACCTCCGTCCTAACGAAGAGGGAAAGACACGTGAGGAGATATTCCATGCCAAGGATGGTCTGAAGGAGTTTGTCCGCTATGTGGATCGTCACCGTACTCATCTGTTTGATGACGTCATCTATCTTAAGACGGAAAAGCAGGGAATCCCCATTGAGGTGGCTATAATGTATAATACAGATTATTCCGAGAATATCCACTCTTATGTCAACAATATCAATACTATAGAAGGTGGTACGCACCTTACGGGTTTCCGTACCGCCTTGACACGTGTATTGAAAGGCTATGCCGATCAGGATCCGCAGATCTCCAAGCAGATAGAGAAGGCTAAGATTGAGATTGCCGGTGAGGACTTCCGTGAGGGACTCACGGCGGTTATATCCATTAAGGTCGCAGAGCCGCAGTTCGAAGGACAGACTAAGACCAAGTTAGGTAACTCTGAGGTCGCCGGTGCTGTGCAACAGGCGGTTGGTGAGGCTCTGAACTATTATCTTGAGGAGCATCCTAATGAGGCTAAGAAGATCTGTGAGAAGGTCGTGCTGGCAGCTACTGCTCGTATCGCGGCACGCAAGGCACGTGAGAGTGTTCAGCGTAAGAGTGTGATGAGCGGAGGTGGTCTGCCTGGTAAGCTTGCCGACTGTTCCAATAAAGACCCCAAGCAGTGTGAGATCTTCCTTGTGGAGGGTGACTCCGCAGGTGGCTCCGCCAAGCAAGGGCGTGACCGTTATACACAGGCAATCCTTCCGTTACGTGGTAAGATCCTTAACGTGGAGAAGGTGCAATGGCATCGTGTCTTCGAAGCCGAGTCCGTAATGAACATCATTCAGAGTATCGGTGTCCGTTTCGGCGTGGAAGGTGAGGATGACCGTGAGGCAAATATAGAGAAGCTTCGTTACGACAAGATTATCATTATGACCGATGCCGATGTCGACGGCTCTCATATCGACACGTTGATTATGACTCTCTTCTACCGCTTTATGCCGAAGGTCATCGAGGAGGGACACCTGTATATCGCTACACCGCCATTGTATAAGTGTACATACAAAAAGTTCAGTGAGTATTGTTATACCGAGCAGCAGCGACAGGCTTTCATTGATAAGTATGTTGCCGGTGACGAGAACAGTACAGCACTGCACACTCAACGCTATAAGGGTCTTGGTGAGATGAACCCCGAACAACTGTGGGAGACAACCATGGATCCAGGCACCCGTCTGTTGAAGCAGGTTACCATTGAGAATGCGGCGCAGGCAGACGAGATCTTCTCAATGCTCATGGGTGATGACGTAGAGCCTCGTCGTGAGTTTATTGAGAGAAATGCCACATACGCAAATATTGACGCATAATAATTTTTTCATGTTTTTGATGAGTGGCACATGGTAGGAGCTTTCCGCCATGTGCTTTTTTTGCTTTAGCAGATTCTTAATATGTTGAGGTCTGAACACTGTATCAATGTGCAAAAGATGTCAAAATGACATAGTTTTTTATGTGAAAGTTAGATATTTCTGACAAAATGACACATAAATATGGTTGGTATGCATATTGCATTTATCCAAGTGAACGCGGAAGTCTCAGAGAACAAAAAGAATGTTTGAGGACCAAAGCCAAAACAATAATGTATAACAAACTAAAATAATGGAGGAAATGATTATGTTACCAATTATGCACAGAAACCAGTGGTTACCAGATGTGTTCAACGATTTCTTTAACACAGATTTCATGCCGAAGGCATCGGCAACAGCACCAGCCATCAACGTGATGGAGAGTGACAACGATTACACTGTAGAGCTTGCTGCTCCAGGACTGGAGAAGGAGGATTTCATGGTAAATATTAATGATGAGGGCAACCTTGTTATTAAGATGGAACAGAAAAAGGAGGATAAGCAGGAAGACAAAAAGGCTCACTATCTGCGGAGGGAGTTCTCATACAGTAAGTACGAGCAGACGCTGATTCTGCCGGATGACGTTGAGAAAGACAAGATTTCAGCCAAGGTTGAGCACGGTGTCCTTACCATTGATCTGCCGAAGACCGCTGCAGCTCAGAAGAAGCCGGCACGCCAGATTAGCATCGACTAAAAGTGACATAGCGACAGCGAACACGATAGATGATTTTGTCCCGTACAGGTAATAACTTGTGCGGGGCTTTTTTTTGTGTTTTTTCTTGTTTGTGGACTTCCAAATAGTTTTTTTTATCAGGATGAATGTTATTTGATAAAAAAATAGTACATTTGCGCAGATAAATGTAACATACAATGAACGTTTCGATTGAACGAGAGCAGAAACAAGCTTGCTTGAATTCTGCCGAGTGTGAGAAAGGTGGGATGAAATCCAACGTTTCGATTGAACGAGAGCAGAAACAAGCTTGCTTGAATTCTGCCGAGTGTGAGAAGGGTGGGATGAAATCCAACTCATTGCCTGAGTTGATTGTCATGTTGACGTGGCATGATTATACCGTGGAGAACGCTTCAGAGATATTCGAGGAATGTAAGGACACCCAGGCGAAATACTGGGGAATGAAAGAACATCCATTGAGTACTGATAAGATGCGTCAGCTTTTCTTACGTATGAAAGAATGTGGTAAGACAACTTTTCTTGAGACCGTAGCCTATTCCGAAGCAGAGGGACTGGAGGGTGCGAGGATCGCAGCCGACTGTTGTTGCGACATACTGATGGGTACGCACTATTTTGACTCTATACGAGATTTTTGTAACAATCATGGTATGAGATATATGCCTTTCGTCGGCAATGTCACAGGCAGACCCTCAATACTTAAAGGATCTACCGATGATATTATAGCCGAGGCAAAAGACATTCTGGCGAGAGGCGTGTATGGTATAGACTTGTTGGGTTATCGTCATGTAGACAATCCGGTAGCACTCAACAATGCGCTTGTCAGGGCACTAAAGTCACCTGTGTGCATTGCAGGTAGTATTGATTCCTATGCGAGGCTCGACGAGGTGAGAGCTGCGTCACCATGGGCCTTCACCATCGGCAGTGCGTTTTTTGAGAAGAAATTCGGGGAATCTTTCCCTGAACAGATAAATAATGTGTGTAACTACATAAGTAAAGTGATATGAGCGAGAACAAAGTCGTCGCATACTATGACAGTATAGCCGACAACTATGATGAGAGCCGTTTCAACAACAGCTATGGGCACTTCATCGATGCAGAGGAGAGAACAATCCTGAACCAGTTGATTGATACGTCTAAAGATGAGTTGCGGCTTGATATGGCATGTGGCACAGGGCGTCTCACAAACTATGCGACACATGGCTTGGATGCAAGCCAAGAGATGATGAGCTATGCGAAGAAACGCCATCAGAATGTAGAGTTCCGGAATGCTTCTGCCTGTGACACCGGGTTCTCAGACGAATCGTTCGATGTTGTATATTCCTTCCATCTGTTCATGCATCTTGACCAAGACACGATAAAGGATCTCTTCAGAGAAGTCCACAGGATTCTCAAACCAGGAGGACGTCTCATCTTCGATATCCCATCGAAAAAAAGACGTCGGTTGCTGCACCATAGACAGGCGTCATGGCATGGCGGGACAGAGTTGACAGTTGATGACGTCAGAAAGCTGACATGTGAATTATATTATCTCCGTAGGAAATACGGCATCATGATGCTACCGGTACATAAACTGCCAGTCGGCATCAGGAAGCCTTTGATAAAGGTAGATTATACCCTTGCTAACAGCGTCATAAAGGAGTATAGCTCGTATCTGGTTTTTGAACTTGTTAAATTATAGAATTGAAATGGCTAAAAAGAAAAGACTGTTTTGCGAGATAAGTCCGACAACTTATGCGATATCACTGCAGAAGGAGATCCTTAAAAGGCATATCAAGAATATGTTAGGCAAGGAGCGGTTCGCAAAAACAATACAATCGGATAGACTACCCGTGGTTGTTTCTGCTCAAAGTAACAATATGATAAAGTGCGGACCGGGCATTGACATGAAACTTCAAGAAAACAAAGCAGATAATATACGTATCGCATGTGGTAAGATAAACGGTTTGGTGGTTCTTCCTGGTGAGTCTTTCTCATTCTGGAGACAAGTGGGCAAGACGTCAAGGAAAAATGGTTTCGCGGAGGGGCGAGTGCTTGTTAATGGCAAACTGGTTGCAGGTTTAGGAGGAGGTTTGTGTAATCTTGCGAATACTATAAACTTATTGGTGCTACATAGTCCTCTCACCATTACGGAGCTTCATCATCATTCCGATGCGTTGGCACCTGATCCGAATGGCATACGTATACCCTATAGTGCCGGGACATCTGTCAACTATAACTTCTTAGATTACCGTTTCCGCAACGATACCAGTCAGCCAGTGCAGTTGTGTACATGGTGTGAGGACGATGACCTCCGTCTGCGGCGGAGATCAGATGAAACAATGTCTGATGGTCTGCCGCCACGGACGGCAGTCCTCCATGCTGAGTTACGTACCACTGTGGAATATCCAAATACCTACAGGCTGGTAGAGGAGGATCACCATTTCCGAAAGGAGGAAAACGGGAAATACTACAGGGTGTCTAAGATATACCGTGAAACTATAAGCCGTGCAACGGGCGAGGTCGTTAACCGTGAGCTAAGCTGGAAGAATCATTCCGAGGTAATGTTTGATGAGTCTCTCATTCCACCTGCCTTGATTAGAGATATGTAGAAAAAACGTTTTAATACCCTTAGAAATTTGAAAATAATAGTACAGGTAATGATTCAGTTGGAAAAAAAACATTACTTTTGCATTTAGGTTAAGAGGTAAAACAGTATAGTTACAAAGAAAATAGAACAAAGAAGAATGGAAAAGAAGATTGTTACATTTGGAGAAGTGCTTCTTCGTTTGTCGAAGCCATCATGTCTTCGTCTGTCACAAAGTGCCCGTTTCCTTGGAAACTATGGCGGTAGCGAGGCAAATGCAGCTGTTTCGCTTGCAACCTTTGGCAATAACGTAGAGTATGTTACCCGTATTCCTGATAATGCATTGGGGCGAGCCTGTTGTATGCGCCTTCGTGAGTATGGTTTGCATCTGGATCATCTCTGCTATGGCGGAGACCGTCTTGGCACCTACTATTTTGAAGAGGCGGCGGCTATGCGTAGTTCCAATGTTGTGTACGATCGTCAGAACTCTTCATTCTATTCAATGGCTCCTGGTATGATAGACTGGCATGATGTTTTTCGTGACACCCGTCTGTTTCATTGCTCAGGTATAACATGTGCCATATCGCAATCAGCTGCTGATGCGACGATGGAAGCTGTCCGTGTGGCTGACGAGCTGGGGCTTCGCATATCCTGTGACATCAATTATCGTAAGAATCTGTGGCGATATGGGGCTGATGCCCATGACACCCTTCATGCCCTGATGCAATATAGCGACTTCGTATTTGGTGACCAGAATGAATGGGAAGTTGTCTCTGGAAAGTCACATATCCCGTTTGAGGCTATTAACAGCCATTACGAGCTTGACTTGAATGCATACTATGCTTATTTTGAGGAATTGCACAGACAGTTTCCTCGTTGTAAGGAGATGCTTATGGGGTTGCGCAACCAGATCACAACCAATCACCATACCCTCTCAGGTGTGTTGTGGGAGGCTCTTCCACAGCCTGTCAACGGTTGGTCGGGGAGAATTTACACCACTCGTATATATGACATCTATCCTGTTGTCGACCCAATGGGAGTCGGTGACGCCTTTGTCGCAGGATTCCTTCATGCTCGCGGCAAGTGGGGTGATAACCTCCAGCGTTGCCTTGATTTCTCATTGGCTGCCTCTCAGTTGAAAAACTCCGTTCCTGGCGACTTCAACCTTGTGACAGAAGAAGAAGTAATTTTACAGATGTGATATTAAGGAAAATTAACGTGGCATTTATTTGCATATTAATCTGGAAATGGCTATCTTTGTAGCCAGAGAGTTTTTACATGTGTAACCAACACAAATGTTTAATTTAAAAAGTTTAAATCATGAAGAATTTCATCATTGCTGGATTGTTGGCAATCATGGCCACATCAGCGCATGCAAAGAAGAGTACCGATCTGGCACCTCTTCCGGCAAAGCCCGATGCTTCTATGATGGTAACGGCTCCTCAAGGACGTCGTGACTATCGTGAGGGACCACGTCGCGGACCACGTAATTACGGACCAGACCGTCCGCGTTATCACCGTCACGGACCGCCACCACGTCACTACAGGCACACTCCGCCGCCACCACCGCGCCATTATTACAGGCATCATCCTCCGCGCCATTATTACAGGCATCATCCTCCGCGCAGGTATTATCGTCCAGGTCCACCGCCTCCACGTCGTCATTACAGGCATCATCCTCCGCGTCGTCGTTACTGATAAATTCTGTATTCAGATATTTAGTTGAAGAAAACCGCCGTTTCGTTGAAAGAATTTGCGAAGCGGCGGTTTCTTGTGTACCTTTGCATCAAGAATTAAACAATTAGGTATTTTCTTAGGTAAAAAAGTTTCAGGAGTAAATGTAAAAACTCAGGTTTGTAGATTAAGTTTAGTCAGAGAAAGGCGGAGGTCGTGAGATCTCCGCCTTCTTCTGCGGAGGTCTCATAAACAATGTCTAATTATGGAATGCTCTCGCCCTCAATATAGTTTTCCATGAAAAGATGTTCCCCGTCGAAGACAGCATAGGTGAATTGCCATATCCAGTCGCCTAATATAACCATACGTGCCTTTTTCGACAACATCAAGTCGAGTTCTATATGTCTGTGTCCATAAATATAGAAATCAACCTCGGGGTGGTTTTTCATATACTCTTTAGTGAAAAGAACAAGGTATTCCTTATCTTCACCCATATACGGTTCCTCCTTACCGTCAAGACGCTTTAGCCTGCTGTGTTTAGCCCACGTCTGTCCAATCCACATACTCCATCTTGGATGCAGGGCACCAAGCATACGTTGGCATATACGGCTGTGGAAGAGACTCCGTAGTATCTTGAACTTCTTGTCAGGGTCACCCAGTCCGTCACCATGAGCCAGGAAGAACACCTTGTCGGCTATTTCCATTGTAGTAGGCTTGGTGTGTAATATCACACCACATTCATCTTCGAGGTAACCGTAAGTCCAGATATCGTGGTTGCCAGTGAAGTAATGTACTTCTATGCCCATGTCTGTAAGTTCGGAGATCTTACCAAGGAAACGTGTATATCCTCTTGGAACCACATATCGGAACTCAAACCAGAAGTCGAACATGTCTCCAAGCAAATAGACGGCACTTGCCTTGTCTTTTATGGAGTCAAGGAACTTAACCAGCCTTCGCTCTTGTGTGCGTCGGTGGTTAAGGGCCCACGATCCCAGATGGGCGTCTGATATGAAATATACATTCTTCATATCCATCAGTCGAATCCTAATTCTATTCTTGCCTCCTCCGACATCATACTTTGATCCCATGCCGGCTCAAAGACAAGGTTAATATTGGCGGCTTTCACTTCTGAAAGGCTCTCGATCTTTGTGCGTACGTCATCGAGAATGAAATCGGCTGCCGGGCATGAGGGGGCGGTAAAAGTCATGTCAATGTCTACGTTGCCGTTTTCTTGCACATCTATTTTGTAGATCATCCCCAGGTCATAGATGTTGACAGGAATCTCCGGGTCATATACAGTCTTTATTACATCAACGATGCGTTCCTCTATTTGCGTCTTTTCTTGTTGTGTCATTTTTATACCTTATATTATTATGCTCAGCTAACAAGTATGTAGTAAGCAAACTGCAGCTGTTTGTTGCTGCAAAGATACTTAATAATCTCTGAAAAACAAGAGAAAAGCCAGACAAATCCTCGGTTAGTGGTTGTTTATTATCCTAATATTATCCTATAATATGGCTTTTCTTGCACAAATGGACGCTTTGTTTGTCAAAATGAGAACGGGTGCTTGGCAGTTTGGGAAAAATATATTTCCTTTGCAGCATGAAATCCATCTTGACAATAACAGGTAGTGATCCCACCAGCGGATCAGGAATGCAGGCTGACATCAAAACCATCTCAGAACTGGGGGGCTATGCTGTGACGGCAGTCACCTCTGTGACCGTTCAGACAACGCTTGGTATTCAGGAGTTCTTTGACCTTCCTGCCAAGATGGTGGAAGGGCAGATAGAGGCTGTGATGAATGACTTGCAGCCGGATGTTGTCAAGATAGGACTCATCCGTACCTGTGAGGTTCTTGATGTCGTGATTGATGCGCTAAACAGGTATCGCCCCAGATATGTTATCTATGATTCTGTATTGCAATCCAGCCGAGGAGACTCGCTCGTTCCAGATGCAGTGGCAGATGACATTCAGAGAAGGTTATTTCCGCTTTGCACGATAATATTAAGTCTTGATGCTACTCAGATGCATGGGTTAGCTAACCGTTATGCCAGTGCTGTGGCAGTATTTCTTAGTAAAGGCGAGACACCCGAACAGGCACAAGCCGATGCCAAGACATATATTAATACACAGATTGTACGTGCAAGTGACTTACAGGGACGGAGCAGTGAACTATATCATGAGTTTCTTTCTGCGGTGGATGAGCACCATCGCGTAGCCAGTGATGTACACTTCTATGCCGATCTGCTGAATGTGAGCAGTCGATATCTGGCTCAGGTGACACGGCGAATTTCCGGCAAGGCTCCCAAAAACATTATTGATGAATATCTGATTCGTGAGATAGAGTTGCAACTGAAAACGACAGACAGCACCATACAGGAGATAGCATACCGGTTTGGCTTCTCCTCGCAGGCGCACTTTACTAAGTTTTTCAAAAAGAACAAGGGTGTAAGCCCTACTCAATTCCGAAGACAATGACACAAAACAGACAACAACTGAACCGCCAGTTGGCACAGATGCTGAAAGGCGGAGTAATCATGGACGTAACAACACCAGAGCAGGCTCGTATAGCTGAAAAGGCAGGAGCGTGTGCAGTGATGGCATTAGAGCGCATACCTGCTGATATCAGGGCTGCCGGTGGTGTGAGTCGTATGAGCGATCCGAAGATGATAAAAGGCATTCAAGAAGCGGTGACAATACCAGTGATGGCGAAATGCCGTATCGGTCATATTGCCGAGGCGCAGATCCTGCAAGCGATAGAGATAGATTATATAGATGAGAGTGAGGTGCTGTCACCCGCTGACAATATCTATCACATAGACAAGACGAAGTTTGATGTACCGTTTGTGTGTGGTGCGAAGAACCTTGGTGAAGCCCTGCGGCGGATATCCGAGGGTGCCACAATGATTCGTACTAAAGGAGAGCCTGGAACGGGTGACGTGGTGCAAGCTGTCAGTCACATGCGTCAGATGCAGCGTGAGATACGGCAGCTGGTATCAATGGCGGAGGACGAGTTGTATGAGGCAGCCAAGCAATTGCAGGTGTCGTATGAGCTGGTACGTTATGTCCATGAGAACGGTAAGCTGCCAGTCGTTAATTTCGCTGCGGGAGGTGTGGCAACACCAGCTGATGCGGCATTGATGATGCAGTTAGGAGCAGAAGGCGTGTTTGTTGGCAGTGGTATCTTCAAGAGTGGTAATCCTGCCAAACGTGCGGCAGCTATCGTACAGGCAGTGACTAATTACCAGGATGCACATCTCCTTGCCTCCTTGTCTGAAGACCTTGGTGAGGCTATGGTTGGAATCAATGAACAGGAGATAGCACTCTTGATGGCAGAGAGAGGACAATAGTCAATAGTGTTCAGATAAAACATGCTTGTGTATGAAGAGAATCGCAGTATTGGCATTACAGGGAGCATTTGCCGAACATGAGCAGATGCTCCGCTCTGTCGGGGCAGATGCTTTTGAGGTACGGCAGCTTGCAGACTGGCAACAGCCAAAAGACGGACTAATCCTTCCGGGCGGTGAGTCTACCGTGCAGATGAAGCTATTGAAAGACACGGGACTGTTAACCCCCATAAGGGAAGATATTGTGCATGGTCTTCCCGTCTTTGGTACATGTGCAGGAATGATTCTCCTGTCTGAGTCGCATCTTGCGACAATGGATATTGATGTCTGCAGGAATGCATACGGCAGACAGTTGGGCAGTTTTTATACTTGTGCCGACATGGAGGATGTTGGCAGTGAGGTGCCGATGACTTTTATCCGGGCACCCTATATAAGGGAAGTTAGGACAGATGCTTGTCGTGTCCTTGCTACGGTAGACGGTCGTATCGTTGCCGCACGTCAATATAATCAACTTGCGACAGCATTCCATCCAGAGTTGAATGATGACACACGTGTCCACCGCTATTTTCTCAGTATGATATAGGTGTCAGAGCCTTCCTTGCTCATGGTAGCTGTAATAAGCTCCGTCAGTAATGATTATATGGTCGAGAAAGTATATGCGCATAGTCTCACATGCTTTCTTTATGCGTTGTGTGAGGTTGTCGTCATCCTTACTGGGACGGATGTTGTTAGACGGATGGTTGTGTGCTAATGCCAGAATAGTGGCATTGACTAATAGGGCTTCTTTCATAATTATACGTACGTCGACAGCCGTTTCCGTGATGCCTCCGTGTGATATCCGTTCAGCTTTCAGAAGTTTGAAGTTCTGGTTCATTAGTAGCACCCACGCCTCTTCTACATCCAGATCCTGCATGTGCGTGTGCATATAGTTGTAAATTTGTATGGCTGAGCCAAGGTCTGGACGCTCCTCTACCTTCTCCCTCATGCGTCTTTTCCCCAGTTCGCATGCTGCCAGAATGGTGACGGCCTTAGCCTCTCCTATGCCATTGTAGTGGCAGAGCTCTTGAATGGAGAGCTTTCCGAGTGTGTTAAGACTGTTGTTATGGTCACTGAGAATACGTTTCATAAGTTCAACGGCACTTTCCTGAGTGCTTCCAGAGCCTATGAGTATAGCCAGGAGCTCAGCATTTGAAAGGTTTTCTGCTCCAAGTGACATCATCCTCTCGCGTGGACGGTCTTCTTCCGCCCATTGGTTGATATTAAGTTTGTTCATTTTTGATAGAATTAGATTTAGTCTTTTATTGTTATTAATATTAGATTAAGTAAGGAAAGGGATTAAGAGGAGACCGGCTATTTGTAGAAGTTCTTCTCGTATGCCTGAAACTCATCTTTCCCGAGTAAGCATCGTTTCCACCACGACTCGATGAAGCCACAGCCATATCCCATAAGCTGGGTGAATGCGGCAGGAATGGAGAGTATGCCCACTTGTATGCTGTGGTTAGCGATGCTGGAGTCAATTAATATGATAACGCTATATAGAAGGATAGGAATCAGAGGCACCCAAATCAACCAGCATGTGCAAGTGATGAGACCAAGGAGTGATAGCAGGATAAGTCCGATAACCCCTACTGTGAAGACTGTCGGCAGTAAGTGTACCAGCTTCAGCGTACCAGGATGGCGTTTCTCAAGGTTGATCCGTGCAATGCCGCTATTGTAAACCTGTCGCCAGAACTTACGCAGGTCAGTGCGTCGCTTGTGCCATACCCATGCTTCAGGAAAGAGACGTGGTTGGTAACCAGCTTCTACGATACGATATGAGAAATCAATGTCCTCACCGAAACGCATCTTCGAGAAACCGCCTAACTGCCGGTAGATATCTGACCGTATACCCATATTGAAGGAACGTGGATAGAATTTGTCGAGTTTCTTCTTTCCGCCACGGATGCCACCGGTAGTAAAAAACGCTGTCATAGAGTAGGAGATAGCTTTCTGGGTATTGGTGAATGACGGATGCGAGGCATCCGGTCCGCCGAAAGCCACATCGCTTTCAGTCAGCTCCTCGTCTATGGCTTTGAAGTAACCTTCGGGTAATACTACGTCAGAGTCAAGGATGATAAGATACTTGCCATTGGTGCGTTCCGCTCCATAGTTACGGCTTTGTCCAGGACCACTGTTCTCCTTGTAGTAATAATGCAAATCAAGGATGTCTGCGTATTTTGTGCAGACATCCTTGCATTTATTTTCCGAGCCATCTTCCACTATGACCACCTCAAAGTCTTTCCGAGATTGCACTGCCAGACTTTGAAGCAGCTCGTCAACCTCATCCGGGCGGTTGTATACAGGAACGATGACAGAATACTTCATAAAGATCTTATTCCTTAACGCGGTTCACGTAGCTACCGTCACGGGTGTCAACCTGTACGAGGTCGCCCTCATTGATAAAGAGCGGAACACGTATCTCAGCACCTGTCTCCAAGGTAGCTGGCTTTGTGGCGTTGGTAGCGGTGTCGCCCTTTACTCCTGGCTCAGAGTGTGTGATGCGGAGATTTGTCTTTACAGGCATCTCGGCATAAAGGATAGTATTGGTGTCGGCGTCGCTTACAACCTCCACGATGTCGCTTTCTTTCATGAACTCTACGCCTGTGATGAGGTCCTTTGCGATAGGAACCTGGTCGTATGTCTCTTGATTCATGAAGATGTAGTCGCCTCCATCAAGATACAGATACTGATATGGGCGACGCTCTACACGTACATCCTCAAGAGCCTCACCGATATTGAATCGTTTTTCAAGAACACGTCCGCTTACAACATCCTTCAGTGTTGTACGCATAATGGTGTTACCCTTACCTGGTTTTACGTGCAGGAAGTCGATACAGAAGTACAGCTTTCCATCCATGCGGATGCAGGTACCTTTTTTGATGTCTTGTGATTTAATCATAATGTGCTAATATATAAATTGTTATTAAATGCTTGTCATTATGCACTAATGTGGGTGCAAAGTTACAAAGAAAATATAAAAAAACGGTTATTTTTCAACTAAAAAACGCATAATTCTTGGTTAATTGAAAAAGAATGCGTAATTTTGCAGCCCGATTATGGGATTTTATTCCCTGATGTGGATTAAGATTAACAATAAAACAAAATAAGAACAATGAAAAGAACATTTCAGCCCCACAACAGAAAAAGAGTGAACAAGCACGGTTTCCGTGAGAGAATGGCAACAAAGAACGGTCGTCGTGTATTGGCTGCCCGTCGTGCCAAAGGTCGTAAGAAGCTGACCGTTTCAGACGAGAACCACGGAAAGTAATCCGTTAGCGAACAGCTTTATTTTGAAAAAACAGAAAGAAGTAGGTCGAAATCTTTGCTTCTTTCTTTTTTTTTGTTTACCTTTGTCTGCAAAATGCAGGTTTATGCCTCGTCTAACCCAAATGATACCTATTTATGACAGGAAAAGATTTCTTCGGAAAGATTGCAAGTGCCTATGTCTGGGGTAATGTGATTGCTATACTTATAGTGATAGCATTGCTTTGTATCGGCGTGAAATACGGATTGGATTTCTATACCCATCACGGTGAGTCTATCGTGGTTCCCAATATTGTCAACATGCAATTTGATGAGGCTGAAGATAAGCTTGACGAGCTTGGACTGACCCTTGTCGTAAGCGATACGGGCTATGTTAAGACCTTGCCTCCGGACTGTATATTGGAGCAGACACCTGTGGAAGGTAAGCGTGTGAAGTCAGACCATGTCATTAATGTGACAGTAAATGCCGCAAGTGCCCCGCGCCTTGTCCTCCCTGACGTCATTGACAACGGCTCTTTCCGTGAGGTCAGCTCAATGTTAGCCTCAATGGGCTTCAAATTAGGCGAGCCTCAGTATATTCCTGGTGAGCGTGATTGGATCTACGGCATTCTCGTGAATGGACGGAAGGTTGCAGCAGGCGACCGTATTCCAAAAGATGCGAAACTCGTGATTCAGGTTGGTGACGGCACTCGTAGTGCGGCTGATACGTTGAGTGTAAATGAGGAAGAGCAGATAGAATACGAGGAGGTGGAGGAGCCAGACTACGAATATGAGTTAGTTGAGGTTCCGGTAGACGAGAATGGTAATGAGATTGTTACCAATGATCCGGTGACTGTACCGTCCGTGCAGCAACCATCGTCAACAGATAAGCCATAAGAGTAGGATATGTTGGAAGAGGTGGTACAATCAGATGAGCTGCAGGAGTTGGAGGATGAAGAGCAACAACTCTATGAGCATTTCAGAATTGCCGTAGACAAGGGGCAGGACCCTTTGCGTATAGACAAATTCCTCTTTGATCATTTGCAGCATTCCAGCAGGAACCGCATACAGAAGGCGGCGGATGCCGGTTTCGTTCATGTGAACGACCGTCCCGTAAAAAGTAATTATAAAGTGCGTTATGGCGATATCGTAACGCTGATGCTTGACCGCCCCCGCTATGACACTACGATACAAGCAGAGGACATTCCGCTTGATATCGTTTATGAAGATGAAGATTTACTGGTGATAAATAAACCTGCAGGGCTGGTGGTACATCCTGGAGTCGGGAACTTTCATGGAACCCTTGTGAATGCCATCGCTTGGCATCTGCGCAATCTTCCTTCATACGATCCCAATGACCCGGAGGTCGGATTGGTACATCGTATAGACAAGGATACAAGTGGATTACTTGTCGTGGCGAAAACAGCAGATGCCAAGACCAGTCTCGGAGTCCAGTTCTTTAACAAGACAACCCATCGTAGCTATGTCGCGTTGGTATGGGGAAACTTCGTTGAGGATGCTGGGCGAATAGAAGGTAATATAGGGCGTGATCCAAAGGACCGTTTGCGTATGACTGTATTCCCCCCGGACTCAGAGACGGGAAAACCTGCGGTAACCCATTATAAGGTACTGGAACGCTTTGGCTATGTGACTCTTGTGGAATGTGTCTTGGAAACAGGCAGGACCCATCAGATTCGTGCTCATATGCGGTATATAGGACATCCTTTGTTTGGTGATGAACGCTATGGAGGTACAGAGATCTTGCGTGGAGACCGAAGCAGTAGTTATAAGGCGTTTGTCGAGAACTCATTACGGCTGTGTCCCCGTCAGGCACTACATGCCCGTACCCTTGGCTTCGTGCATCCTCGCACGAGACAGCAGATGGACTTTACGACGGAGCTTCCCTCTGACCTTGCCGCGCTGATAGGGAAATGGCGGGGATTCATTAGTGGTACTACTCGTGACACGTTTGCCGATAGCTAAATACGAAATCAATTACGTTATATAATATATAATAAGGTATATAGATATGAGAAATTTGAAGAGAACGATAGCCATCGTCTGTGGTGGTGATTCTTCTGAGCATGATGTGTCCTTGCGCTCTGCACAAGGTTTGTATTCCTTCTTCGATAAAGAGCGTTATGATGTGTATATTGTAGACATCAAAGGTACGGATTGGCGCGTTAACTTCCCTAATGGAGAGGTGGCTAAGATTGACAAGAATGACTTTTCCTTCAAACAGGATGGTAAGACGGTGTGGTTCGACTATGCTTACATTACTATTCATGGTACACCGGGTGAGAACGGTATCATGCAAGGATTCTTTGAGCTTCTGAAGCTGCCTTACTCAACAAGTGGCGTGTTGGTAGAGGCACTGACATTTGACAAATATGTGCTTAACAGATACCTTAGTGGCTATGGCGTCAATGTGGCTCCAAGCATCTTAGTCCGTCGTGGAGAGGAAGATCAGCTTGACGAAGATAAGATAGAACGTGAGATCGGCATGCCTTGCTTTGTGAAACCTGCAGCTGATGGGAGCAGCTTTGGAGTCTCAAAAGTGAAAAACATCGACCAGCTTGCACCTGCCTTGAGAATTGCCTTCATGGAAAGCGATGAGGTGATGATCGAGAGTTATATGAAGGGTGTTGAAATCTCTATTGGAGTGTATAAGACCAAGGACAAAGCAGTTGTGCTGCCGGCAACTGAAGTTGTGACGAACAATGAGTTCTTTGACTATGACGCGAAATACAATGGTCAGGTGCAAGAAATCACACCAGCGCGCCTCGCTCCTGAGACAGCTGCGAAGGTAGCTGCGGAGACCAGTCGAATATACGATATATTGCATTGCAATGGCATTATTCGTATTGATTACATTATTACGAAAGATGCTGAAGGAAAAGACAAGATAATGATGCTTGAGGTGAATACTACACCGGGAATGACAGAGACCAGCTTTATCCCGCAGCAAGTGCGTGCCGCAGGTCTTAACATCACGGACGTACTGACAGAGATTGTGGAAAACCAAATGGCTTGACATTTAACATTGACTATTAAACCGTAATGAATCACGAAGAGTTCTCATCCATCCGCCCGTTCCTGCCCGAAGAGCTTCCTGAGGTTTATGACCGCCTGCTTGCCAACGAACAGTTCCGGCAAGTAGTGGCATTCCTATATCCTGGTGTGCCGATAGATGCTGTTGCCGACAAGATGCATTCTTGTAAGGATAACCTGACGTTTCAGAAGACATTCATGTATAGTTTCATCGTACAGCTGATGGAGCGTGCCAGTAAAGGCTATTCTTTTGATCTTAGTGCTGTTGACAATAAAAGACGTTATACCTTTATAAGCAATCATCGTGACATAGTTATAGACTCGGCTTTACTTGACGTGATTCTCGTTGACGCAGGCTTTGATACAACTTGTGAGATTGCCATAGGGGATAATCTTTTGAAATTGCCATGGGTGAAGGATCTTGTAAGAGTTAACAAGTCGTTTATTGTGGAGCGAGGGTTGCCTATGCGCCAGATGCTTGTGGCAAGCAAGCGTCTTTCCGACTATATGCATTATGCTATCTCAGAGAAAAATGAGAACATTTGGATAGCACAGCGTGAGGGTAGGGCGAAAGACTCTGACGACCGGACATCCTCTGCCATACTGAAGATGATGGCAATGGGTGGAGAAGGCTCTGTCGTTGACCGGCTTGTGTCGTTGCACCTTGTTCCGCTGACAATCTCATACGAGTATGACCCATGCGACTACCTTAAGGCTAAGGAACTGCAGCAGCGAAGAGATGAGGCTGACTTTAAGAAAGGTCCAATGGAAGATGTCATCAGTATGAAGACTGGTATCCTCGGCTACAAGGGACGTGTGCATTATCATTGTGCGCCATGTATTGACGAGTGGCTATTGTCTCTGGATAAAGATATTCCAAAGACGGAAATCTTTGATATTGTCGCAGCTCATATAGATAACGAGATTCATAAAATGTATAGCCTTTATCCATGTAATTATGTTGCGGCAGACTTACTGGAGTGCGGCTCTCGCCATGATGCTGGCTATACAAAGGAAGACAAGGAGGCTTTTCTGAAGTATGTGGATGATAAGTTGTCACAGATAACGGATCTTCCTAATAAGGATGAGGCATTCCTTAAAAACCTGATGTTTACGATGTATGCCAATCCTTTGTTGAATAAGGAGAAAGCGACGGAATAGTATTTTGATGAAGAAAATAGCACTGTTTTTCTTACCTCTGTTATTATTGTCACAGTCGTGTTCCGTTGACACGTACGAGACTGGCGATGGTGACTTGTCGTTCCTTCGTGCTGATTTCGTGGAGGTGAAAACCAGTGACTCGTGTCTTGTCGCCAGTGCTGTTACAGATGACAATGAGACAATAGTTTTTTCAACACCATATAAATGTCAATGGGCAACAAAGAAAGACAGTGTGTATCGTGCCCTGTTGTATTACCAGAAAAAGGCTGACGGCACAGACCCCGTATCTATCTCCTCTGTGCCAGTGCTGAGATACACTATGATGAGCGATACCATTAAAGTACATACGGACCCTGTTATCTTTGAGAGCTCTTGGATAAGTAAAAACGGCAAATACCTGAATCTGGGAATAGCATTGAAGACGGGTCAGGTGGAGGGACTGGATAACCAGCAGGTTATCGGGCTGATTTGTGACAGTATTGTAGCGCGGCATACAGGAAAGAAGGATATTTACTTGCGCTTTTACCATAATCAGAATAAAGTGCCTGAATATTATAGCTCACGTTTGTTTGTCAGCATGCCAGTGGATGATATGATGCAAGGACAGACAGTTCACCTGTCGATACAAACATATAAAGGACTCGTTGAAAAGGTCTTTGACTGTCCTTAGTTAATTAAATTTTAGATAAAAGGCAAAAAAAGCAAAAGAAAAAGCAAAAAAGTATTGGAGTATTTGATAAAATTGTATTACCTTTGCACAGAATGTTACTTGTGAAAGTGTCAATAAGCATATATAATATAAAAAAATAATGTAAAACCTAAAAATGCCTGATTGCCTATGAAACAAAGCGGTTTGTGAAAAATACGTCTCGCACTTGAGATTTTAAGCAAGTGGCGAGCCGTTTTGGTGTGGGGAAATCCCACGTAAATTCTAATAAAATTAAAATAGAATTATACAATAACCTAAGATAAGTACTTAAAGTATGAATTTGAATTTAAGAAAAACAGTGCTGCTTATGAGCGTTTGCACAGCTATTGGAGCCACTTATCCTGGCTCAATGTTTGCAGAAGCTTCTACTCCTCCCGCCGCAGCGGTTCAGCAGCAAAAGACAGTCAGTGGTACCGTCAGTGATGCGCAGGGTCCTGTTATTGGAGCTACCATCATGGAAAAAGGTACAAGTAATGGTACTGTTACCGATTTCGACGGTAACTTTACTCTTAACGTGAAGCCAGGCGCAGTCTTGGTAATCTCTTATGTGGGCTACCTGACACAGGAAGTTCCTGTTGGCAACAGCTCAAACTTCAACATTACTCTGAGGGAAGACAACAAGGCACTCGAGGAAGTTGTCGTTGTCGGTTATGGTGTACAGAAGAAAAAGCTCGTTACCGGTGCTACAGTCGAGGTAAAGGGTGAGGACATCCAGAAGTTGAATACCACACAGGTACTGGGTGCCTTGCAGAGCCAGACCCCTGGTGTTAACATTACAGCAAGGTCAGGACAGCCAGGTGATGGCTTTAAGGTTGCTATCCGTGGTGCCGGTACCAACAGTGACACCAAGCCTATCTATGTCATCGACGGTGTCGCAGGTGGTGATATTAATAACCTGAACCCAGCCGACATCGAGCGTATCGACGTATTGAAGGATGCTGCTTCTGCTGCTATCTACGGTGCTAACGGTGCTAACGGTGTTGTATTGGTTACAACAAAACAAGGTAAGGCAGGAAAGGTTAGTGTAAGCTATGACGCTAACATAGGATGGCAGAATATTTATCGTTTGCCACAGATGCTGACTGCCAAGCAGTATATGGAGATTCAGGATGTTGTCGCATTCAACTCAGGTCAGTCGGTATATGACTGGACACGATTTGTTGATCCCGATATGCTTGAGGCATATAGGAATGGCAGCAATGAAGGAACCAATTGGATTGATGCGTTGCGTAACAAGAATGCCATCACGACAAGTCATGCAATCAACGTAACTGGTGGTTCTGACATGTCAAAGTTCTCTACTGGTGTTGGTTATCAGTATCAGGATGGTGTATTTGGCAACATGGCAAAATCAGACTATCGTCGTTTCACATTCCGCTTGAATTCAGAACATATAATCTATCGTCATAATGACTTGGATGTTATTAAGTTCGGTGAGAATGTTTATTTCAGCCATAAGCAAAATCAAGGTCTCCAGATTGGTAATCAGTATAGTAATGAGCTTTCTAACATGCTCCGTGCTAACCCATTGGTACCTATTTATAATAATACCGGTGCTTATTTCGGACATGATGATTTGGCTGCTATGGGTACAGAAGGTATGTTTGCATTCAACTCATATACCTCAAACCCAATCTATCAAATGATGAGTGGTCAGAGTGCTAATAATAAGAGCAAGAACTTTGGTCTTAATGCAGTTGGATACATTGAGATTCAACCAATTAAGAACTTGATTTATCGTGGACAAGTTAACTACAATCAGAGTTCATGGTCTTGGCGTGCATATCTCCCTGCATATTATATCAATGACCAAGGTGCAAGCCGTGATGCAAGCCAGGAGGCTATTACACAACAGTTAGGTCTTGGCTGGGGCTGGGGAACAACACATACATTGAACTATAAGTTCGACTTGTCTCAGCATCATTTCGATGTGTTGGCTGGTATGGAATACGGTGAGTCTCGTCCAAGCTTCGGCGAGGATCTCGGTGCTACCGTATACGGCAGTACTTTCCATAGCATGTATCAGGGCTATGTAGGTCTTGCTCCTTCAAGTGCAAAGAATGACGCTGTAATAGCAAACGGTATGGGTTATCCTTATGGCGATTCTCGTAGTCTGTCATACTTCGGACGTGTCAATTACGACTATAATGAAACCTATATGTTTACGGCTATTATCCGTGCTGATGGTTCTTCTAACTTTGCAGATGGACATCGTTGGGGTTACTTCCCTTCATTCTCTGCAGGTTGGGTTGTCTCTAACGAGAAATTTATGGAGAAGACATCTTCTTGGTTGAACTTCTTGAAACTTCGTGCAGGTTGGGGACAGAATGGTAACAAGAATATTGGTAACGCATTTGCTTATCAGGCAACATTCGCTTATGACGCATATTCTAACTACTCATTTGATAACAACAAGGATTCTTATACCTCAGGTGCAAGTCCTGCACGTTTGGCTAATGAGGATCTTACATGGGAGACTTCTGAGCAGCTTGACTTTGGTTTTGACGCTCGTTTCCTCCGTGGCCGTTTGGGTTTGAACTTTGACTGGTATAATAAGAAGACAAAGGACTTGCTTCTTCTCGTACCTACCGTTCCAACATCAGGTTTCGCAAACTATTGGAAGAATGCTGGTACTGTAAAGAATACTGGTATAGAAATTGCTCTTAACTGGCGTGATCAAGTTGGCAAGGATTTCCATTACAATATTGGATGGAACATGGCTCTCAACAAGAATGAAGTAACTGAGATTAACGGTGCTGACTATATTGATGGCGGTAATGACAACCTTTCTCAGAGTACAGGTACTATGGCACGTATGGAAGTCGGTCATCCAATAGGTTACTTCTATGGATATAAGACTGATGGTGTTATTCAGAACCAAGCTGACTTGGAAGCTTATCTCGCAGCTAACTGCGGTGGAAATGCTGCTAATTCAGCACAGGGCGCTGGTATCAGCCCAGGTGACTTGAAGTTTGTTGACGTAAATGGTGACGGTGTAATCACACCAGACGATAAGACAGAAATTGGTAGTCCTCATCCAGATGTAACCATGGGTATCAATCTTGGATTTGATTATAAAGGATTTGACTTCGCTGTTACTGGCTATGCTGCTTTAGGTCAGCAAGTAGCACGTTCTTATCGTAAATTCACTGATGGACAGTATGAGAATTATACTACTGAAGTCTATGATTACTGGAACGGTGAAGGAACAAGCAACCGTTATCCTAAGCTGCAGCCAGGTAACCGTGGTGTAAACTGGCAGTATATCTCTGACATCTTAGTTGATGATGCTGGCTACTTCCGTCTGCAGAACCTTACATTAGGTTATGACTTCAAGAGCATATGGAAGTCATGCCCATTCCAGCAGTTACGTCTCTATTTCGCTGCCCAGAATCTGTTTACCATTACGAAGTATAAAGGAATGGATCCAGAGAATGGTATGGCCCTTAATGGTGACGAGCCTTGGGTAACAGGTGTTGATGTAGGTAACTATCCTCAGCCACGCACGTTTATGTTTGGTTTAAATGTTAAATTCTAAAACAGATTGAGCAATGAAAAAGATAATGTATTTTCTTTCTGCTGCATTCGTAGCTGTGGGCTTCTCCGCTTGCTCACTGGATGCAGATAATGTTACAGAGACCTCTACGGAGAACTTTCCTGTAACAGAAAGTGATGCGGTGGCAACATTGGCAGGTATCTACGAGAACCTGAATGCAGTAAATGCTAATCCGCAGCAATCCTTCCTGTATTATGCAATGTTGGCAAGTGACGACCAGCTTGGTGGTGGTGGTGCCAATGATAAGCTGATGCAGTCTATGGATATGATTCTGAACAATGGTCAGAATATGACAAATGACTATTATGAGCAACGCTATCAGGGAATCAACCGTGCTAACACTTTGATCAAGGCTTTGCCAAGCCTTAATCTGCCTGAGACCGTAAAGGCACAGGATATGGGTGAAGCATTGTTCCTTCGCGCATTCTATTATTATGAGTTAGCTTCAATGTACGGAAATGTGCCATTGCTGACTGAGCCTTCAGGTGAGGTTACAAGACCTGGTGACGTGAATGTTCTTTGGGCACAGATTCTTCAGGATTTGTATCAGGCTGCGACAACTATGCCGTCAGTTCGTAAGAGCGATGGTCATGTTGACAAGTATACCGCTGAGGCTATGCTTGGTCGTGCTTGGCTCTTTTACACAGGCTTCTATGGTAACGGTTCTTCTGTTGCCGAGCTGACAAGCACCGCATACAATCCAATTACATCTGTTGAGTTGCCTGATGGTACGACATTGACTAAGCAGATGGTCATTACATTGATTGACGATTGTGTTAATAATTCTGGTTATTCACTTGTTTCCGACTTCCGTAATCTTTGGGCTTATACAAACCGCCTCGTAGTTGAGGAATATCCTTATACCAAAGGTCAGAACTTGAAGTGGGTTGAGGATGATCAGTCAAGTGCAAGTGTTGTAAATCCAGAGTCTATGTTTGCGATTAAGTTCAACAAACTGGCTTCTTGGAGTACTACTATTGGTTATGGTAATGGTTATGCCCTTCACTTTGGTGTACGTGGTGGTCAGGACTATGCTAATACTTTCCCATTTGGACAGGGTTGGGGTGCAGGACCTGTTGCTCCAAACCTCGTGAACGACTGGAAGGCTGCGGAGCCTAATGACATGCGTCGTGATGCAACCATACAGAATGTGTTTGAAATGCCAAATTATGTAACTGGTGGTGCGTCTTGGGCTGACTTCATTCAGGAGACTGATTATTTCGGAAAGAAGATCTCTGCTATTTCTGCTAAAAAGGATGATGGTTCATATGTGCCAGTCTTTGAGCAGATTATGTATGGTGAAGACGGTTGGGTTAATGACAACCTAATGCAGACAGGTAATATCCATGACTTAGTTCTGATTCGTTTTGCTGATGTTCTGCTGATGCAGTCTGAATTGAAAGAGGATGTTGAAGGTATTAATAAGGTACGTGCGCGTGCTGGTCTGCCTGCTCTTACATCTTACTCACTGTCAGCTCTTCAGAACGAGAGACGTTGGGAGTTTGCAACCGAGGGTATTCGTTTCAATGACTTGCGTCGCTGGCATATCGCTGCTACGGCTTTGGCAAAGCAGGAGGGTCAACCAATTCGTACTTCTGGAGTAGCCTCAACGAATACAGCACATAATGGCGGATATGCTGCTCGCTATAACGCAACTGCTGGATTCCAGAAGATTCCAGAGAAGCAAATAAGCCTTGGTTATATCAATCAGAATGAAGGCTGGACAGGCTCAGATTCAGAATATCAGGGTTGGTAATTAATAACTATCAAAAAGAAAGACAATATGAAAAAGATATTTTTATATTCACTGGCTGTATTAGGACTGCTTACTGCCTGTGATCCGTCAAAGGATGATGTAAGCGCTCCTGGTTCAAGCCTTAATGGTGATCAGTTAATTAGCGGTTTGACTATTAAGCAGTATAGTGATGAAAATCGTACTACTGAGGCTGCTGATGGAAACTATTTCACGTTCTCAACTAATCCTTCACGTGTAGTTGAAATCTATCAGCTGGATGCAGAGGGCGCAAAGTCTACACTCGTTTCTGGTGTTGCTTCTGGTAATTTTAAGATCGTCCCTAAACGTGGCAATTCTCCAGAGCAGACTTTCTATGTTCGTACATTGAACTATGATGGTACTGAGGTTGTTGGACAAAAGAATGTAACTGTATTCGTTCCTTCTGAGCTTTCTCAGGATGTACGTCTTCTTGCCAGTGACGCTTACGGTTCTAAGATATGGACTTGGGATACAGAGTTCCGTGCAGACGGTGCTGTCTGGGGTAATCTTGGTTACAGTGCTGGTGACGACTGGACAAGTGGCATCTGGTGGGGTGCTAAACCTGAGGATCTGACAGGTCAGCTCCAACATTCTAATACAGGTGTTGCTACTGGTGAGGAAAGCGCAAGTGCATATATGGAGTTCTTCGATGATGGAAACATTATATCTTATGATGCTGGTGGCAATCAGATTCGTAAGGGAAAGTATTCTGTTGAAGGATGGACTGGCACAAAGAGCCATGCATCTATGGATGATGCTGTAGCAAATTGGTCTTTTGGTACTCTTAAGACTTCAGAAGGTGCAATCCTCTTCCCATTCCAGATTAACGGTGGCGGTACTCAGCCAACCGACTTTGAGATTGTTCAGTTGGATGCTTCTCATTTGCAGCTAATCTATGCAGCTCCTAACACAGGCAACTGGTCTGAGGCTACATGGTGGGCTTTCAAGAGCAGTTCTGACGGTGAAGCAAACTTGACAAATTTAAGTACAAAGTCTTGGACTTGGGATACAGAGTTCCGCGCAGACGGTGCTGTTTGGGGTAATCTTGGTTACAGTGCTGGTGATGACTGGACAAGTGGCATCTGGTGGGGTGCTAAGCCTGAGGATCTGACAGGTCAGCTCCAACATTCTGATACCGGTAATGCTACTGGTGAGGAAAGCGCTGATGCTTATATGACATTTGATTGGAACTCTGGTACAGTTCAATCTTATGATGCCTCTGGTGCTGAGATTCGTTCAGGTAAATTTGAAATCTCAGGATGGGGCAATGGCAAAAAGACGCAAGCTTCTATTGACGGTGTACAGTCTGCTTGGGCTTATGGAACATTGCATACAGATGCAGGATCTATCCTCTTCCCATTCCAGATTAACGGTGGCGGTACGAAGCCGACTGACTTCGAGATTATGAAGTTGGATGCTTCTCATTTGCAGTTGATCTATGCAGCTCCTAACACAGGCAACTGGTCAGAAGCTACATGGTGGGCTTTCAAGGCAAAATAATCAATTATTGAACCTATAATAATTGTGTCCCGCTGCAATTCCGCAGCGGGGCACTTTTTGTAAATAATCTGCAAAAGTCTCGAATGTTTTGGAATTAATTTGTATCTTTGCAACGTTAAAAAATAAAATGTAGTACTATGACAAAAAAAGTAGCAATGCAATTATTTCAAGACCGGAAGGTAAGAGCAGTTTGGTGAGGCAAGAGAAGCGTGTAAAAACAGCGGTATTCCTGTTGAGAACCATTTCGTTGACATCACCGAAATGGTTGGGATTGGTTCTGGTGCCGAACGCCCCATTGATTCAGTAAAACTTTCAAGGTATGCTTGTTATTTGGTAGTACAAAATGCAGACCCAGGAAAGACTATAGTGGCACAAGGCCAGAGGATTTGCCAACAGTGGAAAGCATAAAGAAGATAGAGAAAAAACAGAAATTATTTGATTCTAAAAAAGAGAGAACTGATGAGCAAACAGAATAACAACGTGAAAACGTTGCATCAATATGAAACGCTTTCAGATTTACTGCATGCACTCTCTCCGTACATATCGGTCCATGCCTAGCCTGCAGCGGGGCGGTTTTTGTATGTTTTTATTTGGCACTTTCAGATATTTGTCGTACTTTTGTATTCGCATGAAAATGATAAGCAGATATAAGGGAGTAGGCGTGTCGGTACTGTTCGGTATCGCAATATTCCTATTTTGGTATATATCATATCCACATGCGTTGTCTTACCAAGAGCAATACCAGTTGTTTCTTTGGACCAGTGGCTACCTCTTAAAGCGAAGTAGTATTCCTGGTGGCTTTGCCGACTGGTTAGGTGAGTTCTTTGTACAGTTCTACTATATTGAGTGGTTAGGTGCGTTGCTTCTCGCATTAATGTATGTATTATTGCAGCGTGTTACATTGTTCGCTATGTGGCGTGTCTCTTCTAATCTGAAATCTGTACAGCCCTCTTCTTATGTGTTTAGCTTTATACCGTCTATATTGTTACTTTGGCTAATGGGTGATCCGAGCGTGTTGTTAGGTTATCCCATTGCAATGATCTTGAATCTATTCTTCTATGGATGTAATCCTACAAAAGGGTGGAAAGGTATATGCTGTGACATTGTTGTAGTACCGATATTATATTGGGCTACAGGTGCTTTGGCATGGCTGTATATCGTTCTGCGATTAGTGCAATATGGATGGAAGAGAATGTGGATAATACCTCTGTTGATGTTGTCAATGCAATTGTTGGTGTATAAATATATATTGACACAGTGGCAGCTTAAGACTATATTTCAACCGATGATTTATTATCGTATACCTTTGATGATACCTACTCTTATGCTGGTTATTCCTGTCACTATCGCAATTCTTGTGTTGGTTGGAAGGCTTGCGATATTGAAACGATACGATAAAATCGCATGTTTTTTAGGCATTGCGACATTTTTTGTCTTTGGCTGGCTTGGTATGACGAAAGGCTATGACAAAGAGATGTATGAGCTGATACGCCAAGACTATCTCGTGCGTAACGAGCGATGGGATGACGTTATTAACCGGGCGCAGACTTATCAGGTACGTACCGCTTTCAGTAGTGTTTGTGTAAATCTTGCCTTGGCAGAGAGACGTCAGCTCGCAGACAGGATGTTCGACTTCTATCAAAGTGGTGAGGACGCATTGATAATGCCTCGTGTGAGAGACCTTACCTCCATGTTGCCTACGGCTGAGGTGTTTTGGCATTTGGGGCTTGTTAACTCAGCCCAGCGTTATATGTTTGATACCCAGGAGTCGATACTTAATGGCAAGAAGAGCGGGCGTTGTACAAAGAGGATTGCGGAGTGCATGTTGGTCAATGGACACTATAAGCCTGCTGCCAAGCAGATTGACTTGTTGAAGAAAAGCTTGTTTTATAAGGATTTTGGAAAGGAGCTTGAGACGATGCTTTACAATGACAGTAAAATCAACAGTCACCCTTTATATGGAAAGCTGCGTAAGTATCGATACAAGGAGAACTATCTATTCAGCTATGCAGAGATTGAGAAGATGATGGGGTTGTTGTTTCTTAATAATCCAGAGAACAGGATAGCTCTTGATTACTTTATGGGACAGATGTTGTTGAAAGGCGACTTACAAGGATTCCAACAGTATATGGGATGGGTACAGAAGTATGGCGGCTATCAGAATATGCCTGTAGGCTACCAAGATGTTTATATGTGTATTCAAAGACAAGGTAATGTTCCCAATTCTCCATACGCTGCTTATGCCAAACGAATGATGGCGGAAAGGGGGATGCAATGAGACGGTTTGTAAGATATATTGTTCCTGTCGTTGCCTTCCTTCTTGCATTGTCTGGATGTGCTCCCGAGCCAGATAATCCTATAAAGAGCAATGAGCTCCCGGCGATATACCCAGATTATGTGGGAGTCACCGTTCCTGCCGGTATCGCACCATTGAACTTCAATATGTTGGATGAGCAAGTCGACTATGTCAATGTGAACGTGAAAGGCAGCAAATCGGGTGAGATGAGTTGTCATGGAGAGTGGGCAGATTTCGACATTGATGATTGGAAAGAGCTGACGCGGCAGAACATTGGTGGCAAGCTAACCCTTTCTGTTTGCGCCAGGAAAGATGGGAGATGGAAACAATATAAGGATTTTGATGTGTTCATTAGCGACTCGCCATTGGAGGAGTTTGGTCTGACATACAGGCGCATTCCTCCAGGATATGAGGTCGGAGGAGATATCGGTATTTACCAGAGGGATATTCACTCATTTGATGAGTTTTCGATTCTTACAGAAACAGCCGTCCCAGGGCGATGCATGAACTGCCATACGGCAAACCGTACAAACCCGAATTGTATAACGATGCAGATACGTGGCACCGGTGGTGGAACAATGATACAGAAAGACGGAAAGCAAACATGGTTAGAGACAAAGACAGACTCTACGAAGGCTGCCGGCTCATATTCCTACTGGCATCCGTCGGGTGATTATTGTGCTATGGCTGTTAATTCCGTCCATCAGGCATTCTTCGTCGGGACAGGACAGCGCATAGAGGTTTACCACCGTTTCAGTGATGTCGAGGTTTTGGATGTCAGGACAAATGAACTGCTTCTGTCTCCTCTGCTTCAAACGGAGGACTTGGAGATTTTCCCCGCTTTCTCATCAGACGGTACTGAGATATATTATAGCACGTCGAAACCATGTAATGTTCCGGCTGAGTATGAGAAAGTGAAATGCAGTATTTGTAAAATAGGCTTTGACGCCAAGGCTGGAACATTCGGTGAGACTGTCGACACTCTGTTGAACGGTCCTGCGGCAGGTAAGAGTTTCACGCTGGCGCGCCCTTCTTATGACGGACGGTGGATGATGTATTGCGTCAGCAGCCGTGGTAACTTCCCGGTATGCCAGGATGATGCCGACCTCTGGCTTATGGACTTGAAGACACGGCAGGTGCGTGAACTTAAGGAGGTTAATAGTGCCGGTGCCGAGAGTTTCCATAACTGGAGCGAGAACAGTCATTGGTTTGTTTATAGCAGCAAGGCAGAGAATGGAATGTATTCCCAGCTTTTCATAGCACATATAGATAAGCGGGGACGGGTTTCCAAACCTTTCCTTTTGCCACAGCGCAATCCTCTTAAGTTCTATAGGGAGATGATGGACTCATATAATGTTCCTGACTTTACTAAGGTCAAAGTTGATTTTGATGCACACGAGGCATACCAGCAGGTGTTTGACAACAAGAGGATACAAGTGAAGATCAGACAATAGTGTGCGTTAATATGATGTCGCTGATCATTGAAGCAAGAAATAATAAAATAAAAAATATAAGATGAAAAAGACAGTATTATTTGTGGTAATGACAGTTGTCGCCATGGCTGTAGCCAGTTGTGGCTCCACACCAAAAGACGGTGCGTGTCATATTCATGGTACGGTTACGGATAAGGCATTAGAAGGCAAACGCATTTTCCTCGTTCCGTTGACAGGTCCTGCCACCGCAGCTACCGTTGACAGTGTTGAGATCAAGGACGGTAAGTTTGAGTTTACGCCAGACTCCATGCAGATGTATAAGATTCTAATGGACTACCATTTCCGCATGGGAACGCAAACTCTGCTGGTTGTGGCTGAGCCAGGCAATGTAAATGTGACAATTGGCAGTATCAGTCATGCAAATGGAACACCACAGAATGACTCATTGGAGAAATGGAAGGATGTGACAGAGAAACATAACCTGGAGTACCGACAGTTGAGCAAAGCGTCATTGGATGCTAAAAATGCCGGACGAAAAGCTGAGGCAGACAGCTTGGAGGCTGAGGCAAGGCGTGTCCACGTTGGTTATAAGAAATTCACTCGTCGCATGTCGGAGAACCTGAAGGAGGGTGTGTTACACGAATTCCTTGGTGGGCTATATCCTCTGACTTACAAGCGTAAGATGTCTGATGGAACAATTGTCGTAATGGATGCAGACACAAATGAACCGGTTGCTAAGTAAATGTGGACCATGGATACTGACCTTGGTGTTCGGTATTGCCGTGTTGTTGTTCTGGTGGAAACGCTATCCTTTTGCGTTGAGCTATCAGGAGCAGTTCCAGCTATTCCTGTTTGACACCGATTATTTCCTGCACCGGCTGAGCGAGCCTGGTGGAATAGCTCGTTATGTCTCTGAGTTCCTGGTTCAGTTCTATAATAATGTGTTGCTGGGTGCATCTGTCATAGCGTTGCTCCTTATGGTGATACAGCGTATTACATGGCGACTGATGAAGGCGGCGTTGGTGTGGTACCCCTTGAGCTTTATACCATCGCTGTTGGCATGGTATATGATGGGCGACGAGAGCCTTTTGTTGGCTTTCCCCGTAGCGGTTGTGATGGTATCTCTTTTCATGCTGCTCTATAATGCCCTTTCCCGTTTTCCTGTATTGGTGCGAGTGCTTATAGCATTGTTACTCATACCTGTCGCTTATTGGATTACAGGTCCGGTGGTACTGTCTCTGGCTTTATATATTGGAGGACGTGAGCTACAGTATTCTGTCCGTGGTGGAAGTCAGATAAAACATGGTTTCAAATTGTCTGGTGTGGGATTGGTGCTTGGCTTGGTTGTCTATTCCCTTTTCTGTATAGTAATAAGCAAATACCTTGTTCCCTATACCACCTCACAGCTGTTCTGTGGCATAGGCTATCATAGATATTTTGAGTTCTTTCTTGCAATGATGGCAGTGATGATGCTGCTGATAGCCTTGCTGCCATTAGTGGCAAGACCTCTGCCGGATATTGTCAAGCCACGGAGCGTCGCGACTGTTATAGCTATTCAGCTTCTTACAATTATAGTTGTTATAGTATCACTGATACCGTCGAATTTTGATAGTAGGACTTATGAGTTGATAGAGTATGATTATCTGGTACGATTAAGACAGTGGGACCGTATCATCAGTAAGGCAACGGAAAAGACTCCAGACCTGCCAATGAGCGTCTGTGCTACGAACATGGCATTGGCGATGAAAGGGGAGCTGGGTAACAGGGCTTTTGACTTCTATCAGCGAAGCAGTGACGGCTTGTTCCCGCCGTTTGAGCGGAACTTCTCAACGGTTTTGACTACAGGAGAGGTGTATTTCAATCTTGGACTTGTCAATACCGCCCAACGGTTTGCTTTCGAGGCTATGGAGGCATTGCCAAACTATAACAAGAGTGCTCGCTGCCTGCGGAGGCTTGCCGAGACAAACCTTATCAATGGTCAGTATGAAGTTGCTCGTAAATATCTTCTAATATTGGAGAAAACGCTATTCTATAAAAAGTGGGCACAAAGCATGATGGAGATGCTCGGTGACGAAAAGCAAATTAACGCACATCCGCTATATGGATATTTACGTAAGGTACGCTTGCAAGAAGATTTCCTTTTCAGTGAGCAGGAGGTGGATAAGATTTGCGGTCAGCTGGTGATGAAGAGTAAGGAGAATGTCGTGGCGGTGCAATATCTATTGCTGTATCCGTTGTTGAATCGTGATATAAATACATTCATGAATTATATGTCGTTTGTGTCACAACGGATGAGCTATACGTCACGTATCTGTCAGGAGGCGATAGTCTTCGCTTATGCCAGCAGGAGTCAGACGCCACCGCAGGGCATGGTTATCCCTGCTGTCTTGCAAAGCTTCAACGGCTTCATGCGGGCATATCAGAGCAATGGCCCTCTCTTGGCATACAAGAACACATTATGGTATTATTTGATGAAAGGGCAATGATGATGATAAGGAAAATAGTGTTTTTAATATCTGTTGTGTGCCTTTTGTCTTCATGTGGCTCCGCAGTACACGATGCTAAGCAGTTAAATCAAACACCGAAGATATTTCCCGACTATGTGGGTGTTGCCGTTCCGCTTGGGGTAGCACCGCTCAACTTCACTATGGCTGCCGATGTAGAATGTATGGATGTCGTGGTAAAGGGTTCCAAAGGTGGTGAGATTCATTCTAATGGTGTGGAGACAGACTTTGACATTGACGACTGGCATGATTTGTTGGAGCAGAATAAAGGAGGGAAGCTGACAGTTACCGTATGTGAGGAAAAACAAGGAGCATGGGTGCAATATAAGGATTTCACGATAGATGTCAGTACGTATCCACTTGAGGAGTGGGGAGTCACCTATCGGCGTGTAGCTCCGGGCTATGAGGTGTATAGCCACATGGGACTCTACCAGCGTGATCTGGCAACTTTTGATGAGTCGGCGATTATTGAGAATACACAGGCACCTGGAATGTGTGTCAACTGCCACACAAGCAACCGTACCAATCCTGACAGATTTGTCTTTCATGTCAGAGGCTCCCACGGAGCGACAATGATCCAGAAAGACGGACAGCGCGAGTGGCTGAAGGCAAAGAGTGACTTGTTAGGCGGCTCTATGGTTTATCCTTACTGGCATCCGTCTGGAAAGTATTGTGCCTTCTCAACCAACCAGACTCGTCAGGGATTCCATGTCACACCAGAGGAGCGCATAGAAGTCTTCGACCTCTCATCTGATATCTTTGTTTATAATGTGGAGACTCATGAGACTATCCGTGACTCACTTGTCATGACAAAAGACTGGTCAGAGAATGTTCCTGTCTTCTCTCCTGATGGACGGACTCTTTATTTTATGACTTGCTTTCAAAAGAGTTATCCATTAGAGTACAAGGACGAGAAGTATAACCTCTGTAGCATTGCGTTCGACCCGGAGCATGGCAGGTTCGGAACGAAAGTCGATACGCTCTTCAATGCCGTGGCAAAGGGAAAGAGCCTTACATGGCCTCGTCCTTCGTATGATGGCAAGTATATCCTCTTTACGCTGATGGATTATGGCTATTTCTCTATATGGCATGAGGAGAGTGAGCAGTGGCTGCTCGACTTACGTACAGGTGAGGCTCGTCCGTTAGATGAGATAAACAGTATGCGTGCGGACAGTTATCACAACTGGAACGTCAACTCGCATTGGATAGTCTTCACAAGCCGAAGAGACGACGGGCTATATAGCCGCCTTTATTTCTCTTCTATTGATGACAAGGGACATGCCACTAAGCCTTTCTTACTTCCGCAGCGTCATCCGCGTGAGTATTACGATCGCACATTCTATTCTTTTAATACACCTGACTTTACAAGTAGGAAAGTGGAGTTTGACGCAATGATGGCTGGTGAGGAGATATTGTCAGACAAAAGGGTAGAGACAAAATAGGTGTGCCTTATATCTTCGACTGCCGAACTCATGAGGAAACTGGTATATATAGCACTACTTCTTGCGCTCTGCCTCGCCTGTACCGACAGGCAGGCGGCACGGCGGCTCGACAGGGCGCAGAGCCTTGCCGACTCTCTGCCTGCCGAGGCGAGAGGCATCCTTGACAGCCTGCGTCCTCAGCTGTCCGTACTCTCCCGCAGCCAGCTCATGCGCTACCACCTGACACGCATACAGACGGACAACCTCCTTGACTCCACCCTTCATGAGGACTCCCTCATGCGGCAAGTGGCAGAGTACTACGACGACCACGGCACTGCCAACGAGCGTATGCTTGCCTACTATCTCCTGGGGCGCACCTACAGCGACATGGGAGAGGCTCCCCAGGCACTCCAAGCCTTCCATGACGCCATAGACCGCGCCGACACGACAAGCTCCGACTGTGACTACAGACGGCTTATGCTTATTCACGGTCAAGCAGCTCAATTGTTTTATTATCAAGACATGCCAAAACACGAACTTCTCGAGCTGTCAAAAGCGCAAAAATACGGTTTTCTTTGTAATGATACACTCTCTGCCTATATATATTATAGTATGCAAGCAGGAGCATATGAAATGTTGAACATGTATGACTCTGTTATCGCAGTTACTATTCGGGCTTATCGAAACCTACAGGATATAAGATATCCAGAATTTGCGGCACAACAGCTGGCTTCCCTTATTTACGCGGAGTTGCGGAAGAGGAAATATAATGATGCCGGAAAGCACTTGGAAGAATATAAAAACAACTCTGGATTTATTGATGACAAAGGTAATGTCATGCAAGGGAAAGAGCTCTACTACTATTTCAAAGGAGAATATTACATCGGTATTCACAAACTGGATTCAGCTGAAAGATTTTTTAGGAAGATATTATCTATTAGGAAAGACTTTGAAGGACTTCATGCTGGATATGACGGACTGTTCCATCTGTATCTGGAGAAAAATCAGGCAGACTCTCTTTCTAAATATTCTGTATTAAGCTCTTCATACAATGATTCTTTGCATAACCAGACATATACGTCTGAATTGGTCAAAATGCAAAGTTTGTATGATTATACACGCAATCAGCAAAAAGCTATTCGTCTGGAAATAGAATCGACATCTGTGAAAAACCATAATAGGATATTATTACTTTCATTAATACTTCTCACCCTAATAAGCTATTTGATTATTATGCATATCAGGAGAGTGAAGAACAAAAAGATTCGCATATTGAAAGAACGCTATAAAACACAGCTACTCCTTCTTAAGAGTGCCAAAAAAGAATTAGGGGAGCTTCTTAGTCAACAATCAGATTACGAGCAGATAGTTGAAAAAAAGTGCCTTTTAATAGATCGTCTGCAAGAACAACTGAAAGAGATAAATTCTGAGCTGTGGAAGTATGACATGGCTGAGGTTGAGCAAAAAATGTTTGCATCTAATATATACGAAAGATTCAAGGAATTGGCAGAGTCAATTCAGAGACCCTCCTTTCAAGAGTGGAAAGAACTTCGCCAACTTTTTTCTGAGAATTTGCCACAATTCTATGGAATACTTATCGTAAAGCACCGTATCTCAATTGATGAATATGACATGTGTATGCTTTATCGCCTAAATTTTAGGCAAAAAGACATCGCCAACCTATTAGGTCTGAACCAAACATCCATGCCTTCCAAAAGAAATCGATTGTTTGAAAAAATTACAGGAAGAAGAGACCAGAATAAGGAATTCATCGATTTTCTTATGTCTATCAAATAGAAATTGTATTTGTTTTGAAGCAAAACTCATTTTGCATTATTTTGCATTATTTTTGAGAAACAACTTTATATTAAAGGACGATAGTTTTTCATACTTTTGCAGCAATTAAATTAAAAACGTATGAAAAAGCTATTGATTGTATTTTTAGTTATGGCATACTCTGTTAATATGGATGCACAGTCCATTCATGAGTATGGAGCTCCAGTAATGCTGAGTGTTCATGTCTTTCATCCAACTCAAGCAGGTATTAACTTTCCCAAGTCCCCGGTTCAGCCACCAGAGGTTTATCTTGACGGCTATACCTTATATATAGTAAGCAGCCATGCGGACTATACTCTGGTAGTGGAGGATACCGATGAAACCGAGGTTTATCAGACCAGTGTGCCCAGTTCTGTAAGTACCGTCGTGCTTCCTTCATCACTCTCAGGCACGTATATCCTGAAGTTAGAGACAGACACCTTTATCTTCGAGGGAGAAATTGAATTGTAAAAGCCGTCTACTTTTACTACAATGAACATTAAAAAACTTTTCTTTGTTTTAGGTCTGTGTATGGCATATTTTTGCCATACACATGCTTTCTCTTTTCGTGTATTCCCAGATACATTCAGACTCTGTAATGACAGTATCCAACAGGATTCAATATCTTTTGACAGCATCCAATCGCAGTTGCTTCCCTTAAGGAGTATTCTCATGTCGTCTCCATCAGGCAGCTCGAATAGTGACTATGCTGTGAATACAGCTCTTTACACTCCAAAGTCTCCAGCCGCATCCTCCCTGACTCAATATATAGACTATCCAGTCTCCCTGTATACCGGTGTTCCACAGATATCCATTCCCATTTATGTCATTGAGACCGATGGCGTGAGCGTTCCCATCTCGCTGAGCTATCATGCCTCAGGTATTCGCGCAAGCCAGGAGTCAACCAGTGTAGGTCTCGGATGGAGTCTTAACGCCGGTGGCGGGGTCTTCCGTACAATCAAATGCGGCGATGACTTTAACGAGTACCCTTCATACTCAGGACTGTACAAAGGATACATAGACACTCCCGACAGCATAGACATGGAGGAGTTTTTTCGCATCAGCTACACAGGCATGACACCACATTATGTACTGGTGGAAGACTCCGAACCGGATATTTTCTTTTTCTCCCTCCCGGGAGCGAGCGGAAAGTTTCTCCTGAACCGATCCCATGAGGCAGTCCTTTTCGACAAGGACACCAACGTCAGGGTCTGCTTCTCTGAATCCGGAGGCTTCCACAGTTTCTGTATTACCACGCCAGACGGTACGCAATACCATTTCAGTCTCTGCGAGACAACCATGTCATACAGCAGGGATGGATATCTGAATAAGAACAGCACTAACTCCTACATTATGGACGAGAACGAGTACCGTGTTAACACCTACTATAACTCTCCCTCAGTATATACGTCCAGTTGGCTCCTTACGGAAATCCGCACGCCACATAACCGTTCTGTAAACTTCACTTACCAGCCGGAGAAATACCAGCTGCCTGCCATGGAAAGCGTCATCAAGCGTAATATCGTAGAATATAGTGGCGAGCCATCCCTTCTACCCACAGACCTTGTGAACTACCATTGCGGTAAGACAGTCATTGACGGCTACCGCCTCTCAGGTATCACATGGGACTCAGGCAGCGTTACCATGACGGGAAGCGTAAGGGATGACATCCTGAGCTGGGACAATGGGGCATCCCCCCGTCGCATTGACGACATCAGGGTATATGACAGCAACGACAGCCTTGTGGTGTCCTATCATCTTGGATACGGTTACTTCAATCAGGGCAGCACGTCATATCCGCAGGTATACAAGAGGCTGCGCCTGGACTCGGTGATAGATATGCGGGATCCAAATAAAAGGTATGTGCTTGACTATTACCCTGGCACGCTGCCTCCCAAGAATACCAATAATACTGATTTCTGGGGTTTTCCGAATGGAATTAACCAGGGGGCAGAATACTATTGCGCCTTGCAGACACCTGACGGAAGGGTGTATCCCGGAGCGGACAAAGCCCCAGTGCTTAGTGAGGCAAGAAAGGGAGCACTCCGCTCCATAACGTCACCCACAGGAAACACAACGGAATTTATATATGAGCTGAACACCTTCCGACCAACAGGTATCTCGGGAACCGTGACAAGGGATAAGCATCTCGGTCTGTCGGTATATAACAAGGTAAACTATGACGAGTATCCTGATCTTAGCCAGTATAATGCCAGCATTGTCGAGATTACAAGACAGACCTCCTTCACCATCATTGGATATGCCGAGGATTACGGCTCTTCCTCGCACCCGGAGATAGAGCCGACACTTGAGGCCAATTCGCCGTTCAGGATCAAAAGAGTACTTGCCGACGGAAGCACCGAGGACTGCTTTTCGTTTCAATTCCCGTCGGCCCTGGCATCCGGGACGGAGAGTTCACACACCTTCTCTGCGGTAAAGACACTGTCAGGGGGCAAATACCTGTTTGAGGCATTCAGTGCGGCATCTGATGTCTGGTTCTCCTTCGGCGTGGACTATGCGGTGACTGAGCAGACGGACACATGCGGGGGATATGGAGGCGGCCTGCGTGTAAGGGAAATCAGCGGCCCGGCTCGGAGAACTTTCGCATATGGGAACGGCAGGCTCTTGGTGTCACCTGTATACTCGTATCAGCAGAGAGACCAAATCTCGGGAACCACCGACAACAGCCTGAACGTCCTGTATGACGTGCAGTGCTCGACACCGACCATACCAATGTGTACTCTCAAGGGAGGGTACTCTGTCGGGTATGACAGGGTCTCTGAGACCAAGACAGGATGGAACACAACAATAACACAATTCCACAACATACCCGAGACAGAAATGGCATACGACTACCCTTTCCTGTCGCCGGCAGCCGACTACATGAACGGCCTTCCCCTCATGGAGAGCGTGACGGACGGCTCAACCGAGCTCCAGCGCATTTCTTACGAGTACACTACAAGAACGGCTCCGCAGATAAAGGCCTTTGAATACAGGGAGTTCGGGTCTCTTGTGGAATACAGCTACAATGTCGAGTGGCCGCTCCTTGCGTCCAGGACAACAACGCACTATGAGACCAACGGATCTATAAGTAGCAGAGAGGAGTACTCCTACAATGACTGGTTCCAGCTGTCAGAGACTCTTCTGGAAACAGAGGGCGACTGTTATGCGCACAGGATAAAATATGCCACCGACTTTCAGGATGCTGTCAGCCATGACATGGTCTCACGGCACATGATCGGCGTGCCGCTGGAGAAGACAATGTGGAAGAACGGCCATGCCGTCAAGGGGAGAAAGACAGAATATGTCCTTTCAGGCTGCCTTGTCCTTCCCTCAAGGGAGTATTTTCTGGAAGCCTCCGCCCTACTTAGCTCACAGTCCTACTCAAACGCTTTCAAGGAGAGGCTTTCTATCTCAGAGTACACAAGTCGCGGAAACCCGATGCAGCTGACAGCGGACGGGCAAACAAAGGTTCTGCTTTGGAGCTACTCACAGCGGTACGTGATAGCGGAGATTGCCAACGCCACTTTCTCCGAGGTGTCATCGGCACTGGGCAGCTCCTTTATTGCGGAGCTTGCAGACAAGACATCCCCGACGGCAGCCGACTACCTTCAAATCCGCGGACTGCAGGACAGCCTGCCGCACTCAATGGTCAGCACCTATACCTACAAACCGCTCGCCGGACTGGCCAGCGAGACATCACCAAGCGGTCTAACCTGGGGATATGGCTACGACACATCAGGCAGGCTGAGTGAAAGATACTACATGTCCGGAAACACAAGGATTGTAGTCGATAAATACAAATACCATTATAAAGACAAGCAATAATGAACAGAAACATATTATACTTTCTCTCAGCTATTCTGCTACCAAAGCCGGCACTGGCACAAAGCCCCGACCAGAACTACGTCATGGAGGAGAGTATGCTGAGCGCTTTTGGCACGAAGTCAGTAAAGACAATACAGTATTATGACGAATACGGGCGTGGTATTCAGACTGTCAGCAACAAAGGCAAGACAGACGGGCTGTATGTACACACACCTATACTGTATTATCCCGACAGCCGCAGGGAGATGCACATGCTTCCCGTTCCAGTCGGAACATCTCCCAACTATACGGACTATTACAGTCTGGTCTCCAATGCGGAGGAGTTCTATAATGACGACTATCCCTATACGGACAGCAGCAAGGATCCGCTGGGCAGGCTTTCCGAAGAGGAGGGACCGGGGGACGACCTATGGAACAAGGATGTGTATGCCAGAAAAACCTATGGCGTCAACACATCAAACAATGTCGCCAAATACAACGCTCCGTGCGATGGGCAGAATCACCTTGTCAGGAACGGGTCTTATGCCGCAGGAAGCCTCTCTTTTGAGAAGTTCACGGATAGGGACGGGCGCAGCCTCACCGTCTTCACCGACCTGCTCGGCAGGAAGGTGCTTGAGAGAAGGAGCGCAGCAAGCGGCTCCGACAGCGGCAACCACGACACGTACTTCGTCTATAACGACCTCGGGCAGCTCCGCTTCGTGCTCTCACCGGAGTACCAGACGGCGGGCTACAAGGCGAAGTACGCCTACGAGTACCGCTACGACGGACGGGGGCGCGTGGTGAAGAAGATTCTGCCCGGGTGTGAGTACACGCAGTACTGGTACGACAAGGCGGACCGCATGACGTTCCTCCAGGACGCGACGCTCAGGCAGCGGGGGCTCTACCGCTTCTTCCTCTACGACAACCTCGGAAGGCTCTGCCTGCAGGGGACATGCACGGGAGGAAACCGCGCCGACACCAGGCACCCGGTCATCTACAGCACCACGGGAACGGGATTCCTCGGCACCGGCTACCTCCTTACTGACACGTCATTCCTTACAAATCCCCAGATAGAGGCGGTGAGCTACTATGACGGCTACGACTTCACACGGCTCTACACGTCAGCGATGCCGCAGCTGGTGGTGAGCGGAGGGGCGAACGCAAGGGGACTGGCTACGGGCTCCGTACAGGTCACGAGCGACGGACACCGCATCGGAACGTCGATGCTCTATGATGCCAAGGGAAGGGTCACCGAGACCCACGCCTATAACCTTGACGGCAGCGTGACCAAGACGGAGACGGCGTACACCTTCACCGACCAGGTCAGCAGCCAGACAAGGAGGGAGTACAGCCCGTCCAACGGCATGTCAACGCCGGTGCTCACGGCAACCACGACCAACACCTACGATGACAACACCGGGATACTCACAGCCACGACGCTGGCACTCAGCAAGGGCAGCTACAGCAAGTCGCAGAGGACAAGGCAGCTCACATACGACAGCCTCGGAAGGATAGCCTCAGACACACGGGGCGGCAGCGCGGGGACGGTGAGCTACGGCTACAACCTCAGGGGATGGACGACCAGCATAACGGGAACGGGCTTCCTTGAGCGGCTCTACTATACAGACGCCTCGAAGGGCACGCCGTACTACAGCGGCAACATCAGCCGGCAGGAGTGGCAGGCGACGGGCGACGAGTTCCTGCGCTGCTACCGCTTCACCTACGACGGTCAGAACCGCCTGAAGGAGGCCGTGTATGCCGAGCGCGAGGCAATGGACAAGCATGAGAACCGCTACAACGAGCTGGTGAGGCAGTACACCAAGAACGGCAACATAAGGTACTTCCACCGGAGGGGACATAAAAACGACTTCATATACGGCAAGGTGGACAACCTGGAGATGAAGTATGACGGCAACCGGCTCATAAGCGTCAAGGACGACGCCAACAACACGACAGGCTACGGAGCATTCGACTTCCACGACAGGGCAAACGCCGAGGTGGAATACACGTACAACGGCGTGGGCGCACTGACGGGCGACCTCAACAGGGGGATAGCGTCCATAACGTACGACAACCTCAACTGCCCGAGGAGGATCCTGTTCAGCAACGGAAGCTCAATTGACTATGTGTATGCCGCCGACGGCACGAGGCTGAGGGCTGTTTACACCACCGTCACCAACGGCGTGACGGTAGGCAGGGACTCCACCGACTACCGCGGTGAGCTGATTCTGAGGAACTCCCAGATGGAGAAATTTCTGTTTTCTGGGGGCTATGCCACAATAAACAGCGGCACTCCGACGTTTCATTACTATACACAGGACCACCTTGGCAACAACAGGGCGGTAGTAAACGAGAGCGGAACGGTGGAGCAGGTGACACACTACTATCCCTTCGGGGGCGTCTTCGATGACGTGAGCACCGGCCAGAGCCTTCAGCCGTACAAGTACAACGGCAAGGAGCTGGACAGGATGCACGGGTTGGACACATACGACTACGGTGCAAGGCAGTACTATGCGCCGGCGATGCGATGGGACAGGGTGGATCCATTGGCTGAGAAGTACTATCACATCAGTCCGTATGTGTATTGTGCGGATAATCCAGTGAATTATTTTGATCCTGACGGGAGGGACAATTTTACATGCTTCCCTTGGAAGAATGATGAAAAACATAATAACCTCAAATTAATCGATTATTCGATTAATTATCCGTGACAAGAGGGAACTGTTGACATCTTTGCTCATGGAAATCCAAATGAGATTTATTTAACACTCACTAAAACAAATGAAACGATATTTTTAACAGATATTGAGCAGTTATCTGATTATGCCAATATACAAACCATAGAATGGACGTTGCGATTAAATGAAAATAATGAATTGAACCCAGATGACATAAGAATATTTAAATCTCTATTAAATCAGTCTGAGGAATGAAAAAAAGGAGCTTCAAGAATAGTTCTTCATAGTTGTTATACAGGAGCAGAGAGTCTAAACGCCAATGATTTGAGAAAATTAGAAGTCATCTCAAACAAAAAAAGTATGGTACTCTCAACAAATATAGCAAAAGAGCTATCTAAGAACATGAATGGTATAGAGATACTTGCTCCAACCAATTCCGTTGGACCAAGTAGGAATATATTTAGTGATGGAGAGACAATTGACGATAATGGTCATTGGAACTCCTATCTTAATGGACAGAAAATCAGCGAGACAAAAGACATATGGAATCAAAGAAAAAAAGAATAATAGTCAATAAAAGACCGTATTTATATGCAGTTCTTCTTATTGTGTCTAATTTTGTTTATGCACAGACAAGATTGTCACCCTACAGCTTTAACCGAGAGAACCCAATCTTGAACAATTACAATCAGATCTTCAAGAATCATACAGAGTTTTTTTACTTGGTTATTTCTGAAAATGGGAATGGCTATGGTGTCGCCTACAATGACTCGATAAATAAATATGAATATACCGAATTCTCATTCCCTATTGATATGCTTGCTAAAGATAGCATAAATATTAAAAGCTACATTGATGTTA
>FLNX01003811.1_pt1 | contig 58924 bp, 55 predicted proteins | sample 1140341 | NCBI WGS metagenome assembly FLNX01 (sample SAMEA3878208, study PRJEB12797) | bioreactor metagenome | biome: Moose rumen | place: Sweden | collected 2011-10
GGGCAAACGGCTGCTCGCGGTCGCCTTTGTACTCCGTTGTGATGCGGGAAGCGGCAATGCCCTTGCTCACCAGGTAGTCCTTCACCTTTGCGGCACGGCGCTGGGAAAGATCCAGGTTGATGCGCTCGTTGCCCGTCTGGACGTCGGCATAGCCCGTTACGACAATGTTCACATCGTTGTGGTTACCGAGCCACTTGTACCTGTCGGCCCAGCGAAACAAACTGCCCTTTCGATTGGAATGCCCCCGTCGAATGGAAACAGCTGACAGATAGCGTTTTACAGAAAATCGTCTGGTCGATTTGCACCAGACGATTTCCTGTAATTGATTGTGTTATAGGCACTTCCATTCGACGGGCCGAACGTCAATCCGCGTGAGATGAACGTTGTTCCATTCGACGGCGTTCTGCGGAGAACGGCGCACGAAGGGCACGGCGCCTGCAGAAACTTTAAATACGTCCCAGCGTGGTGGCGGCGGCCGTCATGCGGCGGGCGAACTCGCGTCGGCCGATGAAGGAGAGGATGGCGGCGATGCCAAGGCCGCTGGCGCTGCCTGTAAGGGCCAGGCGCAGGCTGTTCATCACCTTGCCCATGGGATACTCCCGCATGCGGATATAATCCGTTACAGCGGTTTCCAGGGCCTCCTGCGTCATGGGACCCTGGTAGGGGAGCAAGTCGTCGAAGCCGAAATTCACCCCGGTAATGTACTGACAAACCTCGAAGCAGTATTCGTAGTGCTCGCTCTTCCAGAACTTGTCCACATCTTTCTGCACATATTCGGCAGGGGCAACGAACAGCGGCTTGGCGGCCGTCCACAAATCGGCAACGAATGTGGCGCGCTCCTGGACCAGTTCTACGGCCTTCTGTACGAATTCCCGGGTGAAAATCCGGTTCTGGAAGTCTCCGCCCAGCCCCTCGAAAGCGGCACCTGCCGTGAGGGCGCACACCGGGCAGTCCACCACCTTGATATCCTGGCTTTCCAGAACAGGGATCAACAAGCCGGTGAGTTCTGCTATGGGTTTGGCACGGAGATACTCCTTATTGAACCACTTGGCCTTTTCCGGATTGAACTTGGCGCCGGCTTTCTGCACTTTGTCCAGCGAGAAAGCCTGCACAAGCTCTTCCAGGGTGAAGAGCTCCCGCTCGTCACCGGGATTCCAGCCCAGCATGGCCAGCATGTTCACAAACGCGTCAGGGAAATAGCCGTCTTCGCGGTATCCGCGGGAGACTTCGCCGGTTTCCGGATTCTGCCAACGCAGCGGGAACACCGGGAAGCCCAGTTTGTCGCCATCCCGCTTGGACAGCTTGCCGTTGCCTACCGGCTTGAGCAGCAGGGACAGGTGGGCGAAGCGGGGCATTGTTTCGGTCCAGCCGAAAGCCTCGTACAAGAGGAAGTGGAGCGGCAGGGAAGGGAGCCACTCCTCTCCGCGGATGACCTCCGTGATTTCCATCAGATGGTCGTCCACGATGTTGGCGAGGTGGTAGGTGGGCAGCTCGTCGGCCCGTTTCCAGAGCACTTTGTCGTCCAGGGTGTCGGTATTCACCTCGATATGGCCGCGGATAAGATCTTCCATCTTCACCACCCGGCCCACCGGCATCTTGAAGCGGACGGTCCAGTCCGTGGTGGTTTCCAGCAGCTCCCGGACCTCGCTTTCCGGAAGCGTGAGGGAATTGCGCAGCCGGGTGCGGGAAACGGCGTTGTAGATAAAGGTCTCCCCCTTGGCTTCGGCCTCTTTCCGGCAGGCCTCCAGGTCTGCAGCGGCGTCAAAGGCATAGTAGGCCCAGCCGGAAGCCACCAGCTGCTGGGCATATTGCCGATAGATGGCGCGGCGCTGGCTTTGCCTGTAAGGGGCATGCGGATGCCGTTCGCTGGCGGTTTCCACCACTTTTCCGTCCTGCACACCCTCGTCCGGAACAATGCCGCACCAGGCAAGTGCCTCTATGATGTACTCTTCCGCCCCGGGAACGAAGCGGTGGGAGTCTGTGTCTTCTATGCGGAGGATGAAGTCCCCGCCCTTCTGCTTGGCATACAGGTAGTTATACAAAGCCGTGCGGACTCCGCCCATATGGAGCGGCCCGGTAGGGGAGGGAGCGAATCTTACGCGCGTTCTTCTTTCCATGGGAATATGCATTAAAATCGTGCAAAGATAGTGATTTCTGGGCGAATCTCCCAAGTTTAGGGGGCCAAGAGTGCCAGGGCTTCCTCTACGGAGAGCGCCTCCTGTATCCGGAAATCCCCGCTCCGGGAGCGGACGAGGCTGCCCAGGTGCGCACCGCTCTCCAGGGCTTCCCCCAGGTCCCGGGCGAAGGCCCGGATGTAAGTGCCCTTGGAACAGACAATTCTCACACTGGCTTCCGGAAGGCCCAGGGCCGATGTGTCCGCCACATGGATCCGGGCCGATGCATTTGTAGCAACTTCGGAAGGACAGGGTATTCCTTCCGGAATGCCTTTTGAGAAGTCCAGCAGTTCCAGCTCCGAGATTACGATGCGGCTGGTGTGAAGCGTCTCCAGGGCGGTGGGGCCAATTTCTGAAAAGTTCCCGGATTTGTACAGTTTGCGGGCCATTTCGTAGGCCCGAACCCCGTCTACGGATTTGGCGCTGAACAGCGGCGCCACTTGCTCCTGCGGGCCCAGAAAGCCCGTCAGCGCCTCTTTTACGGCCGCTTCCGTGATATGGGAATAGGGGAAATGCCGGTCAACCTCCTTTTCCAGGTCGTAGGAGGGAGTGGTGGCCCCGAAGCGGATGCCGGCAATGTACTCCTTGTCGTGGTCCTGCAGCTCCTGCGCTTTCTTGCAGGCGTTCCCTATGCACACCAGCAGCACGCCGGTGGCCAGCGGGTCCAGCGTTCCGGCATGGCCCACTTTCAGGTTCTTTTTCCGGAAGTGACGGAACGCCGCGAATTTCAGTTTCCGGATAACATCGGCCGATGTCCAGCGGTACGGCTTATCCACCGGCAGGACAATTCCTTCCGGATAGTCGGCCATGTCGTGGGAGAGGAGGGTTCCCGCCCGCGGCACCAGATAACTCATCGGCAGGGCATTTTGTCTATCCGGCGCTGGTGACGGCCGCCTTCAAAGTCCGTGTCCAGCCATGTCCGCACTATGGAAGAGGCCACCCGGTAACTGATAAAGCGGGCCGGAAGCACCAGCACATTGGCGTTGTTGTGGGCGGCCACCAGGCGTCCCACTTCCGAGCACCAGGCCAGGCCGGCCCGGATGCCCTGGTGCTTGTTCAGGGTGATGGCCATGCCGTTGCCCGTTCCGCAAAGGGCGATGCCCAGGTCCACCTCGCCGCTCTCCACGGCCGATGCCAGCCGATGGGCGAAGTCCGGATAATCTACGCTCACCTCGGTGTCGGTACCGTAGTTGACAACCTCGATGCCGCGCTTTTTCAGCATCTTGATGAGCTTGAACTTGTACTCCACGCCTGCGTGGTCGTTGCAAATACCTATTTTCATATCTTCCTTACTATTTCTTTTCCATATGGGCCCTTCTGAGGGCGGGGATGTTCTCCAGGTCTCCGATGTTCTGGCCGGGCTCTACGCAAAGGGCCGGCTTGTGGTCCTTGGCAAAGTTGAAGTGCCGGGCGTTGTCGGAATTGTTATAGCCGATCTTGATGGTTTCGGCCCCGGAGGGGAGGGTAACCTCGGCCCCGTGGTCGGAGAGGTCCCACTGGAAGTTCTCGTCGATGATAACCAGGTTCCCCAGGTCCTTGTTCAGGCCCAGGCCGCCCAGGTCCATCTCGAAGCCGGTCACGATGGCGGTAATGCGCACCTTGTCGCCGAACTCCGGGTCATCGTCCCAGATGATGCCCTTCTTGAAATGGTTGGCATCGCCGGTGTACTCCGAGATCATGTCGTCTATCTTCTCCAGGTCGCTCATCTTGGCGCCCCGCTCGTTGTTGCCGGTGGTGATGTTGATGAGTACGTTCTTGGCGGTCTTGAGGTCGAAGTCGTTCAGCAGCGGGCTCTCGAAAGCGCCGCGGACGGCATCCTGCAGGCGGTCGTTGCCCGTACCCTCGCCGCTGCCCATGAGGGCCATGCCCGAGTTCCGCATCATCTTGCACACGTCCTGGAAGTCCACATTGATGTAGCCCGGGCAGCTGATGACTTCGATGATGCCCTTTACGGCCGTGGCCAAAACCTCATCGGCCTTGGGGAAGGCTTCCTGGATGAGCGTGTCGCCAAAGAACTGGTACAGTTTCTCGTTGTTGATAATCAGGAGCGAATCTACGTTCTTCTCCAGTTCATGGATGCCGTCAACGGCCTTGGACTGGCTCTCGTTGCCCTCGTTCTTGAAGGGGATGGTAACAACCGCCACCGTGAGGATGCCCCGGTCCTTGGCCATCTTGGCGATGACGGGGGAGGCTCCGGTGCCCGTTCCGCCGCCCATGCCGGCCGTGATGAAGAGCATCTGCGTTCCGCTGTCCAGCACTTTCCTGGCAATCTCGTCCTGGCTTTCCAGGGCGGCGTTGCGGCCCGCGGTGGGGTCGGTCCCGGCTCCCAGCCCGTTCTGGCCCATCTGGATCTTGGTGGGCACCTCGCTGGTCTGCAGGGCCTGGGCGTCTGTATTGCACACAATAAAGCTGCAGCCCTGGATATTCTGCCTGTACATATAATTCACGGCGTTGCAACCGCCGCCACCGACGCCAATCACCTTGATCAGCGACTTTTCCTCTGTCCAATCGGTAGGAGTGATGTTTTTGTTGATGTCGAATTCCATGGCTTATTCCTCGTTAGCTTTGTCGTAAATGTCCAGTGCGGCGCCCTTCACGGTTTTCCAGGCAATCGAGAAGAAGGTGGGTTTCTTTTCCTTGGGTACTTTCACTTTCTTCTTCCTGGGTTCCTTCTTTTTCTTTTCCACCGCCTCGCCGAACTCCTCCGGAGAGAGGAGGTTGCCGGTTTGCCCGCCCTCCAGCTCCTCGTCGGTGATGTTGTTCAGGCCCGGGGTTTCGTCGGTCACTTCCACCTCTATGGTTTCCTCTTCTTCCTCCGGTTTCTCGGGAACGTTCACGCAGTCCGGCAGGTGGTCGTCCTTGGCGGCCAGCACCATGCCGATAGCCGAAGTGGCCGCCGTGCTGTACACCCCGCTGCCCACGGAAGCGGAGAACATGTAGCGGGGATATCCCTTGCGCACGTCGTAGCCGGACATCTCCTTGAACAGCGTGATGAAGTTGGCCAGTTCGGCGCTGCCGCCGGTTACAACCACGCCGCCGCGGATGGCGTTCTGCAGCCCGCTTTCCTGGAGGTAGTAGAGGATGGCCTCAATGATTTCCCTGCAGCGGCAGTCGATGATTTCCGAGATATAACGCACCGGAACCTCCTTGTAAGGTTCGGTAAGGCGGATCTGGAGCACCTTCTCGCTCAGGGAGGCCAGCTTGCCGGGCAGGCAGGCCCCGAAGCGCTTCTTGATCTTCTCGGCCAGATCCTCGGAGATGGAGCATTCCGTGCGGATGTCCCCCGTGATGGCCCGGCCGCCGAAGGGGATGGAAGCGTAATAGCGCATGATGCCGCCGTGGTACACGGAGAGGGAAGTGACGCCGGCGCCGAAGTCCACCAGGGCCACGCCGCTCATCATTTCCTCGTTGGTGAGGACGGTCTTGGCCACCACGTCCGGCAGGAAGTACTTCTTGGCCACGGCAATCTCCAGGCTGTTGAAGATCTTGTCCAGGGCGGTGGTGGCGCGGCGGTTGCCGATGAACACCTTGAAGTTCCCTTCCAGGGAGTTGCTCAGGGTGCCCACCACCTCGTTCTCCACCAGCTGGATTTCGTCGTCGATGGAGAAGGACTGGGCCACGGCACCGTACATGATCTGCCTGTCGGGGTTGGGCAGGGGATAGGTTTCCAGGGCGATGGATTTGAGGCTCTGCACCTCTTCGTCGGAGATGTAGTCGTCGGCGTTGGTCCGGTCTATCCGGGCCGATGCGGTGACCTGCTCCACCTCGTAGCGGGGCATGCCCACCACCACCTGCAGGATGCGGATCATAAGTTCCCCCTCGGCCTGGCGGATGGCTTCCTTCAGCCGTTCGGCCGCCTTCTTGGGGTTGTGGATGAGGCTGGCGCGGATGCCCTCCGAGGGCGTTTCGCGGTAATACACAATCTGGATGTCGTCCCCGTTCACCCGGGCCACGCAGAGCCCGAACTTGGAGGTTCCCAGGTCGATTGAGGCTATATACTTGTCTTCCATATCTTTGAGTTTTACTTTCTGCAAACCAGCTGCCCCCGGTACCGGAGGTCTACGCTTGAGTAATAGCCGGGGTCCTTTGCCGGGACCACAGCCTCATAATAACTTCTCATCAGGAGGAACTTCTCCTGGATGCGCACAGGCTCCCCGAAGAGGAATCTTTCCTTCCCTTCCCAGGGCACGAAAACCAGGTTCCCGCCGGCGTCCACGGAGATTTCCCGGATGTTGTTCTCCCACACCGACCCTCTTATGTAGCCGATGAGGCCGATGATCTGTTTCAGCCAGGCCAGCTGGGCGGGGTCTTCCGGCATTCCCTTGAAGCCCCGTTCCACCTTGAGGGGCAGTTTCCCGCTCACAACGGGCACATCCACGCTGCCCCGGGACTGGAGCGGGAAAATGTAGCCGGTTTCGTCGGCATAATAGCCGTTGTGACCGTCGTCAAAGCGCACCACAGGCTCCCGCTGGCTGATTTCCAGGTGCAGGACGCCGTCGTCCGTGAGCCAGGCCTCGCAGCCCCTCACGGCGCTTCGGCTCAGCACCAGCCGCTCTATCCGGTCCAGGTCTACGCTGTCCAGCGGCAGCCCCACATAGGCGTGGTAGTCGGCATCCAGCCATTTCTCTATGTCTTCCCGTCCCACGAAATTCCGCTGGGCGCTGTCCAGCACCGTCACCTGGATTCCGCTCTGGCAGGTCCGGGTACGGCGTTCCTTCGCCGCCATCCGGGTGGTGAGCATCCAGACGGCCGCACAGGCTAAGACAGTGAGGACTCCGAGGCCCCGGCGGACGATGGGTTTCATAGGCGTTTTTTAAGGAGTTCCGTTATGGGTTCAATAAAGCGGTCGATGTTCCCGGCCCCGAAGGTGGCCAGCACGTCCAGGGGCTCATCGGCAAGGTAATCCATCAGCTCCTCCTTTTTCAGGAGCACTTTCTCAGGGGCGGTCACGTCCTTAAAAATCATCTCCGAACTCACTCCGGGGATGGGCTCTTCGCGGGCGGGGTAGATGTCCAGGAGGATGAGTTTGTCGGCGGCCGACAGCGCCTTCGCGAACTCCGGGGCGAAGTCCCGGGTGCGGGTGTACAGGTGCGGCTGGAAGACGGCGGTGAGCTTCCTTCCGGGGAAGATGTCCCGCATGGAGGAGATGGCGCTGGAGAGTTCGGCCGGATGGTGGGCGTAATCGTCGATGTAGGAGAGCGCCGGCGTGTTCACATGCACTTCCAGGCGGCGTTTCACCCCTTCGAACGTGCCGATGGCGGCCTTCACTGCCTCGGGTGCAATCCCATAGCTGAGGGCGATGGCTGCGGCGGCTATGCTGTTTTCGGCATTCACCCAGCCGGGGGTGCCCACCCGGACATCCTTTAGGATGCCGCCAGGCCAGCGCAGGTCGTAGTGGAAGCAGCCCAGCGGGTCCGCTTTGGGGCCGATGGCGTAAAAATCGGCCCCGGAGTCGGTATAATGATAGGTCAGAAGTTTTGCGGGAGTGTCTTCCTGCGTGATGGGAGTGCCTTTTTTGGCAATGAGGGTACCGCTCACCTGCGAGGCGAAGGCCTTGAAGGCTTCCACCACGTGGGCGTAGTCCCCATAGATGTCCAGGTGGTCCGGGTCCACCGCCGTAATTACAGCAATCTCCGGGAACAGCTGCAGGAAGGAACGGTCGAACTCGTCGGCCTCGGCCACCACGGTGGGCGTGTGGCTCATCAGGAGGTTGCTGTTATAGTTGCGGGAGATGCCGCCCAGGAAGGCCGAACAGCCCTCTCCGCTTTCGGTGAGGATGTGGGCGGTGAGGGTGGAGGTAGTGGTTTTCCCGTGCGTGCCCGCAACGGCCAGGCAGCGCTGTCCGCGGGCAATTTCGCCCAGGATGCGGGAGCGCTTGAAAAGGGCGTAGCCGCCTTCGCTCACTTTCCGGAGCTCTCCCAGGTCTGCGGGAATGGCGGGGGTGTACACTACCAGGGTGTCGTTTACGTTGTCCGGCACCAGGTCCGGCCGGTCTTCGTAGTGCACGCTGATTCCTTCGGCTTCCAGCGCATGGGTAAGCTCCGAGGGAGTGCGGTCGTACCCGGCCACCTCATATCCCTTGAACTTATAGTACCGGGCCAGCGCGGACATCCCGATACCGCCAATCCCTATGAAATATACGTTCGTCATTCTGAATCTGCTTTTGTCATTCTGAACGAAGTGAAGAATCTCTAAACCAGCTTATATATCTCGTCGCAAATCACCTGCGCCGCATTCCTTAGCGCCATCCCTTCCGCGTTCTTCTCCAGGGTGGCAATCCTGTCCGGAGCGTTGAGCAGGTCGATGGCCGTGGGCAGCAGCTCGTCCACCGCATCGGCGTCCTTTACCAGCATGGCGGCCTCTTTGCGCACCAGGGCCATGGCGTTGTGGGTCTGGTGGTCTTCGGCCACATTGGGCGAGGGGACGAAGATGGTGGCCTTCCCCATGGCGCAGAGTTCGCTCACCGTGCTCGCTCCGCTGCGGGAAATTACCACGTCGGCCGCTGCATAGGCCAGGTCCATGCGGGAAATGAAGTCGAAGTGGAAAATTCCTTTCACCTCCGGCAACCCTTCCAGGAAACTGTCTGTCTCTTTCTTGTAGTATTTGCCGCACTGCCAGATTACCTCTACATTCTCTCCGCCGGGGCGCCCGTCCTGGATCCAGTGTTTCATGGCCCGGTTCAGGGTGCCGCTACCCAGGCTTCCCCCCACTACGAAGAGGTGCTTTTTGGCGGGATCCAAGCTGTAGAAGTCCAGGGCTTCGGCCTTCATTTCCGGTGTGGGCGGCGTGGAGACGGCTTTCCGGATGGGATTGCCGGAAAGGACCAGCTTCTCCTTGGGGAAGAATTTCTCCATGCCTTCGTAGGCCACGCAAATGGACTGGACGCGCTTGCCCAGCAATTTGTTGGTGAGTCCGGCAAAACCGTTCTGCTCCTGGATCACGGCCGGAATCTTCATGCCCGTGGCGGCCCAGAGCAGGGGGGCGCTGGCATAGCCTCCCACGCCCACCACCACGTCGGGCTTGAACTCCCGGACAATCTTCCGGGCCTTCCGTACGCTTCCCAGCACCTTGAAGGGCACCTGGAGGTCGTTCCAGATGTTCTTCAGCGTGAGCTGACGCTGCATCCCCACGATGGGGAGCCCCACGATGCGGAACCCTTCGGCCGGGACCTTCTCCATTTCCATCTTCCCTTCGGCCCCCACGAAGAGAATCTCGGTGTCCGGATTCAGTTCCTGGAGTTTGTGGCCGATGGAGACGGCCGGGAAAATGTGGCCTCCTGTGCCTCCGCCGCTGATGATGACTCTGATTGCCTTGTATTCCATGCTATGCGGTAGTATCTTGTGTCCAATTGTCTTCGTGTTCGATGATGGGGGCCGCCTCCGCCTCCCGCCGGGCCATGTTCTCCCGGGCGTCCTTGGAGATGGAGAGCAGGATGCCGAACACCAGGCTGAAAACCAGCAGGGCGTTGGTCCCGTGGCTCACCAGGGGCAGGGTCTGGCCCGTCTGGGGCACCAGCGGCAGGTGCACGTTCACCGCCATGTGCATGAAGGCCTGCCCCGTAACCAGGAGGATGAGGCCCGTCACAATCATCTTGTCGTAATATTTGTCGCACTCCTTGGCCACCATGGTGCCGCGGGCCAGCAGGCTGAAATAGAGGAGGATGATGAGGGCGGCGCCCCACAGGCCGGTCTCCTCTATGATAAAGCTGAACATGTAGTCCCCGAAGATGACGGGAACGGCGTATTTCTGGGTGGAATTGCCGATTCCCTTGCCCAGCAGGCCCCCTTCCTTGATGGCCAGCATGGCGCCCACCGGTTGTTTCAGCTCGTCCCGGGCGTCATTCCATTCCCGGGAGCCCCTTGGCGCGGAGAGAAGCGTATTCATGGTGGCGTCGTCGTCCTGGGTAATGCGGCTGATGGCCGTCCCGATGCGGCTTTCTTTGAGGATGCCGGTCTTGTAGGCCCCGAACATGAGCCCGAAGCCCACCAGCAGCGCGGCTACCATGATGGCAATGTCTTTCCCGTCGATGCCGCCCACCAGGATCATCAGGATCATGATGCCGCCGATGAAGATGGCCGACGAGTTGGAGCCCATCATCACCATGAGGGTTATGAGGGCGATGGGCAGGTAAATATAGAGGACTTTCTGCCAGAAATCCTTTCCCAGGAAGGCCAGGCGGGGGATTTTCTCCGAAATCAGTTTGGCCCAGCGGAAGTTGTGACTCTTGTAGGCGTCCAGCGCCCAGCCCAGGTACAGGATCATGAACAGCTTCACGAACTCGTACACGTGAATCTGCTTTCCGGCCACCACCAGGATGCGCCGGGCCCCGTTGATGGAGCCGGCCTTCACTATGCCCAGGTTCAGGTTGAACACCAGCACCACCAGGATGGCAAAACTCACCAGGAAGCCCAGCATGGACAGTTTCCGGTACCATTCCACCCGGCCGAAGTAATAGAGGAGGAAGATGATGGTGAAGCCCAGCGCCACCGCCTTCAGCTGGTCTACCATGATGCTCATGCGGTCGCTGCCCAGCTCCCGGGCCAGCAGCGGGGTGGAGCTGAACACCGAAATCACGGAGATGAGCATCAGGAACAGGGCAATCAGAAAGATCACCTTGTCACCGCTGAAGCGGTCCATCAGGTTCCAGAGGAACCCCAGCGTGCCGGTCTTCTTTTCGTTTTCTTCCATAACTTCTTTTTACAGGTTCCGCACGGCGGCCTTGAACTGCTCGCCGCGGTCTTCGTAGTTCTTGAACAGGTCGAAGCTGGCGCAGCAGGGGCTCAGGAGCACCACGTCGCCCTCTTTGGCCAGTTTGGAGGCCTTCTGCACGGCTTCTTCGGCACTTCCTGCATCGGTGATGCTGCCCACCATGCCTTCAAAGGCCGCGTGGATCTTGCTGTTGTCTGCGCCCAGGCATACGATGGCCTTCACTTTCTCTTTCACCAAATCGTTCAGCACGCTGTAGTCGTTCCCCTTGTCGGTTCCGCCTACAATCCAAACCACCGGACGCTTCTGACATTCCAGGGCGTACCAGGCGCTGTCTACGTTGGTGGCCTTGGAATCGTTGATGTAAAGGACGTCCTTGATGCTCAGGACCGGTTCCAGGCGGTGTTCGATGGGCTGGAAGGTGGCCAGGGAGTTCCGGATAACCTCGTTGTCTATGCCGGTTACCTTGGCGGCCAGGGCAGCTGCCATGGAGTTGTAAATGTTGTGCTTTCCGCCCAGGGCCAGTTCCTGCAGGAACAGGTCGGTTTCCTCTTTCTCGTAGCGGAGCACAATCTTGTTCTCTTTCACGAAGGCGCCCTGTTCCACCTCCTTCTCCTGCGAGAAGGGCAGCATCTTGCAGCGGAGCACAATCTTGGACAGGTGGCCGATGGTGATGTCGTCGTCGGAGTCGAAGATGAAGCAGTCGTCCGGGCGCAGGTTCCTGGTAATGTTGAACTTGGCGGCTACGTAGTTCTCCATCTTGTGGTCGTAGCGGTCCAGGTGGTCCGGGGTGATGTTGGTGATAATGGCAATGTCCGGCCGGAAGTCGTAGATGTCGTCCAGCTGGAAACTGCTGATTTCCAATACGTAATAGTCAAAATGCTCGGTGGCCACCTGGTAGGCGTAAGACTGGCCGATGTTCCCGCCCAGGCCCACGTTGAGTCCGGCGTTCTGCAGCAGGTAATAGATGAGCGAGGTGGTGGTGGTCTTTCCGTTGGACCCCGTAATGCAGATCTTCTTCGCACTGTCGTAGCGGCTGGCGAATTCTATCTCGGACACCACCCGGATGCCCTTTTCCCGGATTTTCTGCACCATGGGAACCGTTCCCGGGATGCCCGGGCTTTTCACAACCTCGTCGGCATTCAGGATCAGCGACTCCGTGTGCTGCCCCTCCTCAAAGGGGATGTCCCACTTGCGGAGGGTTTCGGCATAATTTTCCTTGATCTGCCCCTTGTCGCTCAGGAACACATCGAATCCTTTCACTTTTGCGAGCACCGCAGCTCCTACGCCGCTCTCTGCTCCTCCCAAAACAACTACTCTAGACATACTCTACCTTAACTTCAACAACGCTAATGTGCTAACAGCCAATATAAGTCCTACAATCCAAAAGCGGACTGTTATCTTCGCCTCGTGCTGGGCCGGTACGGGTTTAGGGAAGATGACCGGCCCTTCCGGCGCCTTTTTGTCCTGATAATGGTGATGGAGCGGCGTCATGCTCCAGATCCGGCGCCCCACGCCGGTCTTCCTGCGGGTGTACTTGAAGTAGAAACGCTGCAGCAGCACCGAGAGGCTCTCCACGAAGAAGATGCCGCAGAGCAGCGGGAGCAGCAGCTCTTTCCGCATGAGGACGGCACTTACGCCTATGATGCCGCCTATGGTGAGGCTGCCTGTGTCGCCCATGAACACCTGCGCCGGGAAGGAGTTGAACCAGAGGAAACCCACCAAGGCTCCCACGAAGGCGCTCATGAAGATGGCAAGCTCTCCGGACCCCGGTATATATATGATGTTCAGATAATTGGAGTCTATGAGGTTGCCGCCCAGCCAGGCCAGGATGCCCAGTACCACCCCCACAATGGCCGATGTCCCCGCCGCCAGGCCGTCCAGCCCGTCGGTGAGGTTGGTCCCGTTGGAGCAGGCGGTGATGACCAGCACGATCATGAGCACGTAGATGGCCCATTTGGCATACCAGCCCCAGGTCCCTTTCACGGGGGAGAGCCAGCGGTAATCGAATTCGTGGTTCTTCACGAAGGGGAGGGTGGTTTTGGTGCTCTTCACCACGTCTTCCTGTACGTACCGGCCGGAGGTAACGGTGGTTTCGGTTTCCAGGGTGCGCTCTATGCTCTCCGGAACGGCCACCTTCTCACGGACCACGATGTCCGGGCTCATCCACACGGTGAGGCCCACGATGAAGCCCAGCACCACCTGGCCCAGCAGCTTCCCTTTCTCCGACATGCCCTCCTTGTTGTGCTTGAACACCTTGATGTAGTCGTCGGCAAAACCCAGGGCGCCGCACCACAAGGTGCTCACTATCAGCAGGAGCACGTAGATGTTGGTGAGGTCGCAGAACAGCAGGACGCCCGTCATGATGGAGAGGATGATAATGAGGCCGCCCATGGTGGGGGTGCCCTTTTTCTCTATCTGCCCTTGCAGGCCCAGGTCCCGCACCGTCTCGCCAATCTGCTTGAGCTGCAGCCAGCGGATGATGCGCTTGCCGGCTATGAGGGCGGTAAGGACGGCAGTAACCGCCGCCAGCATGGCCCTGAAACTCAGATAATGCATAAGGCCGATGCCGGGGAAGTCTACTCCGATGCTCTCCAGATATTGGAACAGGTGGTAAATCATTTCTGTAACAGCTTGAAGGTTTCGTTCACGATTTCTTTTTCGTCAAAGGGGCGTTTCTCATGGCCGATGACCTGATAGGTCTCGTGGCCTTTTCCGGCCACCAGCAGCGTGGCCCCTTCCGGGGCGGTGAGGATGGCGGTCCGGATGGCTTCCCGGCGGTCTGTTATCACCAGGGTCTTCCCGGCGGCGGCCAGGCTCAGGCCCGCCTTGATTTCTGCGATGATGGCTTCCGGATCCTCGGTCCGGGGGTTGTCGGAGGTAATCACCAGCCGGTCGGCCCATTGCTCGGCCACCTGGGCCATCTCCGGGCGCTTGGTGCGGTCGCGGTCTCCGCCGCAGCCGAACAGGCAGATGAGCTGCCGCTCCGGAGCTATGGTCCGGAGGGTCTTGAGCACGTTCTCCAGGGCGTCGGGCGTATGGGCGTAGTCGATGACTACGCTGAGGCCCTTCGGCCCGCGGAGGTTCTCCAGCCTGCCGGGGGCGGCTTCCAGGCGGGAAAGGGCCACCAGGGTCTCGGTGGCGTCCATTCCCAGGCATACGGCCGCTGAGTAGATGGCCAGGAGGTTGTAGGCGTTGTGCTCGCCGATGAGCTTGCACCAGGTTTCCACGCCGTCCAGCTTCAGCAGCATGCCCTCGAAGCTCTGTTCCAGGATGCGGGCCGTGTGGTCGGCCAGTCCCTTGACGGAACAGGTAACTACCTGGGCCTTGGTATTCTGCACCATTACGCTGCCGTTGCGGTCGTCGGCATTTATAAGGGCGATGGCCCCCTGGGGCAGCTCGTCAAAGAAACGCTTCTTGCAGCGGAGGTATTCGGCGAAGGTCTTGTGGTAGTCCAGGTGGTCGTGCGTGAGGTTGGAGAAGATGCCCATCCGGAAGGCCAGTCCGCTCACGCGGTCCTGCTCCACGCCGATGGAACTCACTTCCATGAAGCAGTACTGGCAGCCCCGGTCCACCATCTCCCTGAGGAGGCTGTTGATGGTGATGGGATCGGCCGTGGTGTTTTCCGTCTCCAGACGCTTTCCGTCCACGTAATTGGCTATGGTGGAGAGGAGGCCGCAGGGGTAGCCCATGTCCCGGAACAGGTTGTACAGCAGGGTTACGGTGGTGGTTTTCCCGTTGGTGCCGGTAATGCCCACCAGGGTGAGTTTCCGGGAAGGATGGCCGAAGAAGGCGTCGGCCGCCAGGGCCACGGCTTTCCGGCTGTTTTCCACCTGCACGAAGCTTGCATCCCCGGTTTCGAGGGGCATTTCCTCGCAGACCACTGCCACGGCCCCTTTTTCAAGGGCCTGGCCGATGTAGGCGTGTCCGTCGCTGGCATAGCCTCTCACGGCCACGAAGAGGGCTCCGGGAACCACCTTGCGGGAGTCGCTGCACACGGCGCTGATTTCTGCATCCCCGTTTCCGCAGAACTTCAGCACCTCAATGTCCTGTATGATTTCTTTCAGTTTCATTTCTCTTCTTGGTCTTCTTTGCTCATGACCGGAACGGTGCCGGTACGGGGGAGGGCCGTTTCCCACTCGGGGTCCAGGGCGTAAATCTTGTCCACAATCTCCCGGACGGCCAGGGCCGGCAGGGTGCCGCCGTAGAAACTCTTGCCGGAGAGGTAGGAGTAAACGGTGACCAGGATGGTGTACTTGGGGTCTTCGGCCGGGAAGAAGCCCACGAAGGTGCCCTGGTTCTTCTTCCGGCCCATAGGGTCGTGGTACGGGTCTATGCTTCCTTTGCGCTCTTCCGGAGAGAGCACCACCTGCGCCGTGCCGGTCTTGCCGCAGACGGAGAGCTTGGCTCCCTTCAGGCGGGTGGCGGTTCCGTTCACCACCACCGAGCGCAGGGCGCGGGTTACCGTATCGGCCGTATTGCGGGAGCAGATGTTGTTGAGCACGGAGGGATTGTAGTGCTTGAGCACCCTTCCGTCCTTCTCCACGCTCTCCACCAGGTAAGGCTTCATCATCCGGCCCTTGTTGGCAATTCCGTTGTAGAAGGTGGCCACATGCAGCGGGGTGACGCTGATGCCATAGCCGTAGGCTGTGGTCCCCAGCGTGGTTTTGCTCCACCCGGGGGTGCCGGGGCGGTTCACTACCGGTGTTCCCAGTCCGCTGATGTCAAAGTCGAAGGCTTCTCCCAGGCGGTAGGAGTAGATATGGTCGAAGAGCTCTTCCGGATGCGCTCCGTAGTAATGTTCGGCCAGGTAAGTGAACACGTAGTTGGAGGAAATCTCGAAGCCGTGCATGACGCTGATTTCTCTTCGGCCCGTTTCCCGCTGGTAGTCCAGGATATGCACGTCCTGCCGATAATTGGGAACGAAGCCGTTGTTGGTGGGGATGGTCTGGTCCAGGCTTTTCACGTGGCCGTCTTCCACCAGCGAGAGCAGCGAGACGGTCTTCATCACGGAGCCCTGTTCGCCCACCTCCCTGAGTACCAGGTTCTCCCGCTCCCAGAGTGTGGTCTGCGGGGAGTTCCCGCGGGAAAGGTTCACCATGGCCCGGATGGCGCCGGTCTGCGCCTCCATGATAACCACGATGCCGGCGCGGATGTCGTCGTTCTCGTTGATCTGCTTGCGGAGGGCCCTGTCGGCAATGTCCTGGAAATCTACGTTCAGGGTGGTGCGGATGTCGTTTCCGTCCTGGGCGCGCACTACCGTGGAATCCAGGTCCCGGATCCAGGAATTGTCGTCCGTCACCCTTCTCCACTCGTAGCCGGCCTTGCCGTGCAGCTCATAGTCGAAATTGGCTTCCAGGCCCCTTCGGAGGGTGTCTTTCACATAGCCAATCACCCGGCGGGCCAGGGAGTCGTAGGGATAGATGCGCTCCTCGTGGGACTCCACAATGATGCCGCCCCGGTAAGCACCCTCGTTGAACAGGGGGAAGGTCTGTACCCGGCGGAGGGTGGAAAGGTCTATGTTCTTCTTGATGCTCAGGTATTTGGAGCCGTTTTCCCGGCCCCGGATAATGGTGTTGTAGTAGTCTGTGGCGCTCTTGTCGCGGAATTCGTTGGCCAGGTAGGTGCCCAGTTCCCGGGCTTTGTCCCGCCAGGCCCGCTCCGCCTCCGTGTCGCCTTTCTCCTCGAACTCGCGCTTGCGGATGGTGCAGTCCATGTAAATGTCGTAGAGCGGGGCCGATATGGCAAAGGGCCTTCCGTCGGTGGCCAGGATCCTTCCGCGCACGGGCTCTTCTACATGGCGCTGGGAATTGGGGCGGAACAGGTTCACCACCTTGGGGTCTACGTTGTAGCTGGTCTGGATTTGGACAATCCTGGCCAGGATGAGGACGCTCAGAACCAGTACCACGATGGACACGAAGAACATCACCACGTGGATTCGGTCGCGGTTTTCTATGGTGTCCTGTATTTCGTTCTTCTTGCTCATCTTTTCTTGATCAGGGTTGCCGGTTCCTCGGGCAGGGTAGCCTTGGAACCCATCTTCTGCAGCCGTTCTTCCATGGCCGATGCGCTCCTGAGCTTCACCAGGGCGGCTTCCCGCTCGGCATGGTGAATCTTGAGTTCCTCGATGGCGGCCTTGTTGGTGCCGGCCCGGGTGAGGGTTTTGTCCACCTGCAGGCTCAGCATGATGGTAAGCCACATCAGCAGGAACAGGTACAGGATGTGCATGTACAGTTTGTCGGCTCGCACCCGGAGCAGGAATTCTCCGTTCCGGATGGCCTTGGCCGAATTTTTTATGGCGGTCCAGATGGTGTGCGCTGTCATTTCACGGCCCTCCTTTCCGCTATCCGGAGCTTGGCGCTGCGGGCGCGCGTGTTCCGGGAAATTTCTTCTTCCGCGGGCAGGATGGGCTTGCGGTTCACGGCCTCCAGGGGAGCTGTGCTGTTCCCGTAGAGGTCTTTTTCCACCCTTCCGTCCACGTTGCCGCTCCTGATGAAATTCTTCACCATGCGGTCTTCCAGGCTGTGGTAGGTGATTACCACCAGGCGGCCTCCTTCCCTGAGAGAACGGGTGGCGCCTTCCAGGAACTTCTCCAGCGCATGCATTTCCTGGTTCACCTCTATCCGGAGGGCCTGGTAAATCTTGGCCAGCACTTTGTGTTCGGCCCCCCTGGGGAGCATCTTCTCCAGGGCCCGGTCCAGGTCTCCGGTGGTCTTCAGGGGCTGCAGCCTGGCGGCTTCCTTGATGAGCCGGGCGGCGTTGCGGGCGCCGTCCACCTCTCCGTACAGCCGGAGGATGCGCTCCAGGTCTTCTTCGGCATAGGTGTTCACCACCTCTTCGGCCGTAAGGCTGCCTTCCCGGTTCATGCGCATGTCCAGGGGGGCGTCTTCGAAACGGAAGCTGAAGCCCCGCTCCGCCGTGTCGAACTGGTGGCTGGAGACACCCAGGTCGGCCAGGATGCCGTCGAACAGGACGCCATAATAGCGGGCGTAGTTCTCGATGAAGCGGAAGTTGTTGTGTACCAGGATCAGGCGCTCGTCTTCCGGGGCATTGGCCAGCGCTTCGCTGTCACGATCGAAGGCGATGACTTTCCCGCCGTCATTTAAGCGTGAAAGTAGGGCGGCGGTGTGTCCACCGCCTCCGAAAGTGGCATCGGCGTATGTTCCATCAGGATTGGCGACCATCGCGGAAACACTTTCCGTGAGGAGTACAGGAATATGATATTCAGACATTTCGAGACCCTCCTATTTTTTGGCGGATAGTCTCGTGGCTGCGTTTTTGAACTTCTCGTCGGAGAGAAGGTCTTTTTCCCGGGTTCCGCTGGCCCAGATCTGGAGCTTGTAACCCACGCCGCCGAATACTACCTCTTTGGTAATACCTGCACTCTCAAGCAGTTCTGACGGGATGTTCAAGCGCCCCAGCTTTCCGTCCGGGACCAGGGTGAAGACACCGTCGTTGTACTTGGTCCAAAAATCGGCGTCTTCCGTATTCAACTCGGGGTCCAGCCCTTCCAGTACTTTGTCGCTCCGGTTTACCCACTCTTCGTAGGCGAACAGGTCCAGGCACTGCTGCTGGACGTTCTTTTTGATGATTAGGGTCATGTCTTCGCTGCCGCCCCGTGCCATGGCGTCACGGAAGATGGCCGGGAGCACTACGCGTCCCTTGTCATCTACCTTACCGGTGGCTTTGCCGAAGAATCTGACCATTTTTCTCTTTTGGTTTAAATACTACTTGCACGCTTGAATGCAAAGATAGGGAATATTTTCCATTTTATTACATTTTCTTCCAAATTTTTCCACAAAGTTTTTCACAGGATTTCCCGGTGGAGGATAAGTACTTGACAGTAAGCACAATAAACATAGTTCCCGTGCACGAAAACATGCACGGGAACAGTAGTGATGTGACTGATTCTGAGTCAGATGGCCTCCACGGCCTACAACTCTCTTCTTAAGCGGGCTTTGGGAATGTCCAGGAGGGCGCGGTACTTGGCTATGGTGCGGCGGGCCACTTTGTAGCCCTTGGCGGCCAGGCCGTCCACCAGTTCGTCGTCGGTGAGGGGATTGTGCTTGTCTTCCCCGTCCACCATGGCGCGCAGTTCCTTCTTGATTTCGCGTGTAGAGACTTCCTCGCCTTCCTTGTTCTCCAGGCCCTCTGAGAAGAAGTACTTGAGCGGGAATATGCCGAAGTGGGTTTCTATCCACTTGCTGTTCACAACCCTGGAGATGGTGCTTATGTCGAAGCCGGTACGCTCGGCAATATCCTTGAGGACCATGGGCTTCAGGGAGCTTTCGTCTCCGTCGATGAAATAGTCGTGCTGGTAGTCGATAATGGCCTGCATGGTGCTGTAGAGGGTATTCTGGCGCTGGCGCAGGGCCTCTATGAACCATTTGGCCGAATCTATCTTCTGCTTTACGAAAGAGGCGGCTTCCCTGTCGGCCCGGGACTGGGACACCTTGCCCGTTTCCATGATTTCCGAGTATTTCCGGTTGATGCGGAGTTCCGGGATGGAGAAACGGGGCATGGACAGGATGAACTGGCCGTTCTCGTAGTCCAGGTGGAAGTCCGGCACCACCTGCTGGGCCTGGTCGTTATAGGAGTCGTCTATCTGGCCGCCGGGCGAGGGATTCAGCCGCCGGATCTCGTCCAGGACGCCTTTCATCTCATCCTCGCTCAGGTGCAGCTTGGACATGATCTTCTGGAAGTGCTTGTTCTTGAAGGCGTCGAACTGGTCTTGCACCACGCGGATGGCGTTTTCTACGGAAGGGGTGCGCTTCTTGTCTTCCAGCTGCAGGAGCAGGCATTCCCTGAGGTCCCTTGCTCCCACTCCGGAGGGCTCGAATTCCTGGATAACCTTGAGCAGGCGTTCCACTTCTTCGGCCGATGATTCCACCCCGGCGCGGAAGGCCAGGTCGTCCACCAGGGCTTCCAGGTCCCGCCGCAGGTAGCCGTCGTCGTCCAGCGAGCCGATGATGAAAGTGGCCACCGTACGCTCGTGCTCCGTGAGGTTCCGGTACCCCAACTGCTCCAGCAGGCTTTGGGTGAAACTCTGCTTCACGGAGAAGGTGTTGTATTCCGGACGCTCGTCCTTTCCCCAGTTGTTCACGTGGAGGTTGTAGGACGGGATGTCGTCGTCCCGGGAACCGTAGTTGTCTTCCATGGCGCCGCCGCTCTGCTCGTGTTCTTCCACCTCCGAGATGGAAACGTCGCGTGGCTGGTCGTCGTCCCCTCCGCTCTGCGGCGTGTCGTCTATCACAGGATTGTCGTTAAGCACTTCCCGAACATGCTGCTCCAGGGCCTGCACCGGCATCTCGATCAGCTTGATGGTCTGGATCTGGAGCGGTGAAAGCTTCTGCTGCTGCTTCTGCTGGAGCCCTTGTTCGATGGCGGCCATGGCTTATCTGGGATAATTGATGGACTCCTTGATGATGTAGGCGGTGGGGTAGGTGCCCCTGAGGGCGTTGTAGATGGCCAGCGCCTCGTCCTTGGTGCGGAAATCCCCTATGCACACCTTGTAATTGGGGCTTTCGAAACTGCGGTACACCCCAATGCCGGGGTACTGTTCCTTGAGGGTCTTCTCAATGGCCTCCGAGCGGCTCCGGGCCGACGGGTCGTTGTTGTAGAAAACGCGGATGCGGTAGCCCGAGATGCTCTTTTCGGCATTGGACCGGATGTGCTTGAGCAGGGCCTCCCTCACGGTGGAGGACTGGGTGACCTGCGCGCCGGGGCCTATAACGGTAAGGATGCTTTTACCCACATAGGCGGAATCTACCTGTGCTACGCCGGTGGTGTCCTGGGCCCGGAGTGCCGCTCCGCTTAGGATCAGGGTGAGGAATATCAGAAGGAATCTTTTCATCGTTGCGAAAATTGAGAGAGGTCTATCTCGTGGAACTCCAGCACTTTGCTGAGCCCGTTCTTGAGTGCGGCCCTTAGGTCTACATCCATTTTGAGGCCTTCCAGCTTATTGCGGCGGGAGGCGTATACCAGTACGTCCAGCAGGGAGACTCCGTCGGCCAGGGTAATGGTGCAGGGGAGTTCGTACACCTGGTGTGACTTGCCCTGGATGGCGGTTTGGCCGGAGACGAAGTGGGCCAGCGCCCGGTCTCCGTGGCGGAGGGTTCCCGTTACATCGGACACGTTGAAGTCGATGGAGGGATTGTCCACTTCCAGCAGCAGCATGGCGTCCATGGAGCGGGAAGAGGTGGGGACAACGTATTTTACTCCCGTGGAAACCAGCGAAATGTCTTTGATCCGGCTTACGGCGCAGCCGCCGGCCAGGAAAACCACAGCCAGGGAGAGCAGCAGGTATTTGATCAGTCGTTTCATTCCGTATGCAAAGTTAGCAATTTTTTGGGGAGTATTGCAGTTTTCATACCATTAGCGGACAGGCTGGCCGATGAGGGTGGCCGAGGTGCAGTCCGTAACCAGGATATCGGCATACTCTCCCGCCTTCTGTCCGGAGGCGGGGAACACGCACATCATGTTGTTGGAGGCCCTGCCGCAGAGCTCTTCCGGATTGCGTTTGGAAGGCCCTTCCACCAGCACGGTGAGGCGTTTCCCAATCTGGGCGCGGTAACGCTCCAGAGACTTCCTGCCCTGGAGTTCGATAATCTCGTTCAGCCGACGGGTTTTCACATCCTGCGGCACGTCGTCCGGATAATTACGGGCGGCCAGGGTGCCGGGCCGCTCCGAATAGGCGAACATGAAGGCCCAGTCGAAGCCCACTTCCTCCATGAGGCTCAGGGTTTCCCTGTGGTCCTCTTCCGTCTCCGAACAGAAACCGGCAATCACGTCGGTGGTGAGGCCGCAGTCCGGCATCCGGCTCCGGATTTTGGCCACCCGTTCCAGATACCACTCCCGGCTGTATTTGCGGCGCATTTTCTCCAGCATGCGGGTGCTGCCGGACTGCACGGGAAGGTGGATGTGCCGGCAGATGTTCGGGGTGGCGGCCATGGTTTCAATGACTTCGTCGCTGATATCCTTGGGGTGGGAGGTGGCAAAGCGCACGCGCAGGCCGGGATTCACGGCGGCCACCATCCTCAGGAGTCCGGCGAAGTTCACGGTCTCCTGGGGGCTCTTCCACAAATAGCTGTCTACGTTTTGCCCCAGCAGGGTAACTTCTTTGTACCCCTTTTGGAACACGTCGCAGGCTTCCCGCACTATGGAATGCGGGTCCCGGGAGCGTTCGGCCCCGCGGGTATAGGGCACTACGCAATAGGAGCACACGTTGTTGCAGCCCCGCATGATGGAGATGAATGCCGATATCCCCTTCTTGTCGGTGCGAACCGGGGTTATGTCGGCATAAGTTTCCTCGCGGGAGAGGAGGACGTCTATCTGCGGGCTGTCCGGCGAGAGGGCTTCCAGCAGGCGGGGGAGGGAACGGTAGGCGTCCGGGCCCACCACCAGGTCCACTTTCCGGGTTTCCAGGAGCTGGTCCTTCAGGCGCTCGGCCATGCAGCCCACGATACCCACGGCCATGCCGGGCTTTTTCTTCCGGGCCTGGTTGAACGCTTCTATGCGTCCCCAGATGCGCTGCTCGGCGTTGTCCCGCACCGAGCAGGTGTTGGCCATCACCAGGTCCGCTTCCTCCATCTGCTCCGTCCGCTCATAACCTGCATCGGCCAGAATGGAGAAAATGACCTCGGTGTCGTTCACGTTCATCTGGCACCCGTATGTTTCTATATAGGCTTTCTTGTTCATACCCTGCAAAGGTACGCATTTTCCGGGGATAATGGGCGGGGGCTTTGGCTTTCTTGCAGGAATTGCCTATTTTTGCGGTGGATGAAGAAGATACACTTCATAGGTTTGGCGCTGCTGCTGTTCGTCCTTTGCTGCCGCTGGTTCACTCCGGTGGCCGATTTCTATGCAACGGTTTGCTATCCAGTCATTTCTGCCGGGCTTTCCTGGCTGGCTTCGGCCTTTCCCTTTTCCCTGGAAGAACTGGTGGTCCTGGCCTTCGTACTGGCCCTCCTGCTGGTGCTTGTCCGGGCGATTGTCCGGAAGAAGGGACTCTGGTGGTACCTTAAGAAGACTGTGCTGGTGCTTGTCTGGGTGGCTGTTTGGGGGTATATGGGCTGGGGCGCCAACTATTTCCGGACTCCGCTTCTTCCCAGGATAGGCATCCAGCGGCAACTGTTCCTGGAAGACCGCTTCAACGAGTTCCTCTATGCCTTCACCGACTCCTTGAACGAATCTTACGGGCAGGGGGAACTGCCGGAAAGAACTGAGCTTGAGGCCGATATAAAAGCGTATTACGTCCGGGAACTGCCGGAGTACGGCTATGCCCGCCTGAAGGACTGGCAGCACCCCAAGCGGCCGCTTTTCAACCGGCTCTATTCGGCGGTGGGGGTTTCCGGCTTCCTGGGTCCGTTTTTCTGTGAAACGCAGGTGAACCAGGACGTCCTGGAAAATGATTATCCCTTCACGCTGGCGCACGAAATGGCCCATCTTGCCGGGGTAACCAGCGAGGCCGAAGCCAATTACTGGGCCTACGACTATTGTACCCATTCGGCGGATCCGCGCCTTCGCTATTGCGGCTATTACGCTGTCTTTCCCCACGTTGCGGCCAATGTCCGTTCCTTCATGACGGAGGAGTATTACAACTATTGGATGAAGGGGGTCCTTCCGGAAATCCGGGCGGAATATGTAGCCTCACGGGAGCATTGGGATGCCCTCCGGATAGACTGGGTAGACCGCATCCAGTCCTGGCTCATGGACACAAGCCTGAAGCACAACGGAATCAGTTCCGGTGCCAGGGAATACAGTGAGGTGGTGAGCCTGATTATTACGATGGAAGCGGCCGGCCGCTAGAGTTTGCCCCCGAATGCCAGATCCCCCGCGTCTCCCAGCCCGGGCACAATGTAGCTGTGGCTGGTGAGTTCTTCGTCGATGGCGGCCACCCAGAGGGTGGTGTTGTCGTCCATCCGCTGGCACAGATGGTCTATGGCGAAGTGGCTGGCGATGGGGCAGACCAGATGGACGTGGGCGGGGAATCCGCCTTCTTCCTCCAGTTTCTGGACGGCAATCTCTATGGAAGACCCCGTGGCCAGCATCGTATCGGCCAGGATGAGGGTTTTCCCTTCCAGGGAGGGGGTGGTGCAATAGTCGGCCCGGATTTTAAAATAATCTCCCTTTCCGTACTTGCGGAAGGCGGCCAGGAAGGCCGATTCCGCCGTGTCGAAGACATCCAGGATGCCTTGGTGCAGGGGAAGGCCGGCCCTGAGGATGGTGGCCACGACAAGCGGCGAGTCGTAGGTGGAAACCTGGGCAATCCCAAGCGGGGTGGCTACATCTTTTACGGAATAGGCGAGCGTCTTGGATATTTCATAAGCGAAAATTTGCCCGGTCCTTTCCAGGTTGTTCCTGAAACGGAGCCTGTCTTTCTGGATTTGCCTGTCCCGCATTTCTGCGATAAAACTGTTGAGAACGGAGTTTTCCTGGCCGATGTTGATGATTTTCATGATGCATGGGATTTGGGTTCCATGCACAAATATACAAAAATTATTGCATCGTCCCCATCCGCTCTTCGGAAAAAGAGAAAAAAGCGTCTTCCGCAACTACTATGTGGTCGGTGAGCTTGATGCCCACGGTGGAGAGCGCCCGTTTCAGCCTTTCGGTCTGCCGGATGTCGGCCTCGGAGGGAAGCGGCTGCCCGGAAGGGTGGTTGTGCACCAGGATAATCTGGCTGCTCTGTTTTTCGATGCTCCGCCTCAGGATTTTCTGGATGTCCAGCTGCGTGCTCTCCAGGCTTCCGGCCGACACCATCTCTTTCCCGATCAGGTAGTTGGCCCTGTTCAGGAGCAGCATCCAGCATTCTTCGTGGTCCAGGTTCTTGAGGATGGGCAGCATGAGGGAAAACACCAGTTCGGGCGAGGTGATGGACCGCTTGTTCAGGATGGCGTGCTCTTCGAAGCTGCGCTTTCCCAGTTCCAGCGCCGCCTGGATGACAATGGCCTTGGCCTGGCCGATTCCTTTTTGCCTTTCCAGCCGTTCCGTGGGCATGGCGGAGAGCAGGACCAGGCGCCCTTCGGCTTCCGAAAGCAGTTCCTGAGCCACTTCCACCACGTTTTTTCCTCCGGTTCCGCTGCCCAGCAGGATGGCCAGCAGTTCGGCGTTGGAAAGGTTTCGCGCCCCTTTTGCAAGCAGCTTCTCCCGGGGCCTTTCGTCTTTGAACAATTCTTTGATACGCATGGCAAACCGTTTTGCCAAAGATAAGCCGACAAAACGGGAAACAGCACAATCGGTTGAAAGATTGTGCTGTTTCTTACGATTATTTTTCTGTTTTTTAAGATGGGGCGTTTTTTCTTAATGCCCGCTTATTGCACGAAAGCAATAATCTCTCCCTTGGCCACCTGGTCTCCCTGTTTGCCAAGGACCGCCACCAGCAGGCCGTCCACGGCGGCCACCACCTCTTCCAGGCCATAGAAAGTCTGGACATGGCCAAGAACCTGTCCGGCCTTTACCTTCTTGCCCACCACGGGTGCCTTGGAGCTGTCGTCCACATCCACTTCCCAGAGCAGCTGGCCCTTCACCGGGCACTGCACGGGCGTGGCCTTGGGATAGCGCTCCACATAGTCCTCTACCTTGAACTTGGGCATTTCCACCACGGAACGCTCCACCACGATGGGGGCGCCGGCCTTGGCTTTCATCTCGGCCAGGTCTTTGTTGAAGCGTTCCTTGGCCACGCCGCTGCGGTAGTCGCGGTACTGGCGTTCGAACATGGCCATGTTCAGGAGTTCCTCGTCGTCCTGCCCGTACTCCCAGCCTTCCTCGTCCATCATCTTGCGGAATTTGGGGAGCTCGTCGGGATACATGTCCTGCGGATTGCCGGTGTAGAATTCCATTCCCTTTTCCTTGGCCAGGGCCACAATTTCCGGATCCAGTTCTCCGGGCAGTTTGCCCATGTTGCCCAGAATCATACCCCAGGTGTCCTTGTCGATGGTGGTCCAGCGGGGTTTGTCGTTGAGCATGTTGAAGAGGTTCATCAGGGCCGTGTTCTTTACATACTGGCTGAACGGAGTGACCAGCGGCGGGTAACCCAGGCGCGGCCATACGTATTCCACCTCGTCGAAGAGTTTGACCATCAGGGTGTCCAGGCTCATCTCCGGGCGGCCGTGGGCGCGCTGGGCGGCGTTGATGGCGCCCTGGAAGCCTTTTAGGTCGGCCATCATGGAACCCATCATGCCGCCGGGCAGGCCGCAGCCCACCAGCAGAGATGTCATCTGGGAGTTGGTGGGGTTAATCCAGTAGCCCAGGAAATCGTCGATGAACTCCTGGGTGAGGCGGCGCACTTCCATGTAGGCGTCCATGTTGATGTCCTTCACCTGGAATCCGTCGGCCTTCATCATTTGCTGGACCGTGATAACGTCGGGATGAACCTTGCCCCAGGAAAGGGGTTCTACGGCCACGTCAATGTAGTCGGCTCCGGCACGGGCCACCTCCAGCATGGAAGCGGGGGAGAAGCCCGGACCGCTATGGCCGTGGTACTGGACCTTGATATGCGGATGCGTCTTCTTGATGCCGGCCACTATCTGCCCCAGTTCCGTGGGACGGCCGATGCCGGCCATGTCCTTGAGGCAGATTTCGTCGGTGCCGTATTCCACCAGCTGGTCTACCAGGTGGAGGTAGTACTCTACCGTATGCACCGGGGAATGCGTAATGGACAGGGCGGCCTGGGAAATCATGCCACCCTTCTTGGCCAGTTCAATGGATGTCTTGAGGTTGCGGTGGTCGTTGAGGCCGCAGAAGGAACGGGCAATGTCGGTGCCCTGTTTCTTCTTTACCTTGAACATGAGTTCGCGTACATCTGCAGGGACGGGATACATCCGGATGGCGTTGAGGCCGCGTTCCAGCATATGCGTCTGGATTCCCGCCTTGTGGAAGGGGGCCGTCCAGGCGCGCACGGAGACGTTGGGATTCTCTCCGTAGAGCAGATTCACCTGCTCGAAGGCCCCGCCGTTGGTCTCCACACGGTCGAAGCATCCCATATCGATGATGGCAGGGGCCACCCGCACCAGTTGGTCTACGCGCGGCTGATACCGGCCTGAGCTCTGCCACATGTCCCTGTACACCAGGGAGAACTTGATTTCCCGTTTTGCCATATAGTTTTCTGCGTTTTTTGTCAATTCGCAAATATACGCATTTTTCGGCAAAAAGAAAACGGGCTCCCATTTACAGGACAGGTTCCCGTTTGAGAGTTCTCGAAAGTGCGACCTCTTTTTGTGGGGAGGGGTGTGCAAAAACGCTGCTGTAGTTTGCGTATGAAACGCTTAGTGTGTCGCAGGTCAGAACGCGAAACGTCGCAGGTCTGCAAAAATCGGCCGACCTGCGACACTGTAAGGCGCTGAGTGGCCGTTTCCCGTCGCAGGTGAACGAAAAAACACAGACCTGCGACACTTTGCCACGGGACCTGCGGCAGGCGGCGGCCGTCACAAAAAAATGAGAACGGCTCAAATGGTCATTCTCACTTTCTTTTGGGGGTGGATGATGGGGCTCGAACCCACGACACTCGGAACCACAATCCGATGCTCTACCAGCTGAACTACATCCACCATGTATGGGACTGCAAATGTAGGGAATTATTTTGAATTAACAAAATTTTGTAAGTTTCCGGCCGTGTTGACAAACGCAGAGTGTTAAAACGTGATTTGCTGGTCGTATAAATTGTAGGTGTTTTCTTTCAGGACATCCCCTGTGGCATTTTCCTCCAGCTCGTCCAGTACCAGGTACAGGGTGCGGCTGGTTCCTTCCGGGAGCAGTCCGGCCAGCTTGAAACTGTACAGGATGGTGGCTTTTTCCAGGGAGTCCTCGTCTATGTTGAGCGGATTCTCGCCGTTCCCGTCGTGGTGGAGGTACAGGGTGAGAGCGCCGTTCTGCACATTGTCTTTATACTGCATGGAGAAGCTGTGGGGATAGTTCCCTCCTTTGAGCCGGTAGAAGCTGATCTGAAGGTTCAGGTAGCCTCCGCTGGCGGTATGTCCGTCTACCATGACAGGGTCTCCCGGCGTTCGCTCTTCCCAGTCGGCTTCCTGGGGAATGGAGACCACGGCTTCGGCATAGGATTTCAGTGTAATCTCGTAGGAACTGTTCTCTATGTCGAAGACAATCAGATAACGGTTCCCCACCGACCATTTCCTGTCGCTCAAATCCGATGTCACGGTGTACAGGACACCGTAGTCGCTGAGGAATTCCGTGGCGGAACTGGCGCTCACCAGATCCTGGGCGTTCTGGACGTGATAGGACTCTTTCAGTTCACAGGCGGTAAGTGCCGCCGTCATGCAGGTGGCCAGGGCCAGCTGTTTGAAAAGGCGTATGTTCATAAGTTCTTGGATTTTCTGGTTGGACGTGCTATGAGTTGGATGTCGATATCTTCTATGGAATATCCCTTGAATTTGCGTCGTTTGAGGTGCTGCGAGACCAGGGTGGAGAGTTCGTCGTCCATCAGGTCCCGGTAGGTGTGGTTTTCCCGGTCGTACAGGTGGATATGCCGGGTGGTGACCACGTCGAAATACATTTTGTTGTTGGCCGACAGGCGCCGGCTGTAGATATGGAGGTCGGCCAGCTGGGAAAGGATGTTGTACACCGAAGAAACGGTGACGTCGGAGCCTTTCTCCCTGAGGGCGTCGCTTACCGTATCGGCCGATGCATGCACCAGCTGCATCATGACCTCGTGGACGGCCATGCGCTGCCGGGTGGCCTTGAGGCCGTGCCTCCTGAGCTGGGTGCGGAATTCGTCCGCGGACGGGATGGTATGAAGGGCGGCGGGGGGCATGGACTAAGAAGACAACAAAGCTTTGGCGTTTTCCACGGCGGCGTCTGTAATGGTGGATCCGGAGAGCATCCGGGCCAGTTCCCCGATGCGTCCTTCCCGGTCCAGCAGCCGGATGGAACTGGTCCCGTCCCGCTTGCTTACAAGGTAATGGGCCTGGCCCTTGGCCGCCACCTGCGGAAGGTGGGTGATGGCAAATACCTGCATGTGGCTTCCCATCCGGCACACCAGGGAACCCATCTTGTCGGCGGCGCTGCCGGAGACGCCGGAGTCTATCTCGTCAAAGACCAGGGTGGGCATCTGGGTAAAGCGCGCCATCATGGCTTTGAGGCTGAGCATGATCCTGGAGAGTTCGCCGCCCGATGCAGCTTTGGCCACATCCTGCGGCTCCTGTCCGTTCCCGGAGAACAGGAATAGCACATTGTCTTCTCCGGAAGCCCCGGGGGCTCCTTTTTCCAGCGCAACCCGGAACAGGGCGTGGTCCAGTTCCAGTTCCCGGAGCTGCCGTTCCACCGCATCGGCAAAGGGGGCCGATGCCTGGAGGCGTCTCCTGTGCAGTTCATCCGCCAGGCCGATGTATTTCCCGAGGGCCTCTTCCGCGGCAGCCTGGAGTTCCTTTTCGCGGCCGTCCAGCTGGTTTGTCTCTTCCAGGAGGCTCCCCAGGCGGTTCCGCTGCGCGATGAGCTCCGACACCGAGGCGGCGCCGTGCTTTTTCAGGAGGGCGTAGAGGGTTCCCAGGCGGTCTTCCACCGCTTCCAGCCTTTCCGGGCTGGCCTGGGTGCGGCTGTTCACGCCGGCAACTTCGGCCGAAATGTCGTCCAGCTCCAGCCGGGCGCTTTCCACCCGGGCGGAAAGCGGTGCCAGGGCAGGTAGGAAACGTCCCGCCCTGTCCAGCAGTTTCACTGCCTCCCGGAGGCGCTGGGAGAGGGAATCGGCCGTGGGGTCTTCCGGGGAGAAAACGGCTTCCACCCCGCAGAGGGTCTCTTTGATTTCTTCGGCGTGGGAGAGCTGCCGCTGTTCGGCTTCCAGTTCTTCCACTTCTCCTTCTTTGAGCCTGGCGCGTTCCAGCTGCTCCCATTGGGCGGTGTTGTAGTCCCGTTCCTTCAAGAGGGCGGCACGTTGCTCCCGGAACTCCTCCAAGGCCCGGCGGGCCTGCTGGGAGAGCGTCCACGCATCGGCGCAGCGGCTGCGGAGTTCCTTGTTGCCGGCGTAGGCGTCCAGGGCTTCCAGACGGAACCTGGCATCGGCAAGCTGAAGGGTCTGGTGCTGCGAATGGATGTCTACCAGGCGGGTGCCCAGTTCCTGGAGCACCCCCATGGGCACCGGCTCGTCGTTCACGAAGCTGCGGGATCGTCCGCTCCGGGAAACCACCCTTCTCAAGATCAGTTCCTCTTCCCCGTCCGGCAGGTCGTTCTCCCGGAGGATGCGCCGAAGCGTTTCGTCCTCTCCGGGCCTGAACACAGCCTCTACGGTGCAATGGTCGGCGTGCGGGCCTATGGCTGCCGCATCGGCCTTGGCGCCCAGCACCAGGGACAAGGCTCCCAGGAGGATGGATTTTCCGGCTCCGGTCTCCCCGGTAATAATGATGAGACCCTCCGGGAACGCTATGTCCAGAGAGTCTATCAGAATGTAATTGGAGACGTGGAGGCCGGAGAGCATGCCTTATTCGCCCTTGATGTCAATGGGGTTGTCGCTCTGGGCCTTGCGGTAGAACAACTCGCCGTTCTCGAATTCGGAGATGGCCACCAGGTCCGGTTTGGGCTGGCGCTCGTAGTACTTGGAGATTTCTATCTGTTCCTTGTTCTCGAATACTTCCTCCATGGTGTCCCGGTCGTTGCGGAACTCTTCCAGTTTCTTGGTAAGCTCCTTTTTCTCGGCCATGGCTATCTGGTTGGCCCTCTTGTAGAGGATGACCACCGATTCGTAGATGTTGCCGGTAGGGGCGGCCAGGTTCTTGATGTCTCGGGTGATCGTGTTCACAGGTACTTTCTTCTTGCTTTCCATAAAAAAATAATTTTCGCTTCTACCTTCTTTACCTTCCCTTCTCTCCGGGAGTTTCAAAAAAATGCATATCGCTAGCTTTCCTCTCCTTCCGGGGCGCTGTTGCCCAGAATGCCCTGCACCCTGCGGTAAAGGCCGTCCAGCTCCTTGCGGTAGTCCGATTCCGGGTATTCACCCACGAAATTGAGGTAGTCGTCCACGAAGGTGAGGTAGCGTTCCCGCTGCCTGGTGCGGACGCTCAGGCGGGCGTACTGGTAGGAGGCCATGGCCGTGTAGTACAGCACGTCTTCGCGGTAAAAATTGTCGGCGTTGTCCTTGAGCACGTTCTTGAGTTTCGTCCGTGCGGCCAGGTAATCCTCCATCTTGTAGTACAGGCGTCCGGCCTCGAATTCCTTGCGGTCCAGGCGGTCCTGCAAATCGTGCTTCATCGCCGCGCAGGCCTGCAGGTGGGCTTCGTCTTCCGGATGCTCCCGTTCGTATTCCGTAATGGCCACCAGGCAGGCCTTGGTGGGAGTCTGGTCCAGCTCGTAGCGGTAAGTGGCCCGGTACATGCAATCCAGGCGGTAGAACTGCACATCCGGTGCGAAGGGGCTCCGCGGGAACGTCTGGAGGAAGCTGTCGAAGTTGCTTTCGGCCGTATAGAAATCCTTGTTCCTGTAGTTGGACATGCCCCAGTAGTACCGTACCGTGTCGTCGCGGGCGGTCCCGTTCGTGAGCACGGCCATGGATTCAAAGAGCTGGGCGGCCTTCGCGTACTTCTTGTTCTGGTAAAAGTCCATTGCAGCGGCGTACTTGGCGTCTACGTCGTTGGAGGTAAGCAGTTTCTCGAATGGCGTTGCGCAGGCCACTGCGGCCGATGCCACCAGGATTGCCAGAGCAGTTTTTTTCAAAGATATCATGGACTTAACTGTTTTGTTCGATCAGGAATTTTTCCGCATCGCGGGCGGCCATGCAGCCGGAGGCGGCGGCCGTGACGGCCTGGCGGTACCGGGGGTCCTGGACGTCTCCGGCGGCAAACACGCCGGGCACGCTGGTGCAGGCCGATTTCCCTTCCGTCACAATGTAACCGGCAGGGTCCAGCTTGAGCCAGGGCGCAAAGAGGTCCGATGCCGGGGAGTGGCCGATGGCCAGGAAGAAGCCGTCGATCTCTATGTCGAAAACGGTCCCGTCCTTACGCAGCAGGCGGGCGCCCGTCACCCCGAACCCGTCTCCCAGCACTTCCTGGGTGTTGCAGTTCCAGAGCACTTCGATGTTTTCTTTGGCAAAAACCTTCTCCTGCATGATGCTGGAGGCCCTGAAGACGTCCCGGCGTACAATCATGTACACTTTCTTGGCCAGGCCGGCCAGGTACAGGGCTTCTTCGCAGGCCGTGTCTCCGCCACCCACTACGGCCACGGTCTTTTTCCGGTAGAAAAAGCCGTCACAGGTGGCGCAGGCGCTCACGCCCGCCCCCTTGTACTTCTCTTCCGAGGGCAGGCCCAGATAGCGGGCCTGGGCGCCGGTGGCAATGATCAGGGTTTCGGCCGACAGCTCCTTTTCCCCGTCCACGACCACTTTGAACGGCCGGCTCCCCAGATCCACGGCCGTAGCGGTGCCCTGTCGGATATCGGCCCCGAAGCTCTTGGCCTGTTCCCGCATGGAGTCCATGAGTGTATTGGCGTCCACTCCACCGGGAAAGCCGGGGAAATTCTCCACCACCGTAGTGGTTGTCAGCTGTCCGCCGGGCTGGACGCCTTCGTAGAGGACAGGAGAGAGGTTGGCGCGGGAAGCGTAAATGGCCGCTGTGAAACCGGCAGGGCCGCCGCCCAGGATCAGGCATTTGATGGTTTCCATGGAGAGGATTTATTTTTGTAAAGTGGTAGTATAGTCCTTGTTGTAAACAATGCGCCGTACTGCGGTATTCTGGTGATTGTCGCTCTCGTCGGAGGAGAACTGGAAGTCTGTGTGCAGGCCGGAGACCTGGCTCAGGCCCAGCCTGCCGGTCCAGCCGTAACCGTAACGGGCGCAGCTGCTCACGAAGTAGCGTGCAGTGTCGTATCCCTGGAAGGCGAACTGGGAAGGCTCGGTCTGGAAAAGGGCCCTGTAGGCCTTCACGAAGCGGTCTGTGGCAGGGGCGTTGTAGTCTACGAAGTAGGAAGTGCTGATATGCAGGGAGGCCTGGTGGTAGGCACTGCCCTCGATGGTGTCGAAGGTGCGCACTTTGGAGGGAGCGTACATCACCAGGTTGTAACCCTTGCCCAGCATGATGCCCAGGTTGCGGATTACATCGCCGATGAAGGCTTCGCTCTCGGAGGCCACCACAATGCGGTTCACGGCGTCTTTTCCCATCTTTTCCGTAAGGATGTTGGGGATGCCCCGCCCTTCCACGATGGCGTAGCTGAGAATCTCGTAAGGAAGCTGCTGCTGGGCCATGGCGGTGCGGATGGCCACCGATGCGGTCACGTTCCCGGCGCCTTTCTCCGTGATGAAGAGGATCCGTTCCCCTTCCCTGTAGTCTTCCTTCACCCAGCGGGCCAGGTCGTCATACTGGTTCTCGGTGGGCGTGGGGGCCTGGATGAAGTTCCGGTAATTGGCCGACAGGGTTCCGGCCTTCTGGTCCAGCGGAGAAATCACGGGCACCCTGCCGTCCACCCGCTGCAGGATGGCTTCGATGTCCCGGCTGGCTACGGGCCCCAGTACGAAGTCGTCCTTCACAAGGGCGTCTATGGGCGGAATTCCGGCCGACAGGTCATACACGTTCAGGTTCACCTTAAGGCCTTCGGCCTCCAGGTCCTTGACCGCCATGAGTACGCCGGAGTAGAAGTCCATATTCACCTCGCTCACTTTCCCCGCGGCGTTGAGGGGCAGGATGAGCGAGAAATCCACCTGGTTCTTGGGTCTCCAGAAAAGGCGGGTGCTGTCGGCCTGGTCCGGCCGGAGGACGGGATCCGGAAGCGGGTCTCCGCCGGTTTCCTCCTGAACCTCTTCCTGGCCGCCGACCGGGCCTTCCTGCGCCTCTTCCGTCACTTCACCGCTCTCGGAGGCGTTGTTCTGCGGGGTCTCCGCCCCCCTTACGGGAATCTTGAGCACCTGACGGGTTTGCAGTTTCTTGTTCTTGAGCCCGTTGAACTCCATGATTTCCTTGGCCCCTACCCCGTACTTGGCGGCTATGTCGTCCAGGTCTTCGTACCAGCGGACGGTGTGCTCTATGTAGTTCACCGCCCCTGCAGGCTCCTGCGGATTGGCTTCGGCACTGGAGGCGGAGGCCTGAGCGGCTGCGCCTTCCTTGTAGGGAACCAGGATGATGGCGTTTTTTTGCAGGCCGGTTTCCCGGAGCGAGGGATTGGCCTCGTAGATTTCCTCCACGCTCACCCCATAGGCCTTGGCTATGCCGAAGAGTGTCTGGCGTTCCAATACCACATGCGAAAGGTAGATTTTCCCGTTCAGCTTCACCTTCTCCTGCGAGACGGTCACAGGGGTGGGAACGTATCCGCCGTTGTTGTCCTGGGCGAAGGCCCGTCCGCCGATGGCGGCCAGAAAAACGGAGATGGCAAGGATGGCGATTCTTTTCATTGCAATAGGTTTATAAGGTGGCGGCAAAGCCGGTGAGCCCCTTGCAGAAGCTTTCCCAGCTCAGGCGTTGTTTTTCCCGGAGGATGGCTTCCCTGAGGCTTTCCTGGAGGGCGGGATCTGAGAAGAAGCGTACAATTTCCTCCCGGATGGATCCGGGCTCCGCCACTGGTGCGACAATTCCCGTGCCACGGCTGCCGATGGTGTCCTTGAGGCCTCCTACGTCGGTTACCACCAGGGGAGTGCAGAAATTATAGGCGATGGAGCTGATTCCGCTCTGGGTGGCGCTCCGGTAGGGAAGGACCGCGAGGTCCGCGGCCGAAAAATACACTTTCACTTCCGAGTCCCGGATATAGTCCGGAAATACGTGCACCCTGTCCCGGGAGGGCAAGGAATCGATAATCTTCTGGTACTTGTCGAAGGAGCCGTAAGGCTCTCCGGCTATTACCAGCTGATAGTCTTCCGGCAGGGTGCGGAACGCTTCCAGCAGGATGTCCAGCCCTTTGTAGTCCCGGATGAGGCCGAAGAAGAGCAGGGTCTTGAGCCCGGGGGCCAGTCCCAGCAGCCGCTGTGCCTCCTCCTGCGGAATGCGCCCGCCGAAATGGGAGTAGAGCGGATGGGGGAGTACAATGTGCGGAGCGTCCGGTTTCAGGGCCAGCAAGTCTTGCTCCACACGCTCCGACATGGCCACGAAACCGCTGCATCCCTTGAGGAAATAGCGGGTGAGGGGCTTGTCGAACCAGTGCGGCTCGTGGGGGATGACATTGTCCAGGATGGCCACGCTCCTGCATCCGCAGTGGCGGGCCACGTAGCCCAGCGAAGGGGCGAACCAGGACATCCAGTATTTCATGACCAGAAGGTCTGCGCCCCAGCTTCGGATGGCCCGGGCGGTGGATGTCCAGGTGAAGGGGTTCATCGTGTCCAGGATGGCGCCGGCTTCTACAGGCGTGGCCTCGTCCTCGGGTGTCACATACTGTGTTTTCCCGGGGAAGAGGAAGTTGGGATACTGCCTGGAGAAGGAATAGGCGCGGGTGTCAAAAGCGCATTTTCCCAGTCCTTCCAGCAAGCTGGCGTTGAACTGGGAAATGCCGCCCCTGAGGGGGTAGAAACTGGACAGGATGGCAATCTTCATCCTGCGGGACTATTTGTTGTTCCCCTTGCTCTTGATGTAAGCGGCGTTGAGGCCGGCAAGGATTTCGTCGGTAATGTCCAGGGTTTCGTCGCCGGTTACCACGGGGGCGGACATGATGTTGCCGGAAGTGGTGAGGATGAGGGCATATTTGTGCTCTTCGTTGAATTCCTTCACGTAGGTGGCGATGGCGTCGGCAATCTGGTTCATCATCACCTGGTTCTCTTCGGCCATTTCCTGCTGCTTGGTTACGGCGTACTGCTGGTACTGGGCCTGCTGCTCCTGCAGTTTCTGGTACTGGACCTGGGCTACGGAGTTGGTGAGGAGGCCTTTGTCCACCTTGTTCTGGAAGTCGGTTGCATCCTTTTCCAGTTTTTTGCCGCGGCGGTCTATCTCTGCCTGGATGCCGGAGGCCTTGGTTTCGAATACGGAGTTGAGGTCGTTGTACATGTCGTATCCCTGCATGACGCGGTCTATGTCAAAATAGACGATGCTGCCGGGAGCCGCCACGTTTTCCTGGGTGTCGGCCTGTGCGGCGGGGGTATTGGCGGGAGTCTGGTTGCAGGCAACCAGGGCCATCAGTGCGGCGGCGCCGCAAAGGAGGATAATCTTTTTCATTCTTATGATGTTGTTTATATTCAATCGGTAATAAGCCTGCAAATTTAACTATTTTTTTCGGATTTCCCCAAGGTAGGCCTGAATTGTTTTCTCCAGCCCCATGTACAGGGCGTCCGAAACAATGGCATGGCCGATGGAAACCTCGTCCGTCCAGGGGATGGTCCGGATAAAGAAAGCCAGGTTCTCCAGGGACAGGTCGTGCCCGGCGTTCAGGCCCAGCCCCAGGGAGCGTGCTGCCTTGGCGGTTTCCAGGTAGCGGACGATGGCAATTTCCGGGTCCAGGGGATATTCGGCCGCATAGTCGGCCGTGTACAGTTCCACCCTGTCGGCCCCGCAGAGGGCGGCGCCTTCGGCCATGTCCGGGTCCGGATCTATGAAGATGGAGGTGCGGATGCCCTTGTCCTTGAACGTCTTGCACAGCCCGGTGAGGAGTTCCCGGTTGCGGAGGGTGTCCCAGCCGGCGTTGGACGTGATGGCATTGTGGCCGTCCGGCACCAGGGTCACCTGATCCGGCACCACTTCCAGCACCAGGTCTACGAAACTGGGGACGGTGGGGTTCCCTTCGATGTTGAATTCCGTTTTCAGGAGGGGACGGATTTCCCTTACGTCGGCATAGCGGATGTGGCGCTCGTCTGGCCGGGGATGCACGGTGATGCCCTGCGCCCCGAAACGTTCCGCCGCCAGGGCGGCCTTGGTCACGTCCGGCACGTTGCCTCCGCGCGCGTTGCGGATGGTGGCTATTTTATTGATGTTTACACTGAGTTTTGTCATATTTTGGTGAATTGTATGACACAAAAGTAATGAAATTTATAATAAATGTATTAATTTTGGCGGTTAATTTAATTCGTATAATGAAAATCGGATATTTCATCCTCAATACCGAGCTCCGTCAGGACCCGAGAATGGCTTCCCTGCTGCAGGACCTGGAGTCGGCCACCTTCGAAGTCTACGAAATCCGTACCAAAGCCGATGTCCGTCCGGAAACGGACCTGGTTCTGTCCATGGGAGGCGACGGAACTTTCCTCTCGGCCGCGCATGTGGTGGCCGACATAGGCCTTCCCATCCTGGGGGTCAACTTCGGCCGCATCGGCTTCCTGTGCGAGAACCGCCCGGAGGCCGTGAAGAAGGCGCTCGTGGAGGGGGATTTCCGGATAGAATACAGGACCGTGCTCAACGCCACCCTCAAGGGGCCGGAGGCGCGCCGGAGCATCGGCATGCTGCCCTATTCCGTGAACGAGGTGGCCCTGCACCGCAGAGGTCCTTCCGTGCTGGGAATCAACGTGAGCATAGACGGGGACTCGCTTCCCACCTACTGGGCCGACGGCCTTATCGTGGCGACCTCCTCCGGTTCCACGGCGTACTCCCTCAGCGTGGGCGGCCCCATCTGTATGCCGGACACCAAGGTGCTGGTGGTGGCCCCCATCTCTCCGCACAACCTCAACGTGCGGCCCATCGTGATTCCGGAAACTTCCAAGGTAGACATCTCTTTCCAGTCCAGGGACGGGATGGCCATCATGTCCACGGACAACCGTACCGTAGACATCCAGCCGGACTGGACCATCCATGTGGAGATGGCACAATTTTCGCTTAAACGTATCCGGCTCGCCGAGACAGGCTTTGTGAAAGCCCTCACTTCGCGTCTGTTCTGGGGAGAGGACATGAGAAACAACAACTGACCTTGATATGAATAATATTCCCACGCACGTATCCATCATCATGGATGGCAACGGCCGCTGGGCCAAAGCAAGGGGCAAGGAACGGGTCTTCGGCCACATGGAAGGGGCGGAGAGTGTGCGTGCCTGTGCCGAGGCTGCCGGGGAGGCCGGGGTGAAGTATCTCTCCCTTTACGCTTTCTCGGAAGAGAACTGGGACAGGCCCAAGGCCGAAGTGGACGCGCTCATGGAACTGCTCATGAAATATGTGAAAGGGGAGTTTTCCACCCTGATGAAAAACCACGTGCGGCTCCTTGTCCTGGGAAACCGGGCCCGCCTGAGCGACACTTTGAACCAGGCCATAGACCAAACCGTGGCGGACACCGCCGCCAACGACGGGCTCACCCTCATCATCTTTGTCAGTTACAGCGGGAAATGGGATATACTGCAGGCCATGAAAAAGGCGGCTGCATCCTGTACCCCGGAACAGTTCCAAGCCCTGGAACTCAAGGACTTCGACCAGTATCTGGTAACCGCCGGCATTCCGGATCCGGACCTCCTCATCCGCACCTCCGGGGAAAAACGCATTTCCAATTACATGCTCTGGCAAACCGCCTATACGGAATGCGTGTTTCCGGAAACCCTGTGGCCGGATTTCCGGAAAAAGGAGTTTTTCGCCGTCCTGGAGGAATACTCGCACCGGGACCGCCGGTATGGGAAAGTGAAATAAAATGTTTATCTTTGCAGGATAACGGATATTGGAATGACAATCAAACGGCTCATCTGCGCGGCGCTGCTGCTTCTGGCGGGACTCTCCCTCCGGGCGCAGTCGTTGTCCCGCAGTTCTATAGAGATAGATTATACGCACCCGCAACAGTACATAGTGGGCGGCGTAGGCGTGGAGGGGAACCAGTATTTCAACGAGCGCCAGATTATCCAGCAGACCGGCTTGCGGGAGGGCATGGAGGTCACCGTTCCCGGAGAGGACATCACCAGCATCGTCAACCGCCTGGTGGCCCAGCGCTATTTTGAAGATGTGGCCGTGGTGGTGGACTCGCTCTGTGCTACCCGGGATACCGCCTGGTTCAAGGTGGTGGTGCGGGAGCGCCCGCGTGTTTCCCGCTGGGAATACACCGGTGTCAAGTCCAATGAGAAGAAAGACATCCAGGAGCGGGTGAACCTTCGCCCCGGACGGGAATATTCCGACTATGTCAAGAACGCCTCCACGGATATCATCAAGCGCTATTTCAAGGAAAAGGGCTACATCAATGTAAAGGTAGACGTGGAAACCCAGCGGGACACCATGATCCGCAGCGCCATCCGGGTAATCTTCAATGTAGACAAAGGCAAGAAGGTCCGGATCAAAGACATCAACTTCATCGGCAACAACGAAGATGTCAAGGATTACAAGCTGGCTAAAAACATGAAGGATACCCACTCCAACCGCTGGTACAACTTCTTCAAGTCCAAAAAGTTCAAGGAAAAGGAATACAAGACGGACCGCAAGACCGTCCTGGACGCCTTCAACGAGGCCGGCTACAGGGACGCCCGTCTGGTCCGGGACTCCATTTATTATCCGGACGAGAAGCACATTAACATAGACATGGTGTTCGACCAGGGGAAGCGTTATTATTTCCGCAACATCACCTGGACGGGCAACTCGGTTTTCCCTTCGGAGGCGCTCAACGAGATTCTCCAAATCAAAAAAGGCGACATTTACGACATGGTCACCCTGGACAAGCGCCTGCACGGCGGGGGCAAGGAGTCGGATTACGACATCACCAAGCTCTACAGGGACAACGGGTATCTGTTCTTCTCCATAACCCCCGTGGAAGTGAACATCCAGAACGATTCGGTAGATGTGGAACTCCGGATTTCGGAGGGCAAGCCCGCCCGGCTCAACGAGATTGTCATCAACGGGAACGACCTCACCAACGAGCGGGTGATCCGCCGGCAGCTCATGACGCGCCCGGGCTACCTGTTCCGGCAGACGGACTTCGAACGTTCCATCCGCGAGATTGCCTCCATGGGCCAGTTCGACTCGGAGGCCATCATGAGCCAGAACGGTTATGCCGTCCTTCCCAACCAGCTCAACAACACGGTAGACCTCGTATATAATGTGACGGAGAAGCCCTCTTCCCAGCTGGAACTTTCCGGCGGCTGGGGCGCCGGCACCTTCGTGCTCACGGCCGGCATCAGCTTCAACAACTTCTCCACCTACCGCCTCTTCGACAAGAGCGCCTGGCGGCCCGTTCCGCTTGGCGATGCGCAGAATCTGTCGTTCCGTTTCCAGACCAACGGGCGCTACTACACCAACTTAAGCGCAAGCTTTACGGAACCCTGGCTCTTCGGCAAGAAACCTACATCCCTCAGCGTCTCGGGCTATTATTCCAGAATGACGGACGCCTATTACAACGCCAGTTACTGGCTTACCGGCATCCTCAGCGCCACGGCCAGTTTCGAGGTGTATGGTTTCAGCGCCGGGATAGGCACGCGGCTCAAGTGGCCGGACAATTATTTTGTCCTTTACAACAACCTCAGCTGGCAAACCTACAAGCTCCATAACTGGACCAGTTCGTACTTCGCCTTCAACGAGGGCGTTTCCAACAACCTCAGCTATACCATCTCGCTCTCCCGCAACTCCTCCGACCAGCAAATTTATCCCCGTTCGGGTTCGGAGTTCTCCGCTTCCCTGCAGTTCACCCCGCCGTACTCCCTCTTCCGCAAGTTCACTTACGATGCCGACGGGAACAAAGTGGACGTGGGCAGCTGGAAGGACGTAGATTACGACGACTGGACGTCGGCCCAGCGATACAAGTGGATCGAGTATCACAAGTGGAAGTTCAGCGGCGCCACCTACTCCAAACTTATCGGAGACCTGGTGCTCATGACGCGCGCCCAGTTCGGATACCTGGGTTATTATAACCGCAATTGGGGCTATTCCCCGTTCGAGAACTTCCAGGTGGGCGGCGACGGCATGTCCGGCTATGTCACCTACGGTGCGGAAATCGTTTCCCTCCGCGGTTACGAGGACTATTCCCTCACCCCCCGGAAACTGACACCCTACAGCCAGAGTGGCGTGAGCTATGCCGGTAACGTCTACGACAAGTTCACCGTAGAGCTCCGGTATCCCGTGATTCTCCAGACACAGTCCACCATCTTCGTGCTGGCCTTCCTGGAGGGCGGCAACTGCTGGTCCGACATAAGGGAGTTCAATCCCTTCCAGATCAAGCGCAGCGCCGGTGTGGGCGTACGCGTGTTCCTGCCGATGATCGGCCTGCTGGGCGTAGACTGGGGATATGGCTTCGACGACACATCCAACGGCGGCAGCCAGTTCCATTTTGTGCTGGGTCAACAGTTTTAGGCACTTTATTTGATAGGAGATATAAACCGTAAACCGGAAACAAACAAAAACTTAATAAGATATGAAAAAGATTTTCGTAATCGCCCTTGCCGCATTGGTGAGTTTTTCAGCCTCTGCACAGCAGTTCGCCCGTGTCAACTTCAACGAACTGGTCATGTTGATGCCCGAAATGGACCAGGCTCGTGAAGTGTTCACCGCCTCCCAGAAAGAGGCCGATGAAACCTATAGTGCCATGGTGGAGGAATACCAGAACAAAGCTACCCAGTATCAGCAGAAACAGGCCAGCTGGACGGCGGCCATCCGTGAAAGCAAAGAGCGGGAGCTGATAGAAATCCAGAACCGCCTGCAGGAGTTCCAGCAAACCATTTCACAGGAACTTCAGCAGCAGCAGAACCAGCTGATGGCTCCTATCCAGGAAAAAGCCCAGAAAGTTGTGACAGACCTGGCCAAGGCCAAAGGCTATGCCGCCGTGTTCGACGTTTCCTCTTTCCTGTATTATGACGAAAGCGCCATCGTAGACCTTACCGCAGAGGCCCGCAAAGCCCTGAACATCCCCGAAGGCCGCACCCTGGAAACCCTCCAGGCCGAGCTTCAGGCCCAGGCTGCAGCCCAGCAGTAATCGGCATGCAGCAGGATAAAAATGGCCGACCCGAAAACCGGGCCGGCCACTTTTTTTTGAATCCTGCAAGGCAGGCGTTTTAGACGATACCCTGCTCCAGCATGGCGGTGGCAACCTTCATGAAGCCGGCGATGTTGGCGCCCTTCACGTAGTCTACGGAGCCGTCCGGCTGGGTGCCGTACTTCACGCACTGCTCGTGGATGCTCTTCATGATGAAGTGCAGCTTGTCGTCCACTTCCTTGGCATCCCAGGAGATGTGCTCTGCGTTCTGGGTCATTTCCAGGCCGGAAGTGGCCACGCCGCCCGCGTTCACGGCCTTGCCGGGAGCGAAGAGCACGCCGTTGTGCTGGAAATAGTGGATGGCACCGGGCTGGCAACCCATGTTGGAAACTTCGCAGCAGCACCAGCAGCCGTTGGCTTTGAGTTCCTTGGCATCTTCTTCCGAGAGTTCGTTCTGGAAGGCGCAGGGGAGGGCGATGTCCACGGGGACACTCCAGCTCTTCTTGCCGGCGGTGAACTTGGCCTTTTCCGGGAACTTGGTGGCCATGTCTTCCACCTTGTTGCGGTTGGAAGCGCGCATCACCAGCATGTAGTCAATCATTTCGGGCGTGATGCCGTCCGGAATCTCGCAGACTCCGTCGGGACCGCTGATGGCCACTACCTTGGCGCCCAGTTCGCGGGCTTTGGTAGCGGCGCCCCAAGCCACGTTGCCGAAACCGGACAGGGCCACTTTCTTGCCCACGATGCTCTTTCCGGCCTTCTCCAGCAGGTGCTGGGTGAAATACAGGGCGCCGAAACCGGTGGCTTCCGGGCGCAGGATGCTGCCGCCCCAGGTGCCGCCCTTGCCGGTGAGAACGCCGGTGTTGTACTGGCGGGCCAGTTTCTTGTACATGCCGTAGAGGTAGCCGATTTCACGGCCGCCCACGCCCACGTCTCCGGCGGGGATGTCCTGATCCGGGCCGATGCAGTTCCAGAGCTCCAGCATGAAGGCCTGGCAGAAACGCATGATTTCGTCGTTGGACTTGCCCACCGGGTCGAAGTCGCTGCCGCCCTTGGCGCCGCCCATCGGCAGGGTGGTGAGGGCGTTCTTGAAGGTTTGCTCGAAGCCCAGGAACTTGAGCATGGAAGGGGTTACGGCCTTGTGGAAGCGCAAACCGCCCTTGTAGGGGCCGATGGCGCTGTTGAACTGGATACGGTAACCAGTATTGGTCTGGACCTCTCCCTTGTCGTCAATCCAGGTGACGCGGAAAGTGAAGATACGGTCCGGTTCCACAATCCGTTCTACAATCTTGGCTTCCTCGAACTCCGGATGCTGGTTGTACACATCCTCGATGGATTCCAGGACTTCCTGGACAGCCTGTAGATACTCCTTCTCCAGAGGATACTTGGCCTGGAGGCGTGCCATGATGTCAGTCGTTTTCATTTTTAAAGGTTTTGTTCTGTGTTATGGTTTATAAATAAAAGGAATTCCGTTTAATTCCGTTACAAATGTAAAGAATAAAAAGGGAATATACAATAAAATTTCAAGAAAGATTCTTTTTTAAAAAAGCATCGCTTTCTGTAAAGAAATGATTAACTTTGCAGACCCGATAATGATGAGAGTTTTAACAGTTGTATTATAATGGCAAAAAAATTCAACCTGAAGTACTGGGTTTTCCTGCCCATTGTACTGATCTTAACCTTGGTCCTTTGGGCTATTCCCGTGGAATCGTTTGGAATTGAGGGACTTACCGTAGTGCAGCAGCGCGTGGTCGCCCTGTTTGTCTTTGCGGCCCTCATGTGGATTTTCGAAATCATTCCCAACTGGGCCACCTCCCTGCTGGTCATTGTAATCGCCCTCCTTACGGTGTCCAACAAGGGCATCGGCCTGTTCTGCGATCCGCAGTACGGAACCCTGGTGCCTTACGCCCGCATCATGTCTTCCATGGCCGACCCTGTGGTGATGCTGTTCCTGGGCGGCTTCGTGCTGGCCATCATGGCGGAAAAATACGGCCTGGATGTAACCCTGGCCCGGGCCCTGCTGAAAGTCTTCGGCACCAAGCCGGAGGTTGTGCTCCTGGGTTTCCTCGTGATGATTGCCGTGTTCTCCATGTTCATGAGCAACACCGCCACCGCCGCCATGATGCTGGCCCTGCTCACCCCGGTGCTTTCCAAACTCCCGGCCGACGACAAGGGTAAAATTGGTCTGGCCCTCTCCATTCCGGTGGCCGCCAACCTCGGCGGTATCGGCACGCCCATCGGCACGCCGCCCAACGCCACGGCGAAGGGCGCCCTGGAGCAGGCCGGAATCGATATTTCCTTCGGCGAGTGGTGCATCCACCTGATTCCCTACGTGCTCATCATGATTCTCATCGCGTGGGTGCTCCTTCGGGTGATGTTCCCCTTCAAAACCAAGAAACTGGTGCTGGAAATCCCCGAAAGCAAGCAGAAGAAGGACTGGAAGCTCTATGTGGTATGGATTACCTTCATAGGGACCATCCTCCTCTGGGCCACCGAACAGCTTACGGGCATCAACTCCAACATCGTGGCCTGGATTCCGCTGGCCGTGTTCACGGCCACCGGCCTCTTCGGCAAGGAAGAAATCAAGGAAATCAACTGGAACGTGCTCTGGCTGGTGGCGGGAGGTTTCTGCCTGGGTTACCTGATGCAGGATACCGGCCTTGCCAAGGTGCTCATCAACGCCATTCCATTCGGCAACATGTCGGTGGTGCTGGTGCTTGTGGTGGCCGGCCTGGTGTGCTACCTGCTCAGCAACTTCATCTCCAACTCCGCTACTGCAGCCCTGCTCATCCCCATCCTCATCGTGGTGGCCAACGGTATGGCCGACCCTGAGGCTGCCAACAATGCCCAGTTCCTGGCCATGGGCGGCTCTTCCGCCATGATCGTGTTCGTGGCCTGCTGCGCCTCCATCGCCATGCTGTTCCCCATCTCCACTCCTCCGAACGCCATCGCATCGGCCACCGGCATGGTAGAGACCAAGGACATGACCAAGATAGGCCTGATCATCGGCGCCATCGGTTTTGTGCTGGCCTATTTCTGGCTTACGAAACTATTCCCGTTCTCCTAAATATGAAACGACTTGCAACATTTCTTCTGGCTGTGCTGCTTTGCGGCAGCATGGCCTTTGCACAGGAAGAGAAACCGTCCAAGTTCTCCCTTTACGGTTTCATCCGCAATTACATGGTGGCCGACAGCCGCGCCGTGAACGCCGGTACCGAAGACCTGTATTTCTACATGCCCCAGGGCCGGAACATGGTCAATGGATCCGACCTTAACGCCGGCTTCAACTGGCGTTTCGTTTCCCTTACTACCCGCCTCGGCCTGGATGTGTCCGGCTATAAGTGGGGAAGCATGGGTGTCTCCGGCAAGGTGGAGGCCGACTTTTACAACCTCAGCGGATCGGTTCCCATCCTCCGCCTGCGTCAGGCTTTCATGAAGCTGACCTGGGATGAGAACCCGGTTTCCCTTACCATCGGCCAGAGTTGGCATCCTATGGCGGCCGACATGCCCCACATGAACAATCTGGAAACCGGCGCCCCCTTCAATCCGTTCAACCGCAGTCCGCAGCTCATGGCCGATGTGAACCTGGGCTCCGGCCTTTCCCTTACCGCCAGCCTGCTGTACCTGAACCATTACCTCCCCACCGGCCCTGCCGGAAAGAGCAAGGATTACTATAAGTATGGCCTTCCCGAGCTGTATGTAGGGCTTAATTACAAGAGCGCCAAGTTCGTGGGCAAAGTGGGCCTGGACATGACCAACATCCGTCCGTACCGCACCTATGCCGACAAAGAGGTGAAGAGTCTCATGACCACCTTCTCGCCCTTCGTATTCCTGCAGTACACCAGCGGGATGTTCCAGTTCCGTGCCAAGAGCATCCTGGCCCAGAGCGGGGAGCACATGAACCTCCTCTCCGGCTACGGCGTGCATTCGTTCAACAGTGACGGTACCATCACTTACACTCCCATGCAGGACTGGGCCTCATTCGTGAGCTTCCAGTACGGCAAGAAGTTCCAGGTGATGGGCATGCTGGGTTACATGAAACAGCTGGGCACCACCCAGGACCTCGCCGACAATGCCGTGTGGATGAACACCGCGGCCGATGTCCATATTCAGCAGGCCTTCCGCGCCACGCCCACCGTGGCCTGGAACCTGGGCAAATTCACCGTTTCGCTGGAGTACAACCTCACCGCCGCCCAGTTCGGCAGCGGAGACCGCGACGCCCGCGGCATGTATGCCGGCGACAAAGAGTGGATTCTGAACCACCGCTTCATCTGCATGACCAAGTTCAACTTCTAGGTCTTCTCGCTAACGGACTCTCAGGCGTTTCCCTACCTGCAGGATGGTGGTGGACTTGATGCCGTTGAGCTGGCATAGCCGGTTCACCGTTGTGTGGTACTTCTTGGCAATACCGGAGAGGGTGTCGCCGGAGCGGATGGTGTGGTACTTGATGGCGGCGGCTTCCGCAGCGGCGCGGGCGGCCGCATCCTTCTTGGCCTGTTCCTCCGCCAGGAGGCGGTCTTCCTCGTCGGTACGGAATATCTCGTCCTCGTCGTCTACGTTCTGCACGTAGCGCTGGTTGGGGTTGAAGTACCAGCTGCGGATTTTGAGGAGGCGGTGCCGCAGGGTGCCGGTCTCGAAGTCGATGAGCCAGGCCGGGTCGAAAGCGGCGCCGCGGTAGCGGGTCTCAAAATGCAGGTGCGGACCGGTAGAACGGCCCGTAGAGCCGCCCAGGCCGATAATATCGCCCGCGCTCACCCAGTCTCCCGATTCCACTTCCCGCTTGGAAAGATGCCCGTAGAAAGTCTCCAGCCCGTTGGCATGGCGGATGACTACCAGGTTTCCGTAGCCGCCCACGTACTCCGAGATGCGCACTTTCCCGTCGAAGGCCGCCGGGACCGGCGTGCCGGTAGGGTAGGGAAGGTCTATGCCCTGATGCCTTCTTCCGTGCCTGTAGCCGAAGAGGGAACGGGGCTTGGTGGTATTGGGGCAGCAATAGGCGCCCAGGCTGTCTACGATCCACAGGGAGAACCGGTCCTGGATGGGATCCGGGTCGCTCCTGTAAGGGTTTACGTTCCGGGTGTCCCAGAATTCCGTGAATACGCTGTCGGCCGCCATCTGGGACAGGTCCCGGATATAGCGGTAGGTGCCGTTGTTGTACAGGACCACCTTGACGCCGGGGTTGCCGGTATCCAGCGTATCGGCGTAGGGGGTGCTGATGGTGTTGCTGGGGGCCACCTGCTGCCGGCCGAAAGCGTGGCGCAGCGAGTCGGCCTCACGGCCGTCGTTTTCCTGCGCAAAAAGGGAGAGGCTGGCCGTGCAAACCAGCAGAAAAGGGAGAAGGATTCTGTTCATGCGTTACCTTTTGCCGCCGAAGCGTTTCACGATAATTTCGTCGGCCTCGGCTATTTTCTGGTTCAGGAGTTCCTGGGAAGTGGCTTCGCAGATGAAGCGCAGGTAGGGCTCCGTGTTGGAAGGACGGATGTTGAACCACCAGTCCGGGAATTCCACCCGGTAGCCGTCAAAGTCCATGAAGGCGGTGCTCTTTTCCTTGCCCATGAAATAGTCCTTTACGGCATCCATGGCGCCCTTCTTGTCTTCTACCCGGTAATTGATTTCCCCCGAGTTCTGGTAGCGGACAATCTCCGCGATGGCCCCGCTGAGCGTCTTGCCCTCTTTTTTTAGGTCGGCCACTATGTTCAGGATAATCATGGAGGCCAGCAGGCCGCTGTCGCTGTAGAAGAAGTCCTTGAAATAGTAATGGCCGGCCAGTTCTCCGCCCCAGATGCCGTCTATCTCGCGGAGCTTCTTGGCGGCAAAGGCGCGGCCCACCTTCCAGGTGCGCATTTCGCAGCCCATCGGCGCCAGGTACTCGCCCACGGCCTTGGAGGAGCGGATGTCCTGCAGGACCAGGCCCTTGAGGCCCCGCTCACCCACGAAATAGCGGCCCATCAGGGCTATCATCAGGTCCGGGCTGATGAAAGTGCCTTTCTCGTCCACGAACATCACGCGGTCGGCGTCTCCGTCATAGATGACGCCTGCGTCGGCCCCCACTTCCCGGACTTTCTCTTCCAGGGGGAAGCAGTTTTTCTCGATGAGCGGGTTGGGCTCATGGTTGGGGAAACGGCCGTCCAGCGTGTCGAACAGGTAGTGGATGTTCTCTCCCGTGCCGAAGATTTCCTTGGCGAAGAGGTTGGCCATGCCGTTGGACAGGTCCATGGCGATGGTGAGGCCGGAGAGGTCCTTGGCGAATTTGCGCATGTAGGCGATGTAGTCGGTCAGGATTTCCTTCTGGAACACCCGACCCCGTTTTTCCGCGACCGGCGTGGGAACGCCTTCGTCGATCCAGGCCTTGATCCGGCCCAGTCCGGCGTCGTAGCCCACGGCCTGGGCGTCGGTGGTGGAGACTTTCATGCCGTTGTATTCGGCCGGATTGTGCGAGGCCGTAATTTGGATGGAGGCGTCGAAACCGTAGTTGGCCGTGCCGAAGTACACCATGGGCGTGGAGCTGAGGCCGATGTCGTATACGTCGGCGCCTGCGTCGTTAAGGCCCCGGATGGCGGCGTCATGGATTTCGTCTGAGGAAAGGCGGCAGTCCCTGCCTACCAGCACTTTGTTCGTCTTGAGCAGCCTGGGAATGAAATATCCTACTTTGTAAGCAACGTCCAGGTCCCAGTCCTTGCCCCAGATGCCGCGGATGTCGTATGCGTGAAATGCTCCCATAGAATTATAACTTTATAAATTATTACGTTTCAGTGTGTTAATATGTTTTATCCGCACCAAAAGCAACAAATACAGTGTTAAAATACTGCCACAAAACAGTTGTAAACCCAGGCACGGATTTACAAAAATACAAATTTTTCCGGATAACACCATTTATTTCTTCCCGCTCACAAGATTCCGGGTAACCTTTTATTTGCCTTATCCTCGTGTCCTGTTTCAGGGGACCATTATACTCAGTGCCGATGTGTCCAATGTCCCCAAATCCGGGACATCGGGCGCAAAATCGGCCCGAAATGTTTCCAATGTCCCATTCTTTGGGACATTGTGCGCACCTGGGGCGGCAGGCTCAGCTGGAAGCAGTTCTTCCCTTCAGTTGTGGTATTGTGTTTTGGCGTGTTTCCACAGAATTATTTCAGTTTGGCGTTATAGTGCGGATGCACTTTGCCCTTGGTGATGTTCTGCAGCTTGGACGACAGCATCTTGCGGCGGATGGGGGCGGCGTGGTCCGTGAACAGGTCTCCGTCCAGGTGGGATATTTCGTGCTGGACCATGCGGCTGGCAAAGTTGTCGAAGGTTTCCGTCACCTTCTCCAGGTCTTCGTTGTAATATTCCACCGTAATCTTTTTGGGGCGGACGATGTCGCAGTAGATGCCGGGGATGCTCAGGCAGCCCTCCGAGTAGGTGACCTGCTCGTCGCTTTCCTCAGTAATCACCGGATTGATAAGGGTGCGGCGGAAGCCCTTCAGGTAGTCGTACATGTCGGAAACCACGTCTCCGTCCACAATCAACACCCGGACGCTCTCCCCGATCTGGGGGGCTGCCAGGCCGCAGCCGTCGGCCTTGGCCAGGGTGTCCTTGAGATCCTGGACCAGGGCGTCCAGGGCCGCCTTGTCGGAAAGGTCTGCATCGGCGGCTTTCCTGCGGAGCACTTCGGCCCCGTAAAGGTAAATGGGTCTTATCATGATCTTCTTTTTTTAGACTTTTTGCGGGACAGGTTCTCCGGAACGGATTCGGGGTCGATGGCGCCTGCGCCAGTGCCGTTGCTGCGGTCCAGGTACGCCTGCAGGATGAGGGCGGCGCTGATTTTGTCGACGGAGGCCTTGTCCCTGCGGTCTTTGGCCTTCATCCCGCCGTCTATCATGGCCTGGTGGGCCAGCACGGAGGTGAAACGCTCGTCTTCCAGGCTCACCGGAATTCCCGGGAAAGCGGCTTCCAGCTGCTTCAGGAAGGCATCCACGCTGGCCTGGGCCTCTGAGGGACGTCCGTCCAGATTCACGGGGTAACCCACTACAAATCGTACGATTCTCTCCTTTTCGGCGTATTTTTTGAGATAATCTATTAACTTTGCAGAATCGACCGTATCCAGCGCGGAAGCGAAGATGCCCAAAGGGTCACTGGCGGCAAGGCCGGTGCGCCTGCGTCCGTAATCTATTCCCAAAAGTCTGTCCATACGGCCGCAAAGTTACGAATTTTATGGACAATCAGCAAGATAAGAAAATTCGGAATTTCAGGCTGTCGCTCATAGACGCCACATCCCACGAGCGGCTCTGGAGCCTCCGCTTCAGCCGCTCCACTTTCATCGTGTCGGCCGTCAGTGCGGTGGTGATTGTATTGGTCGGGCTGTTCTGCCTCATAGCCTACACGCCCATCCGCACCTTCATCCCCGGCTATCCGGACGCCCGTTCCCGCCGCCAGGCGGTGCAGAATTCCCGCCGCATCGATTCCCTGGAAACCCGCATCCTGCAGTGGGAACTGTATTCGGAGAACCTCCGGCGGGTGGTGTCCGGGGAAACGCCCATCCGCATGGACAGCCTCATCCTGGCCAACCAGGCCCCCCGGGCGGTGGTGGATTCGGTGTATCTGGCCTACCGGGACTCCCTCCTGCGGGCCGACGTAGCGGACCGGGAGCAGTTCAATGTTTCGGATACCCGGCGGACCCTTCCCATCGAAGCCCTGTCTTTCTTTACGCCCGTCAAGGGGGTGGTGTCCCGCGGGTTCGAACTCTCGGTGCATCCCTGGATAGACGTTACGGCTCCCTCCGGCACCCCGGTCATGGCGGTGCTGGACGGCACTGTGGTGTATACGGGCTGGGACGATGAAACGGGGTACACCCTGGCCATCCAGCACAAGGGGGAACTGCTGTCCATTTACAAGAACAACCAGAAAGTGCTCCGCCAGAGCGGAGACGTGGTGAAGGGCGGAACCCCGGTGGGCATGGTGGCCTCCTCCTCCTCGCTCACCACCGGAGACCACCTGCACTTTGAACTCTGGTACGACGGAAAACCGGTGGACCCGGCTCAATATATCAGTTTTTAAACCATGAAAGACGCCCGCAAAAGTATTGCCGTCCTGGGTTCCACGGGGTCCATCGGCACGCAGACCCTGGATGTGGTCCGGCAGCATCCAGACCGCTTCAGCGTGCAGATGATATCGGCCAACAACAGCGCAGAACTGCTCATAAACCAGGCACTTGCCTTTAACGTGCCGCATGTGGTCATCTGCAATCCGGACAAATACCGGGAAGTGCGGGAGGCGCTTCCTCCAACCATTGAGGTGCATGAGGGAATAGACGAGGCCTGCGCCCTGGTCCAGGCTCCGGAGGTGGATGTGGTGGTGGCTGCCATGGTCGGGTTCAGCGGACTCAAGCCCACGCTCTCCGCCATCCGGGCCGGAAAGGCCATCGCCCTGGCCAACAAGGAGACGCTGGTGGCGGCGGGCAGGCTGGTCATGGAGGCGTCGCACAGCTGCAAGGCTCCCATCCTGCCCGTAGATTCGGAACATTCGGCCATTTTCCAGTGCCTGCAGGGTGCGCAGGGAAACGCCATCCGCCTCATCCACCTGACGGCTTCCGGCGGTCCGTTCCGCACCTGGACCCGCGAGCAGATTGTTCATGCCCGGAAGGAACAGGCCCTGAAGCATCCCAACTGGGCGATGGGCGCCAAGATTACCATCGATTCGGCCACCATGATGAACAAAGGCTTTGAGATGATTGAAGCCAAGTGGCTCTTTGGCGTGGAACCCGGGCAAATCCATGTGGTTGTGCATCCGGAGTCGGTAATCCATTCCATGGTGGAATTTGCCGATGGGGCCGTGATTGCCCAGCTGGGCAGCCCGGACATGCGGCTTCCCATCCAATTGGCGATGGCTTTCCCGGAGCGCTTGCCGCTGGAGGGGAAACGCTTGAATTTCAGCGAGCTGCAGGGGCTCAGTTTCTATGAGCCGGACCGGGAAAAGTTCCCCTGCCTGCAGCTGGCCTCGGTAGCCATGGACCGGGGCGGGAACGTTCCCTGTGCCATGAACGCCGCCAACGAGGCGGCCGTGGCCGCTTTCCTGCAAGACCGTATCGGCATTTACAATATTCCAGAAACCATTTCACGTGTCATGGATGGCGTGAATTTTGTTGCAAGCCCTTCCTTGGAAGACATTTTTGCAACGCATGAAGAGGCTTACCGCATGGCGGAGGCCTTCATCGGCCGGATATGACGGTACTTTTGAAAATCATCCAGGTAATCCTGGCCCTCTCCCTCCTCATCATCATCCATGAGGCGGGGCATTTCTTTTGGGCCAAGCTCTTCCACATCAGAGTGGAGAAATTCTTCCTTTTCTTTGATGTCGGAGGCGTGAAGCTCTTCTCCACCCGGGCCTCCTGGTTTGTGAAACTCTTCCCTGCCGCAGCCCGCTGGGAGACGGAATACGGGATTGGCTGGCTGCCCCTCGGCGGTTATTGCAAAATTGCCGGCATGGTGGACGAATCCATGGACACCGAGCAGCTGAAGCAGGACCCGCAGTCCTGGGAATTCCGGACCAAACCCGCCTGGCAGCGCCTGCTGGTGATGTCCGGGGGCGTGCTCAACAACCTCATCCTGGCCGTTCTCCTGTACATTGCCATCCTGTCCATCTGGGGCTCCGCATATGTGTCTCCCGACAATCCGGTCTATGTGAACGAACTGGGTTACGAACTGGGTTTCCGCACCGGAGACCGCATCCTCAGTTTCGACGGCTATGTCCCGGACGATTTCCTTTCCCTTCAGGCCGACCTGGCCCGCCGGCAGGCCCGGAAAGCCACGGTGCTCCGCGGTTCCGACACGCTGGATATTTATATAGACCAGGCTCTTCTGGGGGCCGTCGTGAACACCCCCGGCATGTTCGACCTGGCCCTTCCCTTCGTGGTGGACAGCGTGATGGTGGAATCCCCGAATGCCGGTACAGGCCTCCTCAGGGGAGACAGGATTGTCTCGGTGGCCGAAGTTTCCACCCCTTATCTGCAGGACGCCCAGAAGGTGCTCCGGGAGCATCCGGGGGAAACCCTTCCCATTTCGGTTCTCCGGCAGGAGGATACCCTTTCCTTCCCGCTGCAGGTAGACAGCCTGGGAAGGCTGGGCATCTATTTCCGGAACTCTTCGGTGGAGCTTCGCAGCTATTCCATCCTGCAGGCCATCCCGGCCGGGTGGAAACTTACCTGGAGCACGGTGGGTGGCTATCTGCAGGATCTCCGGCTGGTGGCCACACCCAAGACGGAAGCCTACAAGTCCGTGGGCAGCTTCATCGCCATCGGCCAGGTGTTCCCTTCTGCTTGGGACTGGTACCAGTTCCTCCAGATCCTGGCCCTCCTGTCCATCATGCTGGCCGTGATGAACCTCCTGCCCATTCCGGGCCTGGACGGTGGCCACATTGTCTTCTGCCTGTACGAAATGGTTACGCGCCGAAAGCCCAGCGACCGCTTCATGATGATTGCGCAAATGATAGGAATGGTGCTGCTCCTTATGTTGATGTTTTTGGCTTTCGGCAACGATATTGCTAGACTAATTCATTGATTATGAAACAGATATTTAAGTTATTCGTGGTGGTGGCCTGCGCTCTTCCCCTGCTGGGCTGCAATAGCGGCAAGAAGGGAAGTCTGCTTCCCAACGTGAGCGGAAAGGCCGGCGAGGTGCTGGTTGTGATAGACCGTGAGCAGTGGGAGGGGAACCTGGGCACCGCCATCCGCAGCGTGCTGGCCGACGACACTCCGTACCTGGCCCAGCGGGAGCCGCTCTTCAGCCTCTCCAACGTGCCCACCGGAACTTTCAACAATATGTTCAAGATGCACCGGAACATCCTCATCGTGAACATCAATCCCCAGAACCAGAGCGAGGGGATGGCCTACCGTCCCAACCAGTGGGCGCAGCCGCAGGTGGTGGCGCAGATCAATGCGTTCGACGAGGAAGGCGCCCTGCGCATCTTCCAGGAGAACGGGCCCCAGGTGGCGGAATACTTCGAACAGGCCGAGCGGGACCGCATCATCGCCAACGCCACCCTGTACGAGGAACTCAAGCTGCGGGATCCCGTGGCACGCGTGACCGGCGGCATCCTCCATTTTCCCTCCGGGTACAAGCTGCGCAAAGAGACGGAATCCTTCGTCTGGATTGCCGACGAAAAACAGTACACCAACCAGACCGTACTCATTTACAAGTACCCTGTCCCGACTTCGGCCGGTTCCAACCTGTTTACCCTGGACAATATCATCGGCAACCGGAACCAGATTATGCAGATGAACGTTCCCGGCATGTACGACGGCTCCTACATGACCACTTCCACGGCGTTTGAACCCACCATGCGCTACCTTCGTTTCCATGGACGGGAGTTCGTGGAAACCCGCGGATTCTGGGAGGTGCACGGGGACTTCATGGGCGGTCCCTTTGTGTCCCATTCCTTCTATAGTCCTGACGGAAAGGACATTATCGTGCTGGAAGCGTTCGTTTATGCGCCCAAATACGACAAGCGTCAGTACCTTCGTCAGGTAGAGTCTTTGCTCTATTCTTTCGAGTGGAAAAAAGATGTAAAATAATTTTGCTTGCAAGAAAAAAATTCTTACCTTTGCAGTCCCAAAGTTTGGTGGGTTCGTATAACGGTCAGTACTCGGGATTTTCATTCCCGCAATAGGAGTTCGATTCTCCTACCCACTACCAAATATAAAAAAAATACATAATGGCAAACACAAAATCCGCCGCGCGTGCCGCCCGTCAGAGCGAGCGTCGCCGCCTGCATAACAAGTATTATGCAAAGACAACCCGTAACGCTATCCGGGACCTTCGTAACACCACCGACAAAGCTGTAGCCCAGGAGAATGCTCCCAAGGTGTATGCAATGATAGACAAACTGGCCAAGATCGGGGTTATCCACAAGAACAAGGCAGCCAACCTCAAGAGCGGTCTGGCCGTTTACATCAACAAGCTCGCTTAATTGCGGCTGTATCGAGATGTAGCGCAGTTGGCTAGCGCACCACGTTCGGGACGTGGGGGTCGTCCGTTCGAGTCGGATCATCTCGACAAAAAAGAGGAAGCTTTCAGGAGTTTCCTCTTTTTTGTCCTTTTTCTTTGTTTTGCTTATCTTTGCACATTATGACAGCAATGGATTACAGGGTGGCAGGTTTTCTGTTTCGGATAGAGAGTCCGGAGGGGCATCCGCTCCCGGGACAGCTCAGGAATCTGTCGCCCTTCCGGGTGGAAGGGTCTGCGGACAAGCCGCTTTTTGTCCTTCGGATTGTATCGGAATTGGCTCCGGGTCTCTTCGTCCCTTATTTCAAGACCGACGACGGCCCCGGATTTCCCGAAATTGTCATTGAGCAGAGTCCGGAGGCCTATCGTTTCAGTTTCAGTGCCCTTCCGGGACGCCCCCTCGCAGGGACGCTGGTTGCCGGGAAGGATTTCCGGGAGGCTCAGCTTCTGCTTGCGGGGGCCGACGACAGCTTCGCCCTGAACAATGCCCTAATGCTGCTCTTCGCTTTTGCATCGGCCCTGGAGGGTGCGCTGGAGATGCATTCCTCCGTGGTGATGAACGATGGGAAGGGCTACCTTTTCCTGGGACGGAGCGGCACGGGAAAGAGCACCCACAGCAGCCTCTGGCTCAAGCACATTCCCGGCACGGAACTCCTTAACGACGACAATCCCATCCTCAAGCTGGAGCCGGACGGGTCGGTGCGGGTGTATGGCTCTCCCTGGAGCGGAAAAACGCCCTGCTACAAGGCGCTGGACCTCCCTGCCGGTGCGGCTGTACGCATCCGTCAGGCGCCCGTGAACCAGATTCAGCGGCTTGCCGGGGTGCAGGCCTATGCCTCCCTGATGACATCGGCCTCCTCTTTCCGGCCCTTCCGGGAACTGGCCGAAGGCTGGCACCGGACGCTGGAAGCCCTTGCAGGAAAACTGCCCTGCTATATCCTGGACTGCCTGCCGGACCGGGAAGCCGCGGAACTTTGTTACAGGACGGTGCATGGATAAGCGTGTGCTCCCCAACGAAGTCCTGCTGGAAGAGGCGGGAAAGCTGTTGGACGAGGGAAGGGAAGTGGTCTTCACCCCGCTCGGAAGCAGCATGCTGCCCTTTATCAGGGGCGGAAAAGACAGCGTCCGGCTTAGGAAAATGCCGGAGGTGGCTGTGGGAGACATAGTGCTTGTGCGGCTTCCCGGCCGCTATGTGCTGCACCGGGTGGTTGCCCTGGAGGGAGATGACGTAACCCTGATGGGAGACGGCAACCTGGTAGGGACGGAACATTGCTCCCCGGCCGATGTAATGGGTACGGTTACCGCCATCGTCAAAGGGGAGAAGGAGATAACACCGGGGAAAGGACGCTTCTGGCGCTTTCTGAAACCCGTAAGAAGATATATTTTAGCTATTTACAGACGCGTGTTGCCATGAAAATCAAAGAAGGATTCATCCTCCGCTCCATTTGCGGGGAATATGTCGTGGTGGGCGAAGGCCTTGCCCAGGTGAACTTTAACAAGATGCTTTCCCTGAACGCATCGGCCGCCTATCTGTGGGAAGGCGTGGAAGGAAAGGTTTTTACTGTGGAAGATCTGGCCAAGCTCCTGACGGACAAGTATGAAGTAAGCCTGGAAAAGGCCACGGAAGATGCTGCGAAGGTGGCGGACGTGTGGCTGCGTGAGGGCGTTGTAACGGAGTAGTTTCCCATGAAAGACGTCAAAGCCTGTCTGCGGTTCCTCTGGACCCGTTCTCGGCCTGTCCATTGGCGGATGCTGGTGAGTATCCTCGTGGGCGTGCTGCGGATAGGGGCGTCGCTGGGCTTCGTGGCGTTGAGCCGGCTGCTGGTAGATATTGCCACGGGAGAGAGCGAGGTGCCGATAGGCCTTGCCATCGGCCTGTTCGTGGCGGTGCTGGCCCTGCAGATTGGCACCAACCTGTTCTCTGGCTGGTGGGAAAACTATACCCATGTAAAAACGCAGAACCTTCTTCGGAAGCAGTTCTTCACCCATGTGCTGGAAAGCCGTTGGGACGGCCGGGAGAAGTTCCTCTCGGGAGATACGGTGAACCGCCTGGAGGAGGACATCCGGGTGGTGTCGGAACTGATGACCAGCTGGATGCCCGGCATGGTGATTACGGTCCTGCAGCTGGTGGCGGCGTCGGTCTATCTCATGACCATGGCTCCCGGCCTGCTTTGGCTCCTGCTGGTGCTGATGGCCTTCGCCGTATTCGGCTCAAAGCTGTTTTTCCGGCAGTTGCGGCGTCTTCAGAGTGCCATCCGGGCCCGGGAGAGCGAGCTTCAGCAGCTTATGCAGGAAAGCCTGTTGCACCGGGTGCTGGTGCTCACCCTCAGCGGGGCCGACCGTGTGCTGGACAAGTTTGGCTGGTATCAGGAAGATATCGAGGACAATACCCGGAAGCGCCTCAATTACAATGCCGTGGCCCGGGGGCTCATGTTCTTCGGCTTTCAGGCCGGCCATGCCGCCGCCTTCCTTTGGGGCATCTTCGGCATCCGGGGCGGAACGGTTACTTACGGCATGATGACGGCCTTCCTCCAATTGGTGGGGCAGGTGCAGCGTCCCATAGCGGAGTTCGGCCGACAGATTCCCGCTTTCATCAATGCACTGGCCTCCGTGGAGCGCCTGATGGAACTGGCCGAACTGGAACCGGAACCGGAAGCCCATCCGGTGACTCTCCCCGCCGCTCCGGAAATCGTGGTGGACCGCGTTACCTATTCCTATCCCGGCCAGTCCGTGCCCGTTTTGCAGGACTTCTCCTGCAGTTTCGCCGCCGGTTCCCTTACTGCCATCGCGGGACCTACCGGAGTGGGGAAGAGCACCCTCATCCGTTTGATTCTAGGGCTGCTGAAGCCATCGGCCGGAAGCATTTCCGTCGGCGGGCATCCGGCAGGAGCTGCGCTTCGGGAGAACTTCATGTACATTCCGCAGGGGAATTCCCTTCTCAGCGGCACCATCCGGAGCAATCTTTTGATGGCCGATCCGTCGGCATCGGAAGAAGAACTGAAAGAGGCCCTGGAAACGGCTGTGGCCCAGTTTGTCCTTGATTTGCCGCAGGGCCTGGACACCCCTTGCGGGGAAGTGGGAAGCGGTCTCAGCGAAGGGCAGAGCCAGCGGATCGCCGTGGCCCGCGCCCTGCTCAGGAAAGGCGGTATTCTGATTCTGGACGAATCCACCTCGGCCCTCGATGCGGCCACGGAGCAGCAGTTGCTGCAGAACCTCCATGCCCGCTTCCATGGCCGGAAAACCATCCTGTTCATCTCCCACCGGGACGCCGTCGTCCGTTTTGCCGACTCCACCGTGGAGCTGTGGAGGCTAAATAATTGATTATCGGCCGATTAATATATGTTTCCGTGCACGATAACATACACGGGGACACTAGTTAAAGTGCTGAATATTAGCTGGTTAGGCTCCACCGCCAAAGCCTCAGGGACAGACACGAAAGCGGACAAACCCGTGTGGATTTGTCCGCTTTGGCTCCCCAGCTAGGACTTGAACCTAGGACCCCCTGATTAACAGTCAGGTGCTCTAACCAACTGAGCTACTGAGGAATATTTCACTGTTTCCAGTGCCCTGCATTGGGTTTCGGGATTGCAAAGGTACAACCTTTTTTTGATTCTGCAAAGGTTTTTCAATTTTTTTACGGTATTTTTCTTTCCTCTGTTTTTTTGTATATTTGTGCGGTTAACCCTAACAGTTTTCAGCGATGGATATAGACCTGCTTGCCAAGATGGTCAAAGAAGCCATTATGGACCATGACGCCGTTACGCTTCCCGGCGTGGGAAGTTTTGTGGCAGAATTGGTTCCGGCTTCCTTTACCGACAAAGGATATACTATCCATCCCCCTTACCGCCGCCTGTATTTCTCTCCCAAGCAAGGCTCGGATACGCTCCTGACCAGCCTCTATGCCCGTTCCAACCAAGTTTCGGAGGCCGATGCAAGCCGTATCCTTACGGAGTTCCTCCTGGAGATGAAGGAGGTGCTCAAGGTGAAGAAAACCATTATTTTTCCGGGGCTGGGGCGGCTTAGGGCTACCAGGGAGAACCATTTCTTTTTCGTGGCCGATGAAGACCTGGACATCTACCCGGCAGGTTTCGGCCTGGGGCCCGTCTCCCTAAAAACCCACGAAGAAACCAAGGAGGAAGTGGAGGAGGCTGTCCAGTCGCTTGCAGAGATGCTGGACGCCCCTGCCGTAGAGGAAGAACCGGTGGAACTGGTCACATTGGCACCAGAACCATCACCTGTACCAGAACCAGAGCCCGTACCAGAGCCCGTACCAGAACCATCACCAGAACCATCACCTGTACCAGAACCAGAGTTCGTACCGGAACCGGAACCTGCACTAGAACCGGCACCTGTATCAGAACCGGAGCCTGT